>Ga0265313_10000267_pt1 | contig 57016 bp, 53 predicted proteins | sample 4123metaG_FD_203122 | JGI IMG/M metagenome (GOLD analysis project Ga0265313, IMG submission 203122) | Rhizosphere microbial communities from Carex aquatilis grown in University of Washington, Seatle, WA, United States - 4-1-23 metaG | ecosystem: Host-associated > Plants > Roots > Rhizosphere >... | reverse complement strand
TACCTCAACATGGACCTGCTGAAGCAGAGAACCCTAACCGTGCAGACCGCTTAACCCGACACGGGAGCCGCCGTCACAAAGTGCGAAAGATTCTGGACACTACCGATCTACGTCTGCGCCGGGCTCTCTTCCCGGCTCCGCAAGAAGATCGGCCCGAAGGCGCTATCCTGGCGGATGCGCAGGCGTCCAGCCCGGGCCATTTCCAGGCTGGCGGCGAAAGTGGCGGCCAGCGCCGACCGGCGGACAATGCCGTTGGCGAGGCCTGGCGGCAGGAAGCTCGCCAGCGTAGCCCAGTCGAGCGTCCGGCCGATCAGGCCGCCGAGACGCTTCAGGGCGTCGTCCATGGAATAAAGCTCGCTGGAAAGGATATGGAGCGCACCTTCATGGCGCCGGCCGCTATGGCCACCGTAAGCCTTGAGGAGATCGTAGAGGGTCGCGCTGTAAACCGGCTTGGCGACGACCTTGAAGCGCTCCGGCTCGCCGCGAGGGAAGAATTCGCGGCCCAGCTGGGCGCGGGCCATGATCTTCTGGCCCGCTTCCTTCATGGCCTGGAGACGCTGAAGCTGAAAGGCGAGCGCGGCCGCGAGCTCGGCGCCGGTGGGCTCTCCCTCCGTCTCGGGCTCGGGCAGGAGCAGCCGCGATTTCAGATAGGCGAGCCAGGCGGCCATGACCAGATAGTCGGCGGCGATCTCCAGGCGAAGCTGGCGGGCCCTCGCGATGAAGGCGAGATACTGGTCCGCGAGGTCGAGGATGGAAATCTTCCGCAGGTCCACCTTCTGGTCCCGCGCGAGGGCGAGCAGCACGTCGATCGGCCCCTCGTATCCGTCCAGATCGAGGAGCAGCGCGTCCTCCGGCGATATCTCCTCTCGCCGATCTTCCTCGAATTCCTGATTCGATGCAGCCATGCGGCGCGGCTCTAAGACAGATATTGGGCAACGCCCGTAAGGTTCACGATGGCGTTATAGAGGAAACTGAACGGCGGGAACAGCAGCCGGGGAAGGATATTGAGATCGACGCCCAGGCTCTGTCCCAGCAACGGCAACAGAATCAGCAGGGCCAGCAGGATCAGGATCCCACGGCGCTCCAGCTTGGCCAAACGATAGCCCAGCGGTCGCGGGAGGAGCCCGACGGCGACGCGGCCGCCATCCAGCGGAGGCAACGGGATCATGTTGAAGAGGGCCAGTATCAGGTTCAGCTGAATGGAATTGTCCAGGGTCAGCAATCCCCAGCCGGCGGCCGCATCAGGCAGAAGAACCGCGATATGCATGAGCGCCGCCGAGATCAGCGCCAGCGCGATGTTCATGGCCGGCCCTGCGGCTGCGACGAGCACCGTGTCGCGCCGGGGTTTCCTGAGGCGTCCGAAATTGACCGGCACGGGCTTCGCATAGCCGAACAGAAACGGGCTGTGGGCCAGGAGCAGCACACCCGGCAGCAGGATCGTGCCGAAAGGATCGATATGACGCAGCGGGTTCAGGCTGATCCTGCCCTGCTGATAGGCCGTGTCGTCGCCCAGTTTCCAGGCCGCGAAGCCATGGGCGGCCTCATGCAGGGGAATGGCGAACAGCACGGGCAGGACCCAGACCGAGAAACTGCGGATGGTTTCGCCGATGTTCGGATCAGACATGGGCGGCCAGCAGGGCTTCGAGCCGGGCCGCCATCGCGCCGGCATCCTCTTCGCTCGGTCTCCGCGCGGCCGCTGCCAGCGTCCTCGCCCGCTCGAGCCTGCGGGCGGTCGCTTCGCCGATTGAGCGCGTCGCGTCGGCCACGGCCTCCATCTCCTCCATCTTTCCGTTGCAGTGAAGCGCCAGATCGCAGCCTGCTGCCAGGGTCGCCGCGGCGCGGTCGGCGATCGATCCCGAAAGCGCCTGCATGGAGAGATCGTCGCCGATCAGCACGCCTTCGAAGCCGATGTAGCCCCGGATGACTTCGCCCACAACCTGCGCCGACATGGTGGCGGGAAGCTCGCCGTCGATGGCGCGGTAGAGCAGATGGGCGGTCATCGCCCAGGGAACATCGGCGAGAGCCTTGAAGGGCCGAAAGTCGCTCGCCTCCAGCTCCGCGCGCGATGCTTCGACCACGGGCAGGCTCAGGTGGCTGTCCACCATGCTTCGGCCATGGCCGGGGATGTGTTTCATGATCGGCGTGACCCCGGCAGCGAGAAACCCCTCCACCGCCGCACGGCCAAGCGTCGCCACGATCGCCGGATCGCCGGCGAAGGCCCGATCACCGATCACGTCATGGGCGCCTGGAAATCGCAGGTCGAGCACAGGCGCGCAGACCATATCGATGCCGACCGCCGCCAGTTCGCCGGCCAGGAGCCCGGCGTTGAGCCGGGCCGCTTCGGCCGCCTCGGCCGGGTTTCGGGACGCAAGCTCCCCGAAGCGTGCCGCCGCCGGCGCCGCCCGCCAGTGCGGTGGTCGGAGACGCTGAACCCGGCCGCCTTCCTGGTCTACCAGGACCGGGGCATCGGCCCGGCCGACACTTTCGCGGAACTCGGCGGACAGAGCGCGCAGCTGGGCTGGCGCCTCGACGTTGCGGGCAAAGACGATCAACCCCAGAGGACCGGTCCGGGCAAAGAAGCGCCGTTCCGCCCCGGTCAGCCGCAAGCCCGAGCAGCCGAAGACAACTGCCTTTGATTTCATGAAAAATCAGGGCTTAACGAGACATGGCTGACCGTGCGCCTTAAGTTTGGTGCAGACGGCATTGGCCGAGGCCTTGTCCTCGAAGGGCCCCGCTTGGAGGCGATAGTAGGTGCCGGACGCAAGCGCGACCTTTTGAATGTGAACCGTCAGGCTTGACAGCACATCCTTGTATTTGGCCGTCAAGCGCTTCCAGGTCTTCTGGGCTGCCGCCTCGCTCTTGAGGGAGGCGAGCTGGATCCGGAAGTTGCCGAGAGACGCCGTCTGGGTCGTGGTCGGTGACGCCGGGGCCGTGGCGGTAGTGACTGCAGGCGCCGCGGTGGCTGCCGTGGCTGCTGCGCCGCTCGTGGTATCCGTCGAAGAGCTCGTCGAAGCGGTGGGCGTGCTTTCGACCGTCAAAGGCGCGGCGGGCAAGGTCGTTATATCAGTAGCGGGCGCTGCCGCACTCTGGCTCGTGGTGCCGGTCGCGACGCTGGTCGGCGGCGAAGCGGCTGTGGTCCCTGCGGCGGCCGGTTCCGCGGTTGCCGCCGCTTCCGACGATGTCGAGGCACTCGGGATCAGAGTCTCCGTCATGCCCGAAGAGGCGGCGGTCGTCGCCGTAGCAGGCGGGGTGGTGGCCGGCGCCTGGCTGGCCGCGGAGGTGGTGGCCGAGGCCGTCGTCGCCGGCTCGCTCGTGCCCGAAGACGGGGACGCCGCCGCGGTCGTGGTGCCGCTCGTCGTGGCAGCGGCCGTCGATGCCGCGCTTTGATCGGACGAGGTTCCACTGCTTGCCGAACCGGTCGTTGGCGTAGCCGCGCTCGAACCGCTGGTCGAGCCCGCGTCAGTCGCCGTCGTGGAGGAAGGCGCCGAAGCGGTCGTCGTCGTGGAACCGGTCGTGCTCGTGTCCATGGACGGCGGCAGCTGTGGCGCCTCGGGCGGCGAAAGCAGGACCTCGGTCTTCGGCTCGGGCGCGCTGCCCGGTGCCACCTCGTTGTAGATGGTCTTGTTTCCGCTGGTGTTGGACGTATCCGCGGCCTGGCCGGCGGGAGGCGGCACCTTCTCCGGCACCTGGCTTGCAGCCACCACCGGCACCTCGCCGTTCCGGGATGTCCCGTTGACGGACTTATAGGCCCACCAGCCTATGCCGGCGAAAACGGCGAGCGCGAGGATCGAGAGCACATAAGGCAGCAGCCGCGGTCTTTGACGATCGGCGGGATCGGGCTTGGCCAGCGTCTGGCGCAGCTCCGCCAGCCGGACGCTGGGGTTGGGCGGAATCTCGTGTTCGGTTTCGGCGCGGGAGAGAAGGTCCGGCTGGACCGGCGCCGGTGAAGCCGTTGGCGGCGTCGCAACGAAAGGCGCACCGGGGCCCGTCAGAGTCGGGCCGAGGACGGGTTCCTGCCTTGCGGCCGGAAACTGGCCTGGCGCGCCGATCTCGCCGCGCAGGCGGCGCAGGGTCGCCGCCACCGCTTCCTGCAGGTCTTCCGGTGCTCGTCTTTCCGTTGCCATCAACGCATCTCCTCAGCCGGTTCGACCCCGAATACGCCCAACCCCGAGGCGATCGTCAGCGCCATCGCCCGAAGCATGGCGAGCCGCGCCGCCGTCAGCCCCGGATCCTCTGCCAGGAGGAAACGCAAAGCGGCATTCTCCTTCCCCCTGTTCCAGAGCGCATGGAAGGCTGCCGCCAGGTCGTAGAGATAGAATGCGATGCGATGAGGCTCATGCGCCTCGGCCGCGCTTTCCACGATTCGCGGCCAGCCTGCCATCAATTTGATCAAACCAATCTCGCCCGAGTCGGTCAAGCGATGCAGGTCGGCGGAGACGGAATCGATGCCGGGAAACTCCGCCGCGGCATTGCGCAGGACCGAGCGCGCCCGGGCATGGGCGTACTGCACGTAGAAGACAGGGTTGTCCCGCGACTGCTCAAGGACCTTCGCCAGGTCGAAATCCAGCGGCGCGTCGTTCTTGCGCGTCAGCATGATGAAACGGACCGAGTCCCGGCCGACTTCCTCCACCACCTCGCGCATGGTGACGAAGGTGCCGGCCCGCTTCGACATTTTTACCGGCTGGCCTTCGCGCAGCAGGCGGACGAGCTGGCAGATCTTCACATCGAGCTCGCCTTCGCCCCCGGTGATCGCCCTCACCGCGGCCTGCATGCGCTTGATGTAGCCCGCGTGATCGGCGCCCCAGATATCGATCATGGTCGGCGTGCCGCGACGGAACTTGTCGAAATGATAGGCGATGTCGCTGGCGAAATAGGTCCAGCTGCCGTCCGACTTCTTCAGCGGCCGGTCGACGTCGTCGCCGAACTGGCTGGCACGGAAGAGCGTCTGGGGGCGCGGCTCCCAATCCTCGGGCGTCTTGCCCTTGGGGGGATCGAGCGTGCCGACATAGATGAGGCCGCGTTCTTCCAGGGTCTTGAGGGCCCGGTCCACGCCGCCGGATTGGATCATCGCGCGCTCGGAGCTGAACACCTCCTGGTGAATGCCGAGCGCCGCCAGATCCGCGCGGATGCCAGAGAGGATCATATCGACGGCGAAGCTTCGCACGGATGCCAGCCAGTCCGCCTCCGGCCGCCCGAGCCATTTCTCGCCATCCCGCGCGGCCAGCGCCTGGCCTACGTCCTTCAGATAGTCGCCGGGATAGAAGCCCTCGGGGATCTGCGCGATGGTCTCGCCCAAGGCTTCGCGGTAGCGCAGATGGGCCGAACGGGCGAGGACGTCGACCTGCGCGCCGGCATCGTTGATGTAGTACTCCCGGGTCACCTTGTAGCCGGCCTTGGCCAGCAGCGAGGCCAGCGCGTCGCCCACGACGGCGCCGCGAGCATGCGCGATATGGAGCGGGCCGGTCGGGTTGGCGGAGACATATTCCACGTTGACCGCGCGGCCGCCGCCAATCCTCGAGGCGCCATAGCCGTCTCCCGCCGCCAGGATGTCGGCGATGCGCGCCTGCCAGAAGCGATCGGCGATCTTGAGGTTGATGAAGCCGGGACCGGCGATCTCCACCTCGGTCACGTCATCAAGAGTGGCGAGACGCGGGGCGAGAAGTCCGGCCAAAGCCCGCGGGTTCATGGCAGCGGGCTTGGCCAGCACCATGGCGGCATTGGTCGATATGTCGCCATGGCTTGCCTCCCGCGGCGGCTCGACCGAGACGCGGGAGAAGTCGAGACCCGGCGCAAGCTCACCAGCCGCCTCGAGGGCCTCGAGTTCGGCGACGATGCGTTCGCGGAATAAAGCGAAGACGTTCATGACTGTGAAAGGTCCGTTCCCGTAAGGCGGCGATGGGCATCGAAAGCGTAGCGATCGGTCATCCCGGCTATGTAGTCAGCCACCAGCCGCGCCGTCGCCGCCGACCCCGGTGCGGCAGCCTCAGAACGCCATTCGGCCGGGAGAACCTGGGGCTCGGCAAGATAGGCATCGAACAGCTCCACGACCACGCGCCTCGCCCTCGCGGTCATCCGGTTGACTCGCTCGTGGCGGTACATCCTTTCGAACAGGAACCGCTTGAGGGCCCGATCGGCGTCGCGCATCGACGCCGAAAACGCCACCACGGGCCGGCCGAGTGCGCGGATCGCCTCGACCGAGCCGGGCTCGGCCTCGGCCAGGCGCCGGCGCGTTTCCTCTATCAGGTCGCTCACCACCCGGTCAATCAGCCGGCGCACCGATTCATGGATCAAGCGCGGCGCCTCCAGCCCCGGATAGCGCGCCGAAACTTCGTCGAAGACCCGCCCGACCGATGGCACATCGGCAAGATCGGCCACGGCGAAGAGGCCGGCATGGAGGCCATCGTCGATATCGTGGTTGTTATAGGCAATGTCGTCGGCAAGGGCTGCCACTTGCGCTTCGGGGCCGGGCCAGCCGGCGAGCTCGAGATCCCGCGCCTCGGCGTTGTATTGGGCGATGGTTGCCGGCACGCCCCTGGCCCTGGCGCGGGCACCCGCCCCTTCCCCGGTCAGCGGACCGTTGTGCTTGGCGATGCCTTCGAGACATTCCCAGGTCAGGTTCAGCCCGTCGAACTCGGCGTAATGGCGTTCGAGACGGGTCAGGATCCTGAAGGTCTGGTCGTTGTGGTCAAAGCCGCCGAAGGGCGCCATGCATTCATCCAGAGCCTCCTCGCCGCTGTGGCCGAACGGCGGATGGCCCAGGTCATGAGCGAGCGCCACCGCTTCGGCCAGGTCCTCGTCGAGCCCCAGCGTCCGGGCGATGCTCCGCGCGATCTGGGCAACCTCGATGCTGTGGGTGAGCCGGGTGCGGTAGTGATCGCCCTCGTGGTAGACGAAGACCTGGGTCTTGTATTTGAGGCGCCGGAACGCCGTCGAATGAACGACCCGGTCGCGATCGCGCTGGAACACGGTGCGCATCCGGGCTTCCGGCTCGGGATGCAGCCGGCCCCGGCTGGCTTCCGCCCGGCTGGCATAAGGGGCAAGGGCCGAATGGGGTAGCGCCATGGCGGCGGACAGTAGAGCATGTTCCGGGCCCGTTGAATCGGAACCTGCCTCGGCTTGCCTTATTTTGTCGTGTTTCCTGCGCCCAGCCTCCGCCCGCTCCCGCCTACGCCAAGGCTTCGGCGGGTCTGGTGTCAGTCCTGCGAAGCAGCGCAGCTGCGCAGCAGGATCAGGGGAAATTGCCGGTGATTTCCTCCGAGGCTGCACCGGGGTTTGACAAACCCGTGTCCGCGCCTACATTGAAGGTGAGTTCCAGGTGCGCTTTGGATGAGAACGGCTGAACCAGCATGAACCAGATCACGCCAGTCAAGGAAGTGGTCCTGACCGAGGCGGCGGCCAAACGGGTCGCCCAGCTCATCGAGGCAGAGGGCAACCCTGCCCTGATGCTGCGCCTCGCGGTATCGGGCGGCGGATGCTCCGGCTTCCAGTACGGTTTCTCCTTCGACGATGCGCGCACCGATGACGATTCGGTCTTCACACGCGACGGGGTGAAGCTCCTGGTCGATTCGGCCTCCCTCGACCTCCTGGCGGGTTCGGAGATCGATTTCGTCGAGGAGCTGGTGGGGGCGTCCTTCCAGGTGCGCAATCCCAACGCCACCTCCTCCTGCGGCTGCGGCAGCTCCTTCTCCGTTTGATCCGCGTCGCCGCCTGGAACGTCAATTCGGTCCGTCAACGCATCGGCCACCTCGTCGGCTGGCTGAAGAGCTTCCGGCCGGACGTTGCCCTGCTCCAGGAATTGAAATGCACGACCGACGGCTTCCCGCGTCTCGAGGTGGAAGACCTCGGCTATAACCTGGCGATCGTCGGCCAGAAAACCTACAACGGCGTCGCCATTCTCTCCCGCCATCCCATGACTGTCGAAGCGGAGCGGCTGCCGGGCGCAGCGGACGACGAACAGGCGCGCTATGTCGAGGCCCTGATCCAGCACGAGAAGAAGGTGCTCCGCGTCGCCTCCATCTACCTGCCCAACGGCAATCCGGCCGACAGCGAGAAATTCACCTACAAGCTCGCCTGGCTCGAACGCCTGCGCCGCCATGCCGTGGCGTTGCTGAGCCATGAGGAGCCACTGGTGCTGGGCGGCGACTACAACGTCGTGCCTACGGATGACGACGTCTACGATCCCGAGGGCTGGAAGGACGACGCGCTGTGCCGGCCCGAAAGCCGCGCGGCCTTCCGGCGCATCGTGAATCTTGGCCTGGTCGACGCCTATCGCGCCCTCCATTCCGAGCCCCACCGCTACACGTTCTGGGACTATCAGGCCGGCCGCTGGCAAAAGGACGAGGGCCTCAGGATCGATCATCTTCTGCTATCGCCCCAGGCTGCCGATCTCCTCACCGCCGCCGACATCGACCGGGGGCCGCGCAAGCAGGAAAAGCCGTCCGACCACACGCCCGTGTGGTGCGAGCTGGATCTCTAGCCCGTCGACGATCATGCCGAGGGCGGTCGACGAGATCTTCGACGACGCCCTCTTGGCCTCACTCTACGATCACCTCAATCCCTGGAGCCCTTCGGACGATTTCTATCTCCAGCGGGCGCGGGAGTCCGGCGGCCCGGTCCTCGACCTCGGCTGCGGCACCGGCATGCTGGCGGTGCGCATCGCAAGCGAAGGTCTCGAAGTCGCAGGAGTCGATCCGGCGGCGGGCATGCTGAAGGTGGCGCGATCGCGGCCGGGCGCCGAACGGGTCACCTGGTTCGAAAGCGACGGGCAAAGCCTGGATTTGGCCAGGCGCTTCAGGCTCATCTACATGAACGGGCACGCCTTCCAGGCCCTGTTGAGCGACGAGGATGCCGTCGCTGTCCTCAGCGCCGCCGGACGCCACCTCTCGCCGGACGGCAGGTTCATTTTCGAGAACCGCAATCCAGATATCCGCGAGTGGCAGGAATGGCGGCTGGACAACGCCTGGACCGTGGACATTTCCCCTCACGGTCGCGTCGAGGAATCCAATGAAGCCGCCTTCGACCAAGCCAGCGGCATCGTCCGCATCACCCACCGCTATCGCTTTCTCGATCGCGGCACCGAGCGCGTTTCCCACAGCCAGATCCGTTTCCGGGACCATGACCATATCGCGCGATTGATCGGTGAAGCCGGGCTTAGACCGATCGCCTGGTACGGGGATTGGGACCGGCGTCCACTCTCTCTCGCGAGCAAGGAAATCGTTGCCGTGACAGGTCGGGGCGATCCGCGTTAGGCGCTGTTGCCGCCAAATGCCGGGCCCTTCGGCATCAGCCGCATGCCCGGCCGCAGATGACGGTATGGCAATTCCCGATGATCGACCGGGTTGGCCCCAGGCGCGGCGACGATGAGCACCGCCGAGGAAATGGGCTCGAAATCGGCACGGAAATGGACCGAGCTCTTGAGGGCCATGATCCTCTGCTCTCTGGGCTCGACGCCGAGATGTCGGAACATGGCCTGGTCCGCCGCCTGCTGCTTGCGGCTGGAGACGGCAATCCGGACGCCGCTCGTGGACAGCAGCGCCATGGGGCCGAGCTGCATGCGGTTGCCGGCATAGAACGGGCCGGTGGCATCGAAGCGTCCGTCGCCCAGGCGCTCGACCCGGAAGCGCGCGGCCAGCGGCCGATGGCCGGGAAGGCGCGAACCCTCGCCCAGCGCGATGTCGATTTCCGCCCCCTCGCCCGCTGCATGGGCCGTAGCCGCGGCGGCCGGATCGCAGAGCAATCCGACGACCGCGCCCTCGGTCCGCTCGGCGATCAAGGCCTCGATCAGGCCGACCGTGTCCGAATGGCCGCCCGCGCCCGGATTGTCCTGGCTGTCGGCGAGAATCGCCGGTCGGCCCGTCGGCGGCGCCAGACGCATGGCTTCGCGCACCGCTTCGCGTGGCTGCCAGACCTTGCCGGCGAAATCGCCCTCGGCCTCGCTGACGGCCGCGGCGAGACGATCGGCGGCCCGATCCGCTGAGCGCTGATCCGCGGCATAGGCCAGCACCGAGGGTCCGCATTCGGGAACGTCCGCCGGCGGGAAACCTGGGGCGAAGGAAAGATCAGCCACGGCGCCACCCTCCATCGAGGCAAGCTCGCGAAACAGGCTCGCCGCCGGGTCGATGAGGGTGCACTGCCAGGTGAGCGGGATGAGGAACGGCAGCTTGCGGAGCGCCTTCACCAGAGGTCCGCGGGCAAGGATTCGATCGAGCAGGGCCGCCGCCCGCTCGCCCGACTCCCTCATGTCCACGTGGGGATAGCTGCGATAGGCGGTCATGGCCGCGGAGCGGTCGACCATGGCCTCAGAAATATTGGCATGGAAGTCGAGGGAGCAGACGATGGGCAAGGCCGGACCCGCGACCTGCTGTAACCGGCGCAGAAGCTCCCCTTCGCCATCCGCCAGATGCTCCGCCACCATGGCGCCATGGAGATCCAGGTAGAGGGCATCAAGAGGCCGCGCATCGGCGAGGAGTCGGCAGAGCTGACCGGCGATGCGCTCGAAGGCGTCCCTGGTCACCCTGCCCGCCGGCGTTGCCGAGCACCACAACAGCGGTACGAGCTCATGCCTCGCGCGATTGGCCGCGGCGATGAAGCCGGACGCTGGCAGGTTGATGCCCTCGAGGGCGGCGTACATTGCGCTGCCCCGGATCAAGGCAGGCCACCCGTCGGCCCGGGCGAAGTCCTCATAAGTCGTCGGCACCGTGGAGAAGGTGTTGGTTTCGTGCTGAAAGCCGGCAACCCCGATGCGCGCCACGCTGGTACCAGCCTCAGAGTTCGATGAGCCGATCGGGCACGCGGCTAGCCTGACCGGCTTCGGGCGGAAAATGCCGGGCCATGATGGCGCCCAGCTCCTTGAGGGCCGCCACCAGCGCCCCACCGACCTCGCCCGTCTTTGCCCGCGTGGCGAATGACCGCACGACCCCGGACCAGGCCTCGCCGCCGGCCAGCCTGTCGATGGCGTGATCGGCGACGATCTCCACCTGCTGTTCGGCCAAGGCCACCAGAAGCAGCACGCCGTTGTGGGCCGGCAAGCCCGCGAGGCCCCGGTCCAGGAACAGGAGATGGGCGAGCCGCCGCGCCTTGGCCGCCCGCATGGGGCGCGGCGCGAGGCGGGCCGCAAGCGGCGTGAAGTCGGCGGCCAGGTAAACGATGGCAAACGCGATGCATTGCGCCGCCAGCGCCTTCCACACGGAAGCCCAGGGATCGAGCGCGGCGACGGCGATACCCGCCAGCAACCCCGCCGCGAGGCCGAGGGTCAGACTGACGCCGTGATGGCGATCGATCCGGCGGGCCACGACTGCGACGAACTCGGCACTGGTCCCCTGCTCCGCCTCGCGGATCGCGGCGACCACGGCATTGCGCTCGGTCTCGGAAAGCTTTCTCATCCTCATCACCAGTGCCCCGAGGCGCCTCCGCCACCGAAGCTCCCACCTCCGCCGGAGAAGCCGCCGCCACCGCCGAATCCTCCGCCAAACCCGCCGCGACCCATGCCGCCCATGTAGGTCGGACCACCCATGTAGAAGGGATAACCCATGCCGTACCGGCGGCGGCGCATGTTGCTGAGAAATATAGTCAACATGATGAAAAGAAAGATGATCGGCAAGATCGCGATCGCCTGGCCCGACCCCTGGTCATTGCCGTTGCCGGCGATCTCCGCCACCGGCTTGCCGCCCAGGGTCTGGATGATCGCTTCGACCCCCGCGGTGACGCCGCCCGCCATGTCGCCGTTGCGAAAGCGCGGCACGATCACCTTCTGGATGATCTCGTTGGCGGTCGCGTCCGGCAGGTCGCCTTCCAAGCCGTAGCCAACCTCGATCCTGACCTCGCGGTCATTGGGCGCCACGATCAGAAGCAGGCCATTGTTCTTTCCCTTCTGACCGATGCCCCAGCCGCGGCCGAGCGCGATGCCCCAATCCTCGATCGTGTACCCGCCGAGATCCGGCAGGGTCACCACCACGAGCTGGGTCCCGCTCTGCTTCTCGAAATTCTCCAGCTCGCCCGAGATGTGGTTGCGCGTCCATTCGTCCATGAGGTTGGCGAGGTCGACAACCCGCCCGCTCAAGGGCGGGATGGTTGGCCCGGAGGCTTGAGCGCGCGCCGGCGCCAGCAGCACCAAGAACAAAAGTAACGCCAATACGAGCTGAGGAGCTCGCGAGCCATGCCCCAAGAACACCTTGGCGCTCCACCCCCACCCCGACCATCGATCCGCTTCGCGGCTCGATCCATCGAGGGAGCGGGAGAAGAAAATGCCGCCACGACTATTCTTCCCTCCCCCCTTGCGGGGGAGGGTCAGGGAGGGGGGCGGGCCAGACATCGTTGTCGGCCAGGGCTTGCTAGTTGCTGAAATTTACCGCGGGAACCGCGGTCGTCTGCTCAGAGACGGTGAACTGAGCCATTTCCTTGTCGGAGGGATAGAGAAGTGCGGCCCACCAGCTCCCGGGTATGGTGGAAAGCTCGGTGTTGTAGAGCCTGACCGCCTCGATGTAGTCGCGCCGGGCAACCGCGATGCGGTTCTCAGTCCCTTCGAGCTGGGCCTGGAGGGTCTGGAAGTTGGCGTTCGCCTTCAGCTCCGGGTATTGCTCCGACACCACCAGCAGATGCGACAATGCCGAGGTCAGGCCGGCCTGGTTCTGCTCGAAGGTCTGGAGAGCCTGAGGATTGTTGAGGATATCGGGCGGCAGCTGCATCTGTCCGACCTTGGCCCGCGCCTCGACTACGGCCTCGAGCGTCTTGCTCTCGAAATTGGCCGCACCTTTCACCGTCGCCACGAGGTTCGGCACCAGGTCGGCGCGGCGCTGATACTGGTTCAGCACCTCGGCCCAGGCGGCCTTGGCCTGCTCACGGTAGGTCGGGATGTCATTGACCCCGCAAGACGCAAGCAGCGGCAGCAGGAAGCCCAGCGCCAGGAGTAGCGCCAGGCCGCGCCGCCGCTGCGGGACGTCAAATATCCGCATAGATATGGGTCTCTGCCTTGGCCCCCGGGTGGGTGACCGCGCCCTTCACGCCGTCGCCCACGGTCATGGCATAGCGCCAAATCGCACCCGACTGGTAGTCATGCCGGCGCGGCTTCCAGGCCTTGCGCCGCTTGGCGAGCTCGGCCTTGGTGAGGTCGACCGTCAGCGTTCCCTTTGCGGCGTCGAGGCGGATCACGTCGCCGTTCTTCAGCAAGCCGATGGGCCCGCCCACAGCCGCCTCGGGCCCGACATGGCCGACGCAAAAGCCCCGGGTGGCGCCCGAAAAACGCCCGTCGGTGATCAAGGCCACCTTGTCGCCCATGCCCTGGCCATAGATCGCCGCCGTGGTCGCCAGCATCTCGCGCATGCCGGGGCCGCCACGAGGACCCTCATAGCGGATCACCAGCACGTCGCCCGCCTTGTACTTTCCATCACGCACGGCGTTGTAGGCGTCTTCCTCACAGTCGAAACAACGCGCCTTGCCGGTAAAGGTCAGGTTCTTCATCCCGGCGACCTTCACGATGGCGCCCTGGGGCGCCAGATTGCCCTTCAGGCCCACCACGCCGCCCGTCGGCGAGAGCGGCTTCGCGGTCGGGCGGACCACGTCCTGGCCCGCGGGCAGTTTCACGCCGCGCAAGTTCTCCGCGATGGTCTTGCCCGTCACCGTCAGGCAGTCGCCATGGAGAAAGCCCCCGTCCAGCAACGCGCGCATCAGGATCGGCACGCCGCCGACGTCATAAAGGTCCTTGGCGACATAGCGTCCGGCCGGCTTCAGGTCGGCGATATAGGGGGTGCGCCGGAAGATCTTGCAGACGTCTTCGAGGTCGAAGTCTATTCCCGCCTCGTGCGCGATCGCCGGCAAATGGAGGCCGGCATTGGTCGAGCCGCCGGAAGCGGCCACCACCATGGCCGCATTCTCCAGGGCCTTGCGGGTGACGATATCCCGCGGGCGAATCCCGCGCTGAAGCAGATCCATGACCGCCCGGCCGGATGCCTCGGCATAGGCGTCCCGGCTCTCATAGGGTGCCGGCGCGCCGGCCGAGCCCGGCAACGCCAGGCCGATGGCTTCGGAGACGCAAGCCATGGTGTTGGCGGTGAACTGGCCGCCGCAGGAACCGGCCGACGGACAGGCGACGCATTCCAGCTCGTGCAAGTCCGCATCGCTCATCTTGCCGCTGGAATGGGCGCCGACCGCCTCGAACACGTCCTGCACCGTTACGTCGCGTCCATGGAACCGGCCTGGCAGGATCGAGCCGCCATACATGAACACGGCGGGAATATTGAGCCTGACCATGGCCATCATCAGCCCGGGCAGGGACTTGTCGCAGCCGGCCAGGCCCACCAGCCCGTCATAGCAATGGCCGCGCACCGTGAGCTCGGTGCTGTCGGCGATCACCTCACGGCTGACGAGAGAGGATTTCATCCCGGCATGGCCCATGGCGATGCCGTCGGTGACCGTGATGGTCGTGAACTCACGCGGCGTCCCGCCGGCAGCCTTCACGCCCTTTTTCACCACCTGAGCCTGGCGGGCGAGCGAGATGTTGCAAGGTGCCGCTTCGTTCCAGGTCGTCACCACGCCCACGAAAGGCTGCGCGATCTCGTCCTCGGTCATTCCCATGGCGTAGTAGTACGACCGGTGCGGGGCACTCGCCGGCCCGATGGATACATGTCGGCTCGGCAGCTTCGACTTGTCGACCTTGCGCATGGTTGGTTTTCTCACTGGGTTCAGGATGCCAAGCCGGCAAAATAGCCGGAGGGGGTCAAGGCTTCCAATGCTTTGTGGCGAGCGGCCGCGCCGGGTCGGCAGCAGGGTTCGCCACCCCCTTCCTGCGCAGTTCCGCTTTCTCGGCCGCCATGCCTGCGCTAGCTTGCCAGACCAATCCCAAGGGCCAGTCATGCCACCGCTCGATCTCCCGTTCGTCCGCCGGCAGTTCCTGCCGCTCGCCAATGGCTGGGCATTCTTCGAGAATGCCGGCGGCAGCTACGTGCCGCAGAGCGTCATCGCGCGGGTCAACGCGTATATGAGCGAGCTGCAGCTGCAGCCGTCCTGGACCTTCGCGCCCTCCGCCGAAGCGGCGGCGCGCATCGCGGAGGGCAAGCGCCTGATGGCGGAGTTCGTCGGCGCCGGTCCCGACGAAATCATCATCGGTCCCTCGACGACCATGAATATCTATCTGCTTGCCCAGGCGCTGCGCCCGTCGCTGCGGCCCGGCGACGAGATCGTCGTGACCAATCAGGACCACGAAGCCAATGTGGGGGCCTGGCGGCGTCTTGCCGAGGGGGGCGTCGTGATCCGCGAGTGGCGCATTGACCCGCAAACGGCGCTGCTCTCCCCCGACGCCCTCGATCCGCTGGTCGGGCCCCGAACGCGGCTGGTGGCGATGCCCCATTGCTCCAATGTCGTCGGCTGCTTCAATGACGTCGCAGAGGTCGCCCGCAAGGTCCATGCGGCCGGCGCGCTGCTCATGGTCGACGGCGTCGCCGCAGCGCCTCACCGGGCCGTCGACGTGAAGACTCTGGACGTCGATTTTTACGCCTTCAGCCTTTACAAGACCTTCGGACCCCATCAGGCCCTGCTCTATGTCAGGCACGCCCTATGGGAGAGGCTGGCGCCGCAAAACCATTTCTTCGTCACCAAGTCGCCGGACAAACTGCTGCCCGGCGGCGCCAATCACGAGCTGAGCGCGGGCCTCGTCGGCGTTGCCGACTATTTCGACAACCTCGACCGGCACCATTTCGGTCAGCCGGAGAACAGGTTCCATGGCCGAGTGCGCCGGGTCTACGGCCTGATCGAGGCCCATGAGCGCCGGCTTGGCGAGCGCGTGCTGGACTACCTGCGCACGCGGAATGATACGCGAATCCTCGGACTGAGGAGCATGACCCATGGCGATCGCGCGCCCACGATTTCCTTCACGGTAGCGGGCCGGCGGTCGGCGGACATCGCGCTGGCGCTCAATCGCCAGCAGATCGCCATCGGCCATGGCGACTTCTGGGGCCGTCGCTGCGTCGACGCCTTGGGTCTCACGCCGGAGGACGGCGTGGTCCGCGTCGGCATCGCCCACTACAACGACGACGGCGACGTGGACCGGTTGCTGGAGGCGCTGGACCGCGCGCTGGCATAGGTTCGCGCGGTGTAAACGAAAGGTAAACCAAGAGCCGGTAATCTCTCCTGAAACGAGCGAGCGAAGGGGGAACGTCATGGGCCGGATCTACTATGCGACCAACCGCAATCCCGACAACCCGGCAGCGCCGACGAGCTTCGGCACCGACTTCAACGGGCCCGAGCCAGGAAATCTGATCTTCGGCATCGCCGATGTGAATTCGCCGCCCGGCCACGACGCCAATGGCTTGCCCAACGAGGCGCAGGCGCCGACCGATATCACGCTTTCCGATCCCTCCCCGGGCGACTTCTCGGCCTCGGCCAAGCAGGCCATCATCACCGGCCCGGCTCAGCACCTGATCCTGTCCGTGCATGGCTTCGATTACAAATTCTGGGATTCCGTGACCCGGGCCGACTACCTCGCCCGCTGGTTCAACGACGGCCCATTCGCCAATCCGAGCTGCTTCCTCATGTTCGGCTGGCCGTCGGTGGGTGACCTTGGGCAATACGAGCGCGACTGGAGCTACGCGACGAAGTCGGGGCCGGCACTCTCTCAGATGCTGTCAACGCTCCAACCACTGGTCGCCGCGTTTCGCGCCCAGAAGGGCGCCGCGGCCCGCGTAACTCTGCTGGCGCACAGCATGGGCAATCACGTCGTCGACCAGGCGATGGCGGCGCTTGCGCCCGCCGCACCCTGGACCTATGACCGCGTCATTCTTGCCGCGGCCGATGAAGGAAGAAACGAACTGACCACCCCCGGCAATCTCGCCGCAGCGAGGACCCTCGCCGACAAGGTCTACGTCTACTACAACAACCAGGACGTCGCCCTCGCCGCTTCCGAATTGGCCTTCCACGATTTCGTCGTTCGCCTCGGCGTCGACGGGCCGCCAAACAAGGACGACTTCAAGGGATCCAATGTGACCTTCGTGAACGCATCGGCTGTCGATGCCGGGAATGGCGACAACAGCTATGACGACACGGGACACCAGTATTACCGCGTTATCCAGGAAGTGCGGAACGACATCTGCGCCGTGATGCGGGGAACGGCGGATAATCAGATCCCCAACCGCACCTACCGCGATAATCCGAAATACGATTGGGAGAACTACTGGCTCATCAATACCGTGACGGCGCTCTCGCCGCCGGATCTGAAGCACAAATAGCGGGCTCGTTCAGCCGAGCGACGCCAGCCGCTGGAGAGCGCTCGAGAGCTTGGCATGGGCCGCGCCGGCCTCGGCCAGGCGCTCGCGTTGGTCTTCCACCACCTCCGGCGGCGCCTTGGCGACGAAATCGGCGTTGGCGAGCTTGCGCTCGAGCTTGCCGGCCTCCCCGACAACGCGATCGATTTCCTTGGTCAGCCGCGCTCGCTCCTTGTCGACGTCCACATGACCGGCGAGCGACAGTATCACCGTGGCGCCCTCGACGACCACTTGCACGGCGCCTGCCGCGCCGCCGCCAGATTTGATCTCGGTCAGCCGCGCCAGCCGGCAGACGAGCTCGCCATGGGCGGCGAGCCTCGCCTCCACCTCCGGTGCCGCATCTCTCAGGATCGCGGGCAGCTGGGCTGCCGGCGGGACGTTCATCTCGGCCCTGACGGCGCGGATCTCCGAGACCAGTTGGACGATCCAATCCAGCTCGGCCGTCGCGGCGCGGTCGGTGAGGCTCGGGTCATAGCTCGGCCAGGCCGCGATGATCAGCGGCGTCTTTCCGTCCAGGACCTGCTGCCACAACTCCTCGGTTATGAACGGCATGAAGGGATGGAGCAGAAGCAGCAGCTGGCCGAGCGCCCAGGCCACGGCGGCGCGGGTTTCCTTGATCGCATCCGCATCGGCACCAGCGATGATCGGCTTGGCGAATTCCAGATACCAGTCGCAGAACTCGCCCCAGACCCCGTGATAGAGGGCGTGGGCGGCCTCGTTGAACTTGAACTCCGCCAGTGCCTGGTCGACCCGCCGGGCGAGATCGACGATCCGCCCCACCGCCCAGCGGTTCACCTGCTGGCGGCAGCGGGCCGGATCGAAGGCCGCGTCGGGCAGGCAGCCGTTGACCTGGCAGAAGCGCGCGGCGTTCCAGAGCTTGGTGGCAAAGTTGCGGTAGCCCTCTACCCGGCTCGCCGCCAGCTTCACGTCGCGGCCTGGAGCGGCGAGGGCTGCCAAGGTGAAGCGGACGGCATCGCAGCCGTATTTGTCGATGAGTTCCAGCGGGTCGATGATGTTTCCCTTGGACTTGGACATCTTGTGGCCGAACTCGTCGCGCACCAGGGCGTGGATGTAGACCGTGCGGAACGGCACCTCGCCCATGAAATGCAGGCCCATCATCATCATCCGCGCGACCCAGAAGAAGATGATGTCGAAGCCCGTCACCAGCACGTCGCCCGGGTAGTACCGGGCAAGCTCCCGGGTCTTCTCCGGCCAGCCGAGGGTCGAGAAGGGCCACAGCGCCGAGGAGAACCAGGTGTCGAGCACGTCCTCGTCCCGCTTCAGCGCCGTCGCCTTGCCGTAGTGCGTTGCCGCGGCGGCGGCCGCTTCGGCCTCATCCATGGCGACGAAGATCTCGCCGTCCGGCCCGTACCAGGCCGGCACCTGATGCCCCCACCAGAGCTGGCGCGAGATGCACCAGGGCTGGATGTTGCGCATCCACTGGAAATATGTCGCGGTCCACTGCTCCGGCACGAACCGGGTGCGCCCGGTTTCCACCGCGGCGATCGCCGGCTCGGCCAGCTTGGCCGCATTCACGTACCACTGGTCGGTCAGCCAAGGCTCGATGACCACGCCCGAACGGTCGCCGTAGGGCATCGTCAGCAGATGAGGCTCCACCTTGTCGATCAGGTCGGCCGCTTCCAGGTCGGCCACCACCTTCTTGCGCGCTTCCTCCCGGGACAGGCCGCGATAGGCCGTCGGCACGTTGTCGTTCAGCCGCGCATCGGCATCGAAGATGTTGATCATGGGCAGGCCATGGCGCCGGCCTACCTCGAAATCGTTGAAGTCATGGGCCGGCGTGATCTTGACGGCCCCGCTGCCCGTCGCCGGATCGGCATGCTCGTCGGCGACGATCGGGATGAGGCGGTCGACCAGGGGCAGGCGCACGCTTTTGGCGATCAGGTCCTTGTAGCGCTCGTCATCGGGATGCACGGCCACCGCCGTGTCGCCCAGCATGGTCTCCGGCCTCGTGGTGGCAACGACGATGTAGCGGCCTTCCTCGCCTTCGATCGGATAGCGCAGATGCCAGAGATGGCCCTTCACCTCGCGGGCCTCGACTTCGAGATCGGAGATCGCCGTATGAAGCTTGGGGTCCCAGTTGACCAGCCGCTGGTCGCGATAGATCAGGCCCTGGCGATGAAGATCGACGAAGACCTTGCGCACCGCCTGGCTCAGGCCTTCGTCCATGGTGAAGCGCTCGCGCGCCCAATCGGCCGACGCGCCGAGCCGGCGAAGCTGGCGGATGATGGTGCCGCCCGATTCCCGCTTCCAATCCCAGACCTTCTCGATGAAGGCGGCCCGGTCGATGGTCTGAAGATTGGCGCGTGCGCCCAGGCGCTGAAGCACGATGCCCTTCTCGGCCAGCTGGCGCTCCACCACCATCTGGGTGGCGATGCCGGCGTGGTCCGTGCCCGGCTGCCACAGGACGTCGCGCCCGCGCATACGCTCGTAGCGGACCAGAACATCCTGCAGGGTAAAGGTGAGCGCGTGGCCCATGTGGAGGCTGCCCGTGACGTTGGGCGGCGGCATCATGATGGTGAAGGGTGCCGCCTCGGACTCCGGATTGCAGGCGAAATAGCCGCCCTGCTCCCAGCGCGCATAGTGCTTGGCCTCGACTTCGGCCGGATTGAAGGTCTTTTCGAGCATGGGCGGTTGTTTAAGGGGCAGCGCATCAGCTGGCAAGGGCCGGCGGCCGAGGCTAGCGGGTTAGTTTGACCCGCATGCTTCGACAAGCTCAGCATGAGGGTCAAACAACTTGGCCTCATCCTGAGCTTGTCGAAGGATGAGATCGCCAAAACGACCCACTACATGGCCGAGCGACGGCTATGACGGAGGCTCGACCTTCTCGCTCCTGCGCCGAATGCCGTCGATCACGTCCTGCACCATGCGCTCGACCATGGCCGGCAGATGGGCTTCGAGCCAGGCCTGGATCTGCGGCTCGAGCGCCCGGCGCACGAAGGCTTCCATTGTTTCCGCCGCAGGCGCCGATGCCGCAGCGCCCGCAGCCGGCTGAGGCGGGGCCGTCTCCGTCAGCAACAGCACCTCGTCATCGGATTTAGACGGGGACGGAGCGGCGAGCCGGACCAGGGAGCCGTCCTCGGCCAGAATCTGGGTCAAGACCAGCTCATTGGCCTCCGGGGCGCCAGCCGGCAGCGGACCGGCATCCGGCGCGGGATACTCTTCCTCGTCCGGGATCATCTTGCGAATGGAGGCCAGGATTTCCTCCATCGTCGGTCCCTGCGCGCCCTTGGGCTCGCTCATGACCGATCCGACCTCCTCCCAAGGCCTTTATGGCCGCGCCCGAATTGTACAGCCGGCGCCGGGAAAATCTCTCAGAAAATTCGAGGTTTAGAAGACGAAGCCGCGCTTGCGCTTCAAGCCCGGCAGGACCGGAACCGAAGCATCGAACACTGTCCGGTGGGACAATACGTCGTTGCGCTTGTCGAACAGGGTCGCCCGGCCGATGCCGTCGGTCTCGACCACGGCCACCAGCCGGCCCCCGTCGGCCAGCTGCTCGAACAGACTTCCCGGGAGAACCTCGACCGCCCCGTCCACCAGGATGATTTCGTAGGGCGCCTTAAGAGGCCAGCCTTCCGTCAGCGGTCCGTCCACTTGGGTCGCCTGGTCGATCCTGAGCCGGGCGAACTGTTCCCGGCCCCGGGCGGCGAGGCCGGGATCGCTTTCCAGCGCCACCACCGAGCGAACCAGGTTTGCCAGCACCGCCGCGCCGTAGCCGCTGCCCGAGCCGACGACGAGGGCGCGGTCGGTCACCTGGGGATCGGCCAGCTGGACCAGCCTGGCAAAAACCATGGGCTCCATCAGATAGCGTCCTGAGGCGAGCGGCAGGTTCTCGTCCACATAGGCCGCATGCGCCCATTCGGGCGGCAGGAAACGCTCCCGCGGGACCACCTCAAGAGCCTTCAGCAGCTCCGCATTGGTCACCTTGTTGGTGCGGATCTGGCTATCCACCATGTTGCGGCGAGCGAGTTCGTAATCCATGCCGGACTCCGGGCGTTGCGGGCGGCCGGCATCATAGTCAGGCTCAGGCCCGCAGACCAGGGCTGCGCCGCTGAAGATTGACTTGGCCGCGGCCTTCGGGCGACTTTGGCCATCGAGACAAATCCGGGAGACCGATCCTGCTGAAGCGCTTCCGAGGCACGGAAACCTACATCACCACCCGGGACCTGGAAGTCGCGGTCCACGCATCCGTGACCCTTCAGCGCCCGCTCCTGGTCAAAGGCGAGCCCGGCACCGGCAAGACGATGCTGGCCTTCGAAGTCGCGGCGGCCCTGGGCATGCCCCTGATCCAATGGCACATCAAGTCGACCACCAAGGCCCAGCAGGGCCTCTATGAATACGACGCGGTCTCGCGCTTGCGCGACGGGCAGCTCGGCGACGCCAGGGTCCATGACATCGCCAACTACATCGTCCGCGGCAAGCTCTGGGACGCCTTCGAGGCCGACGCGCCGGTCGTCCTCCTCATCGACGAGATCGACAAGGCCGACATCGAGTTCCCCAACGATCTGCTGCTCGAACTCGACCGCATGGAGTTCTTCGTCTACGAGACGCGGCAGACGATCAAGGCCCGCCACCGGCCGGTGGTCATCATCAGCTCCAACAACGAGAAGGAGCTGCCCGACGCATTCTTGCGCCGCTGTTTCTTCCACTACATCCGCTTTCCCGACCCCGCGACGATGGAGCGGATCGTCGCCGCTCATCTTCCCGACATCCGCAAGGATCTCGCCCGCGAAGCCCTGAAGCTGTTCTATGAGGTGCGCGACGTGCCGGGGCTGAAGAAAAAGCCCGCCACCTCGGAGCTGATCGACTGGCTGAAGCTCCTGATGGCCGATGAAATCCCGCTATCGGCCCTGCGGTCCAACGACCCCAAGGTGGTGATTCCCCCGCTGCATGGGGCGCTGCTGAAGAACGAGCAGGATGTGCACCTGTTCGAACGGATTGCGTTCCTGCACCGTCGTGGACAGGCATAGCCACCAATGTTCGCCGGCTTCATCGCCGAGCTGCGCGCCGCGGGGGTTCCCGCCTCCCTCACCGAATATCTCACCCTGCTGCGCGCGCTCAAGGCCGGATGCGCCGACACCGACGTCGAAAGCTTCTATTTCCTGGCCCGTTCCACCCTGGTGAAGGACGAGCGCCATATGGACCGCTTCGACCGGGTCTTCGCCCATTTCTTCCGGGGCCTGGAGACGGTCGGCGCCGACATCGCCGCCGAACTCCCAGAGGAATGGCTGAAGAAACTAGCCGAGAAGCTGCTGACGCCCGAGGAGATGGCGGCCATCGAGGCGCTGGGCGGCTGGGACAAGCTCATGGAGACTCTGCGCCAGCGCCTGGCCGAGCAGAAGGCGCGCCATCAAGGTGGCTCCAAATGGATCGGCACGGCAGGCACCTCGCCCTTCGGCGCCTTCGGCTACAACCCCGAGGGCGTCAGGATCGGCCAGGGCGGGTCGCGCCACCGCAGCGCGGTCAAGGTCTGGGACAAGCGCGAGTTCCGCGATCTCGACGGCGAGGTCGAACTCGGCACCCGGGGCATGAAGCTGGCCCTGCGGCGCCTGCGCCGTTTCGCCCGGCAGGGGCGGCCCGAAGAGCTGGACATGCCCGGCACCATCCGCGCCACGGCCCACAATGCCGGCCTGCTCGACCTCAAGCTCCAGGCCGAACGGCGCAACACGGTCAAGGTGCTGCTGCTGCTCGATATCGGCGGCTCGATGGACGACCACGTCGAAAACTGCGAGCAGCTCTTCGCAGCCGCCAAGGCGGAGTTCCGCCATCTCGAGACCTTCCACTTCCACAACTGCCCCTATGAACGGCTCTGGCGCAGCGGCCGGCGCCGGCACCTCTGCGAGACGCCGACCTTCGACGTGCTGCGCAGCTACGGATCCGACTGGATGCTGGTCTTCGTCGGCGACGCCACCATGAGCCCCTACGAGATTCTCCATGCCGGCGGTTCGGTCGAGCATTGGAACGAGGAATCGGGACAGCGCTGGATGGAGCGTCTGACCGGCCATTTCACCAAGGCCGTCTGGCTCAACCCACGCTCGGAAGAGCGCTGGGACTATGTCCAGTCCCTGCAGATGATCCGCCGCCTGATGGGCGGCCGGATGTACCCCTTGACCCTCGACGGACTGGACGCGGCAATGCGGGAGTTGGGACGATGAGCGCCATTCGCAGCACCGCCTTGCCCGACGGCGAGCAGGCTCCCGTGCTGGGCCAGGGAACCTGGAAAATGGGCGAGAGCCGGTCGCGCCGCAAGGACGAGGTGGCGGCGCTGCGCCTGGGCATCGAGCTCGGCATGACCCTGATCGACACGGCCGAAATGTATGCCGAGGGCGGTGCGGAGGAAGTCGTCGCCGAGGCGATCAAGGGCCGCCGGCAGGACGTCTTCATCGTAACCAAGGTCTATCCGCACAATGCCAGCCGGGCCGGCGTGGTCGCCGCCTGCGAGCGGAGCCTGAAACGCCTGAAGACCGACCGCATCGATCTCTACCTTCTCCACTGGCGCGGCGGGATTCCATTGCCGGAGACCCTGGCCGGATTCGAGGAGGTGAAGAGCGCGGGCAAGATCCGCCACTACGGGGTTAGCAATTTCGGCGTCGGCGACATGCGCGAGTTGTTTCAGCTTCCGGGCGGGCCCGCCGTCGCCACGAACCAGGTGCTCTTCAATCTCAAGCAAAGGGGCATCGAGTTCGACCTGCTGCCCTGGATGCGCGAGGCCCGCATGCCGGTCATGGCCTATTCGCCGCTCGAGATCGGCCCGCTCGACCGTTCGGCCGCGCTGCGCAAGATCGCTGCCAAGCGCGGCGTCACTATCCCCCAGATCGCGCTCGCCTGGCTGTTGCGCCAGCCAGGCGTCGTCGTCATCCCCAAGGCAAGCCGCGAGGAGCATGTACGGGAAAACCGGGCTTCCCATGACATCATGCTATCGCCCGAGGAGCTGGCCGAGCTCGATGCCGCCTCTCCTCCCCCGCGACGCGCCACGCCGCTGGAGATGATCTAAGGTCTGCGCCTCGTCTTCTTTCCGCCTGCCTTCCGCATCTTCCGCTCATGGAAGATGAAGCCGAGCAAATTCATCAGCAGCTGGGCGGCGAGGAAGCAGGTGATGCCGGTGGGGTCGTAGTCCGGCGCCACCTCCACCAGATCCATGCCGACGATGTCGCCGCGCTTCACCAGGCCTTGAAGGATTTCGAGCACCTCGTAGTACAAAAAGCCGCCGTGGCTCGGCGTTCCTGTCCCCGGCGCGATCGAGGGGTCGAAGCCGTCGATGTCGATAGTGACATAAAAGCGCTTGCCGGCCGGGATCTTGGCCAGCGTGCCCTTCGCGCCGAGGCGTCGTACGTCGCGCACCGAAAGGATGGTCGAGCCGGCGCGCCTGGCCGCGGCGTAGTCGTCGCGATTGGAGGAAGAAACGTTGCGGATGCCAAGCTGCGTCATGCCCGTGACGTGGCTCATCTCCGAGGCCCGGCGCAGCGGATTGCCGTGGCCGTAGCGAACGCCATGGCGCTCGTCGACGAAGTCGAGATGGGCGTCGAAATGCACGATGTGCAGCGGGCCGTGTTCCGAGAAGGCGGCCATGCAAGGCGCATGGATCGCGTGATCGCCGCCCAGCATCACCGGCAGCGCGCCCGACTTCAGGATCCGGCGCACCGCCGCCTCCGTATTGGCGTGGCAGCGCATGGTGTCGGTGTGGACCATGTCCACGTCGCCGGCATCGACGATGCGGACCTCGTCCACCGGCAAATACACCACGTCGTCCTCGAAATCATAGGCGCCGCTATGCCCGAAGGAGAACAGGGTCGAGGCCTCGCGGATGCCCCGCGGGCCGAAGCGGGCGCCGGCCCGGTACTGGGTCCCCATGTCGAAGGGGACGCCCAGGACCGCCACATCGGCGTCGATTTTCGCCCAGTCGGTCACGATCGGCTTCTTGGCGAAGCTGCAATGCCCGACGAAGGGCAGGTTGAGCCGACCAGTCTCGTAGCCGTGCTTGGCCATCCCGGCTTCCTCCAAATTCCATGCCGCAGAGCTGGATGATGGAAGTCTAAGCCGCCGGCGTCCAGGGTCAGGCCTATCCCTTGTCCCGGACGGCCCGCGGGGCCATCTTATGGGCCGACCTTGAAACGGAGGTTCCCATGCTTTCCAGGCTTCTCGGCCGCAAGCTCACCCTTCCCACGCTGGCGGAGGCCCTGCCCGGCCGCGCCACGGCAATGAAAGTGCCGGCGGTCCACGAGGTGAACGGCCATCCCCTGAAGCCGCCCTTCCCGGCCGGCCTCGAGCAGGCGGTCTTCGGCCTCGGCTGCTTCTGGGGCGCGGAGCGGAAGTTCTGGCAGGCGCCGGGGGTTTACACCACCGCGGTGGGCTATGCCGGCGGATCGACGCCGAATCCCACCTACGAAGAGACCTGCTCGGGCCGCACGGGACATACCGAGGCGGTGCTGGTTGTCTTCGATCCCAAGGTGACGTCCTACGAGGCGCTGCTGAAGCTGTTCTGGGAAAGCCATGACCCGACCCAGGGCATGCGCCAGGACAACGACATGGGCACCCAGTACCGCTCGGCCATTTACACCTTCACGCCGGAGCAGCGCCGGGCGGCGGAGGCCTCGCGCGATGCGTTCCAGAAGCAGCTGACCGCCGCCGGCTTCGGCCCCATCACCACGGAAATCGCCGATGCCGGGCCGTTCTATTACGCCGAGGACTATCACCAGCAGTATCTGGCCAAGAATCCAGGCGGCTACTGCGGCTTGGGCGGCACGGGAGTCTCCTGCCCCATCGGTCTCGTCGAAGCGGCGGAGTAACTTCAGGCCGAGGTCGGGGACGCCTCGGGCCGTCAGTTCGCAATATCGATGCCTTGCAGCCGGCCCGGATTGGCCGTCACGTCCCACCGGCCATCCTGGATTCCGCAAGTGATGGGAAAGTCATCGATGTTCGGCAGATAGAGCGGCCGGTTCTTCACGATCGGGCCGGTCGCGAAGACGCGCGTCTGGCGCCCGCCCTCGGCCTCGGAATAGGCGATGCTGACGCCCCCCGCCAAGGCATCGGTATCGGGCCAGGTCAGGCGCAGCACGGTCACCGGTCGATTCTGGCCGTCCGTGCCTTGCCAGCGATCCACCTTCGGCAGGGTCGGCCGTCCGACCCCGGCATAGACCTTGCCGTCGAGGCCGATGCCGAGCTGCTTCACCTTCGCGGGATCGGCGTGATTGACCATGCCTGGATCATCGGTCGTCCAAAGCTCGAAGTGATCAGCCGAGACCCACGACTTGGCCTGTCCGCTGTCCGGTCGGGAATCGAAAATCTGCAGAATCAATGTCTTGCGGTCGAGTGCTAGAAGGGCGAGTTCGGCCGAACGGGCATCGTCGGGCTGGCCGAAGACGGTGTAGCCCCCGCTGTCGCCGAGGGTAAGCCGGGAAGCGCAGCTGCCGAGAATCGTGCCGGCAACGAACCCCGGCTGCGGCGTCTCGCCGTCGCTGCCGAGATCGGGAAGCGGGATGTCGACGCCCGAAAGGAAGCCATGCCGGGCCGGCAGCTGCCTTTGCCCCCGGAGCAGACTGCAGGGCTCGTCGCTTTCGGCATCGGACTTGAGCGCGTCGTCGATGGCAACCGAATGAGCGGCCATCGCCGGCATGTCGATCCAGCTCAGCGACGCATAGGAGGGATCGCTGGCCCGGAAGCCGCAGCCTTGCGTGGTAAGCGATTTCCGCGGCGAAAGCTGAATGGTCTCGGTCACCTCCCATCGATCATTGGAGCCGCCATACTGGATATGGGTCAGCCTGTTGTGATCGATGTCGACCTTGTCGTCGCCGACCCCCGCGGCACCATAGCCGTCATTGCAAAGCTTCAGCAGCAGCGTCGGATCTTTGCCCTCTTCGATCAGCCAGTATTCCTGTCCGCCGTCGTTGTCTCCGCCCTCGGTCGAAAGGCAGCCCGTGTCGGGCCCATCGGCGGGCTTGTCGGCAAGCCCGAGGGCAATCACGGCGACGAATAGGGAGACACCCGCCTCCGACTGGCCGGCCGACTTGAGCGTGGTGAGCCGGCAGGTTGCCCGGGCCTTGCAGATTTCCGCTTTCGCCTTGCCCATGTCCACGCTTTCGGCGGCTGATCCCCAGAGGACCGCGCCAAGCCCGACCAGCACGGGCAAGAAGGCAGACAGAAGGCGACGCCAGTGGGTCATGTTCCTCTCCCGCGGGATCGCTTCAAAGTATACAACCAATGACCGGACGGGTGCATTGCCGACCGCGTGCCGGTTGTTTTACGTTCACGTTACCCTTCCCGACCTCCGAGGGCCCCATGACAGTCCATCGCATCGGTACGAGTCTTTTGTGCGGCATGGTGTTGCTGGCGCTGAGCGCCGGCGCCGCCCAGGCCCAATGGGTCTTCCTCGCCCGCAAGGTGATCGGCCGGGTAGAGAGCATGCAGCAAAAACCCGAACCCGATACGCCCACCTATGACGTCGCGACGGTGGTTCTGGAGGCCAATGCCGACAAGGTCTACCAGACCGTCATCGCAACCGTGCATGCCCATCCGGGGAACAAGATCGTGAACCAGGACGATCTCGGCCGGCAGCTCGACGTCACCAACGGCAAGCAGACTGTCGGCATCCATGTGTTCGAGCTCCAGGACAAGGTCTCCCAGCTCATGATCGCCTCGGCGGTGAAGCCCGGCCAGCAATCCCCCACGTCATACGCGGCGCAACGCGTGCTCGCCGTGTGTGCCAGCATGCATGTGACCTGCTACATGGCAGGGAACGCCCCACCCTGAGCGATCACAACGCGTCATAGAGCGCAGCCAAGGTCTCCAGCTCGTAGGGAAACTCCACCGGCCGGGAAAATTCCCAGGCCTTGTACGGCGCCCTCTGCAGGCATTTCACGGCATTCTCCGCCGTCAGGATTCCGCCGCCGTAGAGCCGGTTCGCCAGATCGAGGATTCCGGCGCGATGCATGGTTTCGGTCCCGCTGCCGCAAGCGTCCTTTACCAGCCAGACCCGAAAGCCATGATAGACGGCGTCGAGCACGGTTTCGCGCAGGCAGCTCTCGGTCCAGACCCCGAGTGCCAGGATCTGCTTTACGCCGCGCCGGGACAATGTGTCGGCAAGATCGGTGCCGCGAAACCCGCTGGGGAATGTCTTGCGGATGACGGCCTCGTCGGCGACGGGCGCGACTTCCGAGGCGATGATCGCGCCCGGCGATCCGGCGACCCCGAACAGAAATTCATCGGGCGTGTGCTCGCGAACCAGGCCGGAATAGGCATTGTTCCCGGCGCTCCAGGCTTGGACATGGATGACCGAGAGCCCGGCGGCCCGGGCCGCCTGGATGACCGCGCGGGCACGGTCGAGGATCGCGTCATAGCCCGCGACGGGCCAGGCTCCCTGAGCCCGATATTCATCCTGGAAATCGATGGCGAGAACGGCGGTCGAAGCGAGGTCGATCATATTGGCAGCAACTCACGGCATCGCCATCACCTTGTCGAAGATGTCGTGAGTCCAGGCGCCCTCCGGTGTCTTGGTGATGACCGGCGCGGATTTTCCGCAAAGCAGGACCTTCACCGTGCGGTCATAAGCGGCGGGATCAAGCCAGCCGGTGCCCTTGGGATTGCTGCCCACGAGCTTGGCGATCTCGCTCAGCATCTGGGTCTGGTGCTTCTCGGTCTGGGCGCCGGTCGCATCGTTGTCGAGCACGATCTGGACCGCATCGGCCTGATTGGCGACAGCCCAGTCCCAGCCCTTCATCGAGGCCTTCACGAAGCGGGCAAGCTTGTCCACCATGGCCGGATCCTTGAGATTCTTCTCCAAGGTGTAGAGCCCGTCCTCGAGCGTGGCGACGCCCTCGTCCTCATACTTGAAGACGACCAGCTGGTCGGCCGAGAGCCCGGCGTCGATCACCTGCCAATACTCGTTGTAGGTCATGGTGGAGATGCAGTCCGCCTGCTTTTGCAGCAGCGGGTCGACGTTAAAGCCTTGCTTCAACACCGTCACGCCGCCGGCCGTGCCATCGGTCGGAATGCCGAGGGTGCTCATCCAGGAAAGGAACGGGTACTCGTTGCCGCCGAACCAGACGCCCAGCGTGTGTCCCTTGAAGTCCGCCGGGGTCTTGATGCCGGCATCGGCCCGGCAGGTGAGCTCCATGCCTGAGTGCTGAAAGGGCTGGGCGATGTTGACGAGCGGCACCCCTTTCTCCCGGGTCGCCAGCGCCGAAGGCATCCAGTCCACGACCACGTCGGCGCCGCCGCCGGCGATCACCTGACTGGGGTTCACGTCGGGCCCCCCGGCCCGGATATCGACGTCGAGCCCGACATCCTTGTAGAGCCCCTTGTCCTTGGCCACGTAGTAGCCGGCGAACTGGGCCTGGGTCACCCATTTCAGCTGCAGGACCAGCTTATCGGCGGCAAGCGAGTTCGCGCTCCAGCCTGCAAGCACTGCTGCCAGCGCTGCAACGCCAAGAAGTCTTCTCATGATCAGCCCCCTTTGCATTGGTAGATGTCGCCCTCAGCGCGAAGCCCTTCGGTAGGACGGGTGCCAGAAGGTGAGCCCACGCTCCACCATGGCGATGAGCAAGTAGAACAGCGAGCCGGCGAGCGCCGCAACGGCGATCGTCGCCCAGACCACGTCCACGTTCATGCGAGCGACTTCGACACTGATGCGAAAACCCATGCCCGAAATTGGCGAGCCGAAGAACTCCGCCACGATGGCGCCGATGAGGGCAAGGGTCGAGTTGATCTTGAGGCCATTGAAGACGAAGGGCAGCGCCGCTGGCAGGCGCAACTTGAGGAAGGCCTGCCAATAGCCGGCGCCGTAGGAACGCATCAGGTCACGGCTCATGGAGTCGCTGGCAGCGAGGCCGGCGATCACGTTTACCAGCATGGGAAAGAAGGTCATGACCACGACCACGGCGGCCTTGGATTGCCAATCGAACCCGAACCACATGACCATGATCGGCGCGATGCCGACGATGGGAACCGCGCTCGCCAGATTGCTCAGCGGCAGCAAGCCCCGCTGCAGGAAGGGAATCCGGTCGATGGCCATGGCCACAAGGAAGCCGAGGCCGCATCCCGCCGCCCAGCCGGCAAGCACCGCGCGCAGGAAGGTCTGGCGGAAGTCGCCCCATAGGATGCTTGCCTGGTGGACAAGTTGAAAGCCGATCTGGTGGGGAGCGGGCAGCAGGACCTGTGGCACGCCGAAGCCCACGACGCCCACCTCCCACAGATAGAGCATCCAGACCCCGAACAGGATCGGCGCTGCAAGGCCAGATCCCCAGCGAACAACATCGAGCCCGGCGAGAAACTCAATGGCGCCCCAGGCGACGAGCGTCAGGCCCGCGAGGTAAATCCAAAGCCCCGGGCAAGCGAGGCCGAGGCCGGGCTTGGCGCAAACGAGGAAAAGCGGAGCTGAAGCGCCCAACGCCAGTCCAGCCAGCAGCAAAACGCCAGCCCATCGCCGGTGCCCCAAGGGTCCGGCGGCGAGCGCGAGGATGACGGCACCCGCCAAGGCACCCCCGAAGGCATAGGGCGGCACGAGGATCCAGAACTCGAGGCTCGAGCCACCGCCGGGATTCGGCAGCGACAGGCCGGCCAGCATCAGAACCGCGGCAAGGGCCGCAAGCGGTCTCACCGGAGCATTCCCATTTGGCGCAGCACCAACCGCTCGACGATGCCGACCCCATAGACCATGCCCGCGCCGAGCAACGCCGCCACGACCAGGGCCGACCAGATCTGCACCGTCTGGCCGAAATAGGACCCGCTCAAGAGCCTCGCGCCCAACCCCGCCGTGGCGCCCGTGGGTAATTCGCCGACGATGGCGCCCACGAGACTGACGGCGGCCGCGACCTTGAGGGATGCGAAGAGGAACGGAACCGAAGCCGGCCAGCGCAGCTTCCAGAAGACCTGGGCACGGCTGGCGCTGTAGGTCAGCATCAGATCGAGTTGAAGGGGATCGGGAGAGCGCAGACCCTTGGCCATGCCGATGGTCACGGGAAAAAAGCAGAGATACATGGAAATGATCGACTTGGGCATCAGGCCAACGAAACCCAGGTTGCCCAGCACGACGATGATCATGGGCGCGATCGCCAGGATCGGCACGGTCTGGGAAGCAATTATCCAGGGCATCAAGCTGCGCTCCAGGCTGCGCAGGTGGACCACGCCCACGGCGAGCAGGATGCCGAGCAAGGAACCGAGCACGAATCCAATGATCGCCGCCGAAGCGGTGACATAGGCATGGTAGACGAGGCTTCGCTTGCTGGTGATCGGCGTCGCAACGACGGTCCTCCACAGCTCGGCGCCGATCTGGCCCGGCGTCGGCAGCACCGGTCGCTCCATGGACCAGGTGCCGGCCACCAGATCGCTAACCGTCCAGGGCTGGCCCGAACGATTCAGTCGATCCCGGATCTGGGGCGCATTGAGGCCGATCGCCGCGGCATACCAGACGATGAGTAAGCCAACCAGCAACGTCGCCACGGGAAGCGCCCGGCCTTGAACGGCCCGGCGCCACAGGCCGCCACCTGGCACGCTGACGGATTCACTCGCCATATGTATGGGCAGAGCGCAGGGCTTCGCGCACGCGATGGGCCACCGCCAGGAACTCCGGCGTGTCCCGGATCTCCAGGCTGCGCTTGCCCGCGAGGTCGTTGTCGATGATCTCGACGATACGCCCCGGTCGAGGGCTCATCACCACGATGCGGGTCGAAAGAAACACCGCCTCGGAAATCGAATGGGTGACGAACACCACGGTCTTCTTCGTCTGCTCCCACAGGCGGATCAAATGCTCGTTCAGGCTGTCTCGGGTGATCTCGTCCAGCGCGCCGAAGGGCTCGTCCATCAGCAGCAGCTGGGGCTCGAAGGCGAGCGCCCGGGCGATCGAGACCCGTTGCTGCATGCCGCCAGATAGCTGCCGGGGGAATTTCCGCTCGAAGCCCTTCAGCCCCACCATCTCGAGGTATTTGCCCGCGCGCTGAAGCCGGTCCCGGCGCGGCATGCCCATGATCTCGAGCGGCAGGGTCACGTTGGCGAGCGCGTTGCGCCAGGGATAGAGGGCCGGTGCCTGAAAGACGTAGCCGTAGGCCCGCGCCAGGCGCGCTTCCCGGGGCGTGGCACCGTTGACCGCGATTTCGCCTTCGCTCTGCTGCTCGAGATCGGCAATGAGGCGCATCAGGGTGGTCTTGCCGCAACCCGATGGACCGATGATGGAGACGAACTCGCCTTTGCCGATCCTGAGGTCGATGTTTGAGAGCGCGATCACCGGAGCGTCCGCCGTCGCAAAGACCAAGCCGACGCCGCGGATTTCGACCGCTGGCATCTCCGCCGACGGCGCCTGGTCAGGTGCGGCCTCGAGGGTCGGCTTTCCCGCCATGACCTCGATGTCCAGCCCGCTCAGCCGGCTGGCGCGTTGGCGCGCTCGATGATGGCCCGCAGCAGCACGTCGCAGCCGGCAGCCAGATCCTCGCGCTTGGCGTCCTCGATCTCGTTGTGGCTGATTCCATCCTTGCAGGGCACGAAAATCATGCCTGTCGGCGTCACCCTCGAAAGATAGACCGAGTCATGGCCCGCGCCGCTGATGATCCCCCGATTGGAGAATCCGAGCTCCTCTGCCGCCTTGCGCACCGCGCCGACGCATTCGCCGGCGAACTTCACCGGGGGCGAATACCAGATTTCCTTGAAGTCGATCTCGAGCATCAGCTCGGCCGCAACTTTCCGGCATTCGGCCTCGATCTCGCGGCCCATGCCCGCCAGGATGTCCGGGTCGGGATGACGGAAATCGATGGTAAAGAAGACCTTGCCCGGGATCACGTTGCGCGAGTTGGGCGAGACCTGAAGCATGCCTACGGTCGCACAGGCATAGGGTGGATGGGAAAGCCCGATGCGGTTGACGGCGGTCACCATGCGCGAGACGCCGACCAGCGCGTCCTTGCGCCGCGGCATGGGCGTCGGGCCCGCATGGGCCTCCTGCCCGGTCACCGTGACTTCGTACCAGCGAATTCCCTGGACGCCTTCGACGACGCCGATGGTCTTTTCCTCGGCTTCCAGGATCGGGCCCTGCTCGATATGGGCTTCGAAAAAGGCGGCCACGGGCCGACCGCCGCAGCCCGCATCGCCGGCGTAGCCGATGCGTTTCAATTCCTCGCCCATGCTCTTGCCCTCGACATCCTTGCGGCCGAGGCCGTATTCCAGGTCAAAAACTCCGGCGAAGACACCCGAGGCGACCATGGCCGGCGCGAAGCGCGAGCCCTCCTCGTTGGTCCAAACCACCACTTCGATGGGCCGCGTGGTCTCGTAGTTGAAATCGTTGAGAGTGCGGATCACTTCGAGCCCCGCCAACACGCCGTAATTGCCGTCGAACTTGCCGCCGGTCGGCTGGGTATCGATGTGGCTGCCGGTCATGACCGGAGGCAGGGAATTGTCCTTGCCCGGTCGTCGGGCGAAGATATTGCCCATCCTGTCGATGGTGATGCTGCATCCGGCGGCCTCGCTCCAGCGGCGAAACAGGTCGCGAGCCTGGCGATCGAGGTCGGTCAACGCCAATCGGCACACGCCGCCCTTTTCCGTGGCACCGATCTTGGCCAGTTCCATCAGGCTGTCCCAGAGCCGGTCGCCATCGATCCGGATATTGGTCGTCATCTCCCCTCCCCGCCTGCCGTATCCCGGCGCTGAGCGCATCGACCCGATTCATCGGCGCCGCGTCAATGAAGCAGCGCACCGGACAGCCGCGCGGGCACAGACTACAGCCGACGCATGCCTCGTCAACTATGGGGAGCCGCCAACCGGTGCGATCGCGTGCGGCCTTGCCGCCGAAGCCCTTACGGGTCTCTGTCAGGACCCACCTATACGACCGTATCCAATCCGCTCAACTCAATACGACCCGGCAAACATTGTGCGGCGAGCGCGACAGGATTGAGCCGCAGACGTGCTCGGCCGCGGCGCGGCTGGCCAGCGTGCCGCCAAGCAGGCGGTAGCGGGCAACCACCGCCGTTCCGGGATGGATTCGGCTGAGCGTCGGCTTCAACTTCTTCAAGAGGGCAGGATAGCGATGGACCTGCTTCTTCCAGAACCGACGAGCCTCGCCTTCGCTGACAAAATTCCCCATCCAGATTTGGTAGCCGCCGACCACGGCCTGGTCCGCCCAGGCGGCTGCGTCGCTCGAGGTGGAGGCCGTGTCGGCTAGCACGGGTCCGCCCGCCGTCATGGGCCCCGTGACGGGCGTCAGAACTTGAGCCTTCCAGCCGAGGGTATCGACAGTGTTCTCGGACTTGAGCGGGCCACCTTCTAGCGCCAAAGCTCCCGGTGGCAGATCCGCGAGCTGGGCGGTCGAATAGACGGCCAGGACGTCGCTTGGCACTCCGGCACCACTCGAAGTCCCGACGACAGGTACGCCGTCGACGGAACGACGGTCGAGCACATGCAATCCGGAAGCGGTCGGCCCTGAAGTGCTGATCGCTGCCAGGGGCGCGGAATCGCCCAAACCCGTTCCCATCTCCCCCATGCAGGAATCTGGCTCAGTGGAACAGTCGATTGCGCCGCTGCCGACGTACTTGCCGCGGCCGACCGAGGGCCCGATGCTTGCCACATCGGCACCTGGCGGATCGCTCGGCCCACCAGCCGGGCTTGCCGCGCCGGTACTGGCGGAAGCCGAAGCGGCGGCATTGGCGGATGCCGTACCCGATCCGCCTCCGACGCTGGATTGGCCGCTCGCACTGCTGCTCGTGCTTGCCCCCGTGTTGCCGCCGAGGGTTCCTCCAACGGCACCTCCAATCCCCCCGAGAGCGCCCCCTACCGAACCGCCCAGCCCACCACTCGAACTATTTCCTTGAGAGGCGTTATGGCCCTTTCCCCCGCCATGCCCCTGTGCGCCGGCCCAAGCCTGCGTGAGCCTGGCACCGTCGGCAAGAGCGAAGCCCAGCAGCGACAGGACGACGAGGGCACGTATGCTTGAAGCAGGAAGCGCCACCAAAGATATCCTTCGATTGAACCTGTTCATGAGGCCTCCTGCAGTCCTTTGGCGATCCACGATCCTCTTCGCCTGTCAGGGCATGGTGCGGCTATTGGTGTCGCAACAGCATCCTTGGAACGGGCCCGCGACTTCGGTGGCAAATATCTGTCCGAATTCGGGCCGGCGCTGTGGCTGGCATCCCGGTGTCGCCTCTTCCTGCCGCGCCCCTTCCTCCTTACCATCCCTGGCCAAAATGTGGCGCTCACGCAACATGCTGGCGTGTCGGCCCTGTAGGCGCCGTTCAGCAATAGGGAACGCCGAATAGGGCAGAAAGGATGACCATTGTGACCGGGCGAGGACCATCGGCCGCCTTGGCTTCTCTGGTCATAGGCGGATTGACGTTTACGCGCGCGTTGGCAGCCGCCGTGGGCACCGCGGGCGGCGCGCTGGTCGTTGACGACCAGGCAGTCCATCTCACCAAGTCCTATGCGCGTGAAGAGCGTGTGATCCCGGAACTGGACGTCGGCGATCCCAATCCGCAAATCGCCGTCATCCTGGTCGATCGCGAGCTTCCCGAAGCGGCGACGCACAGCGAGCTAGCCCTTGTGCAGCTCGCCAGCACCAATGCCATCGTCGGTCTGGCTCTGGAGATCGATCCGGCGACTGGCAAAGTCTTTGCCGGCAAGTCCTTCCTGCCCCAGGGCGGCACCCCGCAGTTCTTCACCCAGATCTCGGGATCCGAGAAAGTCGCCGACGACGACTTCAGGCTCTCCGCCGGACGCGTCAGCGGTCATATCCACACTTTTCGGCCGGTCGACGTGATCAACCAGGATGGCACCCTGACGGGCAGCTACAGCTTCGACGCCACCTTCGATACGCCGGTGGTCCCGGCGCCCATACTGCTCTCGACTCTTGTGGGCGATCAGGCCCGCGCCAGCGACCCCGCTCGCGCCATCCGTCGCTATCTTGAAGCCGTGGCCGGGGGTGATCTCGCGGCGATCAAGGCGAGCCTGGCGAGGGATCATCCCTTCGCGGCAATGGTCACCGCGGAAAACCTGCCCGAGATGAAGCAGGAAGTTCTGGGACCTTACGCCGATGCTCCGGCGATGATGGCCGATCTGCAAAAGGCCTATATCTATCAAGCCGAGGCCCAATTGTTTTTCAAAGGCGCCCAGGGGGGCACGGTCATGCCGATGGTTCTCGAGGACGGGGTCTGGAAGATCTCGACGCCCTGACCCGCTCCTTGCGCCAGGCAACCGCAATCACATCTCAGGGAATAGCCCCGATGCTCGACCTTTTGGTCCGAAACGCCAACCTGCCCGATGGACGAAACGGGATCGACATCGCCGTCAAGGATGAGCGAATCGTCGATCTCAAGTCCCGCATCGAAGCCGAGGCAATGGAAACCCTCGACGCCAACGGCAACCTCGTCACACCGCCTTTCATCGACGCCCATTTCCATATGGACTCGACCTTGAGCCTCGGCCAGCCGCGGATGAACGAAAGCGGCACCTTGCTTGAGGGCATCAAGCTTTGGTCGGAACTGAAACCCCATCTGACCGTGGAAGCAATCAAGATCCGGGCACTGGCGCTGTGCCGCTGGGCGATCGCGCGAGGCAATCTCGCCATCCGCAGCCATGTCGATGTGTGCGACGACCGGCTGCTTGCAGTCGACGCGCTGCTGGAAGTGCGGCGCGAAATGAAGCCCTGGCTCGATCTTCAACTTGTCGCCTTTCCCCAGGAAGGGTTTCTGCGCCATGCCCGGGCGCGTGGGAACCTGCTTGTCGCTCTCGACAAGGGCGTGGACGTGGTGGGCGGGATTCCCCATTTCGAACGGACAATGGCCGAAGGCGCCCGGTCGGTGACGGAGCTTTGCGAGATCGCGGCGGAGCGCGGCCTGTTGGTGGACATGCACTGCGACGAAAGCGACGATCCCTTGTCTCGCCATGTGGAGGGCCTGGCCCACGAAACCCGACGGCTGGGACTGCAAGGCCGAGTGACCGGCTCGCACCTCACCTCCATGCATTCCATGGACAACTACTATGTCAGCAAGCTGATCCCGCTGATGCGCGAGGCCGGGCTGCATGTGGTCGCCAATCCGCTGATCAACATCACCCTTCAGGGTCGGCATGACAGCTACCCCAAGCGGCGCGGCATGACCCGGGTCAAGGAGCTGATGGCAGCGGGAATCAATGTCGCCATGGGCCATGACTGCGTCATGGATCCCTGGTACAGCCTGGGTTCCCACGACATGCTGGAGGTGGCCCATATGGGCCTCCATGTCGGGCAGATGACCGGCATGGCCGAAATGCGCCAATGCTTCGACGCCGTCACGGTCAACGCGGCCAAGGCGCTAAGCCTCGAAGGCTATGGCCTGGAGCCCGGCTGCCATGCCGACTTCGTCATCCTCGATGCCGCCGATCCCATCGAAGCCCTGCGCCTCAGGTCAGCCCGGCTCCATGTGGTGCGCCGCGGACGGGTGATCGCGCGGACTGTTCCGGCGGAGACGACATTGCACTTGAGGGGAGGCACGGAAGCAGTGACGTTCGGGCGACATGGTAGCCCTGTTGAGGTGCATTCGCGTTGAATAGCCTGGCGAACCATGTGCGTGCCGATCGTATCTATGTGCCCTTCTCGCCCTGGCTGGCGCTCTTAATCTTCGCATCGACCCAAAACCCAGCGATCAGCCACACGCCATTTTTCTTGCTCACATATACCTTGAACGTTGCGGTGCCATTCGCGAATGTAGCTTGCGCCAAATAGCTACCGGTAATCGTCGACCCTGCACCCGTGGAATAGTTTACGCTGACGCTCCCGACGCAACCCTGATACTTCCTTAGCGCTCCCAGCTTGTCGAAATACGACGAGATAGTTTCCCACACAGCCGCGGTCGCGTGTTTCTTCAACTCCGGTGTCGATACCGCAAGAAGTGCACTCGAACACCAATGCTCCGAGGCGGCGGTCACAGTACGATCCACGAACGACTTCGCTTCTGCCTCCAAAGCGGAGTCTTGGCGGATGGCAAGGATCAGCGCCACCACGCCGAGCACCACCACGATGCAAGTCAATGCCCCGACGACTATCAGAAACTTTCTGATCGCTATCCCCTTACGCCGGCCGGCCCCGAACAGTACAACCGAATATGTACATTGACTCATGGTCGTGGGCCAATGGTGTTCTGGAGACCTAGGCTTGCAAGTCCGCCAACCGAAACCGCGCGATCTTGTGCACCTCGTCGAGGGCGGTTCGAAACTCCGCAGCCTGGTTGTTTTTGAACCGGCGCTCGAAGGCGCTCAGGATTTCGTTCCGCTTGCGACCCTTGACCGCCATCACGAAGGGAATGCCGAACTTCGCCTTGTACGCTTCGTTGAGCCGAATGAACCTCGCGAACTCCTCGGGGCTGCACTTGTCCAGTCCAGCGCCTGCCTGTTCCGAGGCCGATCTGGCAGTAAGCTCGCCGCGGATCGCCAATCGGCCGGCAAGATCGGGATGGGCGCGCAGCAACGCCAACTGGCGATCGCGCGAGGCAGCCTCCACGACGGCCCGCATGGCGGCGTGCAGGCATTCGGCGCCGTCGTGGACAACCTGGAGCCCCGCATCGAACACGGTTTCGGCGATCCAGGGCGAATGCTCGTAGACCGGCCCGTAGAGGGCCAGGAAGGTAGCTCGGTCGAGGCCGCTGGGCGGGCGACGAAATAGCTTTTGAGGCATGGAACTCCCCCGGCCAGCCAGGAAAGCCTACTATCCAGAGGCAGTAAAGGATGGAGACTCGCCTGCCTAGCGACCAAAAGAGGTTCCGATGGGCCGTTTGACGACCCATGTCCTGGACACCGCCCATGGCCGGCCTGGCGCCGCCATGCGCATCGAGTTGTTCCGCATCGCCGACGGACGCGAGCGCGTCGCCGCCGCCACAACCAATGCCGACGGCCGCTGCGAGCAGCCCCTTCTCGAAGGTGCGGCATTCTCTGCCGGCACCTACGAACTCGTTTTCCACGCTGGCGACTACTTCGCAAGCCTGGGCGTGAAGCTGCCGAGCCCCCGGTTTCTCGATCAGGTGACGATCCGCTTCGGCGTATCGGATCCGGCGGAGCACTATCACGTACCCCTGCTGATTTCCCCTTACGCTTATTCGACCTATCGCGGAAGCTAGCCTGCCATGGCCGAAACCGTCCGTTTCCTTCTGGGCGAGGAGCTGCGCGAGGTCGCGATCGACGATCCGACCGTCACGGTTCTCAACTATCTGCGCGGCCGGGAACGCCGCACGGGCAGCAAGGAAGGTTGCGCCGAAGGGGACTGCGGGGCTTGCACCGTGGCGCTTGGCGAGGTCGAGAGCGGGCGACTTGTCTATCGCGCCGTCAACTCCTGCATCCAGTTCCTGCCGACGCTTCACGGCAAACAGCTTCTGACTGTCGAGGATCTGGCGGGCACCGACGGCAAGCTTCACCCCGTGCAGCAAGCCATGGTGGATTGTCACGGCTCTCAGTGCGGATTCTGCACTCCGGGATTCGTCATGTCCCTCTTCGTCATGTTCCATGACGGCGCGCCTGTCGACCGGGCGCGGATCGACGATGCGCTGGCCGGCAACCTGTGCCGCTGCACGGGTTATGGGCCCATCATCGCCGCGGCCGGGCGCATGCCAAGCGCCGGCCCCGCCGACCGCTTCAGCCGCAATGAGAAGAAGATCGTCGTCGCCCTGGAGGCAATAGATGGCCCCACACCAGGGCGGACCGGCGACAGAGGCTATTTCGCGCCGCGCCACGTCGACGAGCTGGCCAAGCTGCTGCTTCATCATCCCGACGCCTGCATCCTCGCCGGCGGCACCGATGTCGGCCTCTGGGTCACCAAACAGCATCGGCGCCTTGACCCTGTCGTCTATATCGGCGCGGTGGAGGAACTGCAGCGCCTCGATATCCGAGAGCGGGATATCGAGATCGGCGCCGGCGTCACCTATTCCCGCTTGCTCCCGATCATCGCGGCCGAATATCCAGATTTCGGCGAAATCCTGCGGCGGCTCGGATCGGTCCAGATCCGGAACTGCGGCACCATGGTCGGCAATATCGCCAACGGCTCGCCCATCGGCGACAGCCCGCCACCCTTGATCGCGCTGGGAGCACGCCTGGTCCTGCGGCACGGCAAGGCGCGGCGGGAGGTCCCGCTGGAATCGTATTTCATTGCCTATGGCAGGCAGGACCGTCGACCCGGCGAGTTCATCGAATCCCTGCTGCTCCCCCGCCGCGATCCGGCCTGGCAGTTGCGTTGCTACAAGATTTCCAAGCGCTTCGACCAGGACATCACGGCTTGCCTTGGCGCCTTCAACCTGAAGCTCGCCAAAGGCAGAGTCACCGATATCCGCGTCTGCTTCGGCGGCATGGCGGGTACGCCCAAGCGGGCCCTGACTTGCGAGACGGCGCTCCGCGGCCGGTCCTGGACCCGGGAATCGATCGCGGCCGGACAGGCCGCACTCGCCAGGGACTATGAACCCGTCAGCGACATGCGGGCGAGCAGGGATTACCGCGCCCGGGTCGCCGGCAACCTGCTGCTCAAGTTCTGGTATGAGACGACCGAGCCCGAACTGGAGACCCGCGTCATCGGGCCGAGGCCGGCCCATGGCTGATCGGCTCCTAGGCGGCGTGCACCATGGGATCCCGCATGACAGCGCGGCCAAACATGTCTCCGGTCGGGCCATCTATATCGACGACATTCCCGAGCCGCCGGGAATGCTTCATCTCTTCGCCGGAAAGGCCGATCGGGCCCATGCTCTCATCAGGCGCCTCGACCTGGAAAGAGTACGCAAGGCTCCGGGTGTCGTCGCAGTTCTGACCGCGGCCGACGTTCCCGGCGTCAATGATATCAGTCCTGCCGGCGCCAACGATGACCCTCTGTTCGCCGAGAGCGAGGTGGAGTTCCACGGCCAGGTCCTGTTCGCTGTCGCCGCCGATAGCCTCGACGCGGCGCGCGCGGCGGCGGGACTGGCGAAGGTCGCGTACGAGGACCTGCCGGCGATCCTGACCATCGAGCAGGCGCTCGCGGCCAAAAGCTTCGTCCTCGAGCCCCATGTCATGAAGCGCGGCGATGTTCAGGCCGCCTTGGCCACGGCACCCCATCGGCTCACGGGCCGCATCCGGATGGGCGGTCAGGATCACTTCTATCTCGAAGGGCAGGTTTCGCTCGCGATCCCGCAAGAGGATGGCGACGTCCTGATCCATTGCTCGACCCAGCACCCATCCGAGGTCCAGCATGGCACCGCCAGAGTGCTGGGCCGCCCCGACAATGCCGTCACCGTCGAGGTGCGGCGCATGGGCGGTGGGTTCGGGGGCAAGGAGACCCAGGCGGCCCAGTGGGCGGCGATCGCGGCCTTGGCCGCGGTGAAAACGGGCCGGCCGGCCAAATTCCGCCTCGAGCGGGACGACGACATGGTCATGACCGGCAAGCGCCATGCCTTCGTCATCGACTACGAGGTGGGGTTCGACGGCAATGGCCGAATCCTCGGCATCGCCTTCGAGCAAGCGGCGGGCTGCGGCTACTCCGCTGATCTCTCCGGCCCGATTGCCGACCGGGCCATGTTCCATGCAGACAACGGCTATTATCTGGAAAACGTCGCCATCCTCTCCCACCGCTGCAAGACCCACACTGCCTCCAACACCGCCTTTCGCGGCTTTGGCGGTCCCCAGGGCATGATGGGGATCGAGCGGGTGATGGATGCCATAGCGTGCCATCTGGGCCAGGACCCCTTGGCGGTGCGCAAGGTCAACCTCTATGGCACGGACGAGCGCAACGTCACGCCCTACTGCCAGACGGTCGAGGACAATATCCTGCCGGAGATCCTTGCCAGGCTTGAGGCGAGCTCGGACTACGCGGAGCGCCGTGCCGCCGTACGCCGCTACAACGCGGCGAGCCCGATCCAGAAAAAAGGCCTGGCCCTGACGCCGGTCAAATTCGGCATTTCCTTCACCAACACGCCCCTCAACCAGGCCGGCGCCCTGCTCCATGTTTACGCCGATGGCAGCGTCCATCTGAACCATGGGGGCACCGAGATGGGCCAGGGCCTGTTCATCAAGGTCGCCCAGGTCGTGGCGGAGGAGCTGCAGGTCGATCTCGACCGGATCAAGATCACCGCGACCACGACCGGCAAGGTCCCCAACACCTCGGCAACGGCCGCGTCTTCCGGCTCCGACATGAACGGGATGGCGGCTCAGGCGGCGGCGCGGGAGATCAAGCGGCGCCTCGCCGCGTTTGCGTCCGAGCGCCGCGGCGTCGCGCCCGCGGAGGTGCAATTCCTGCCCGGTCGCGTGCGGGTCGGCGGCGAGGAGATTTCCTTCCCTGCCCTGGTCAAGCAGGCCTACCTCGCGCGGGTCTCGCCCTCGGCGACCGGTTTCTATGCCACGCCAAAAATCCACTACGACCGGGCCAAGGCTGCCGGCCGGCCCTTCTACTACTTCGCCTATGGCGCCGCGGTCAGCGAGGTGCTGGTCGACAGCCTGACCGGTGAATACAGGGTCACGCGGGTCGACATCCTCCACGACGTCGGACGTTCGCTGAACCCCGCCATCGATCTCGGCCAGATCGAGGGCGGATTCATCCAGGGCATGGGCTGGCTCACCAGCGAGGAGCTCTATTGGGACGAGGCCGGACGCCTCAGGACCCATGCGCCCAGCACCTACAAGATTCCCACCTGCGGCGACCGGCCGGAGGATTTCCGCATCGAGATCATGCCCGGGAACGAGAACCGCGAGCCGACGATCTTCCGCTCCAAGGCAGTGGGCGAGCCGCCGTTGATGCTGGCCATTTCCGTCTTCGCCGCCCTCTCGGATGCCATCGCGAGCACGGCCGATTACCGGCTTCTGCCAGATCTGGACGCTCCGGCGACGCCCGAACGCGTGCTTCGCGCGATCGAGGAGCTGCGCCAGCGCGCCGTCCTGCGGGCCGCCCGGGCGCAGGCGGGTGAATAGCCGTGATCCCGACGCTTGATTGGCTTGACACGGCGATGGAGCTCGCTCGACGAGACGAGCCCTCGATTCTGGTCACGATTGCGGCGGCAGCGGGCTCTTCCCCGCGGGAGGCCGGCTGCCGGATGCTGGTCCATGGCGGAGGCATTGCGGGCACCATCGGGGGCGGGCATCTCGAGTTGAAGGCCATCGAGCGAGCCCGCAAGTTGCTCGCCTCGCCCGCTTCCACAGCGGCCGACGAGTTCACCCTGTCGCTTGGACCCAGCCTGGGGCAGTGCTGCGGTGGGCGCGTCACGCTGACGCTGGAGCGGCTGGACCGGGCTGCCCTGCCCCGTCTCGAGCGGATGGAGGTGTCGGGCGAGCCGGTCTTTCTCTTCGGTGCAGGCCATGTCGGGCGGGCGCTCATCCATGTGCTCGCCCCGTTGCCCTATCGGATTCATTGGTTTGACGGGCGAGACGACGCGTTTCCCAGCGACCTGCCGGGCAATGTGAAGATCGAGACCTTGGCCGATCCGCGCCACGACGTGGCGTCCGCTCCCGCTGGGACCTACTTTCTTGTCATGACGCATAGCCACGCGCTCGACCTCGACATCTGCGACCGGGTGCTGGCGCGGGGCGATTTCGCCTTCCTCGGACTCATCGGCAGCGCTAGCAAGCGGGCCACATTCCTCAGCCGACTGCGCCGGCGCGGCCATGCCGACGCGACACTCGCCCGCCTCACTTGCCCCATCGGTCTTCCCCAGGTGCCGGGCAAGCAGCCGGCCATGATCGCGGTCGCCGTCGCGGGCCAGCTCATCGCCCTTTCGGCTGCCTTGGCCGCGCATCGGAAGGCCACTGTACCCAAGGCAAGCGGAGCCGAAGCCGAATGACCACCGCCTTGACGGATGCCGAGCGGTTCATGCGCCGTGCCGTCGCAATTTCGGCCGAGCGCATGCGCGCCGGTCTCGGCGGTCCGTTCGGCGCCGTGGTCGTGCGCGACGGCAATATCCTGGCCGAGGGGTTCAACGGCGTGACATCGGGAAACGACCCTACAGCCCATGCCGAGGTGATGGCGATCCGCGAGGCTTGCCGCAAGCTCAGGCATTTCAGCCTCGCTGGCTGCGAGCTTTATTCGAGCTGCGAGCCCTGCCCCATGTGCCTTGGCGCCATATACTGGGCGCGGATCGACCGGGTCTACTTCGCCAATACCAGGGAGGACGCCGCCGTCATCGGATTCGACGACGATCACATCTACCGCGAATTCGCCCTGCCGATAGCCGCAAGGGCCATCCCCTTCGTCCATCTGCCTCTCGACGAGGCGCGCAGCGCGTTCAAGGAATGGATGGATAAACCGGACAAGATTCCTTACTGAATCGGGGGATGAAAATCGTGACCACGGGGGAATCGAAGGGCATCGCGGCACCGCCGCTCCTTACGCTCTCCGGCATCACGAAGAGATTCCCCGGCTGCCTCGCCAATGACAATGTGGATCTCGCGATCCTGCCCGGCGAGATCCATGCGTTGCTGGGCGAGAACGGCGCCGGAAAGAGCACGCTGGTGAAGATCATCTACGGCGTGCTGCAGCCCGATGCGGGCGAAATCCGCTGGCAGGGCGAGCCGATCCGGATCTCGAGTCCCAATTTCGCCAGACGGCTCGGCATCGGCATGGTGTTCCAGCACTTTTCCCTTTTCGAGGCGCTGAACGTGGCCGAGAACATTGCTCTCGCCATCGACGATCCCGCCCGGCGCCAGGGCTTGCGCGGACGCATCGTCGAAGTCTCGACCGCCTATGGTCTCGCCCTCGATCCAGACCGCTCCGTGCACGATCTTTCCGTCGGCGAGCGCCAGCGGATAGAGATCGTGCGCTGCCTGTTGCAGAACCCGCGCCTGCTGATCATGGACGAACCCACCTCCGTGCTGACGCCCCAGGAAGCGGGCAAGCTTTTCGAAACCCTGCGCCGCCTGGCGCGCGAAGGCTGCGCCATCCTTTACATCAGTCACAAGCTCGAGGAGATCAAGGCGCTGTGCGAGCGGGCGACGATCCTGCGCCTCGGCCGGGTGGTGGCCGAATGCGATCCCCGACAGGAGAGCGCCCAACGCCTGGCCGAACTCATGATCGGCAGCGAACTGAAGGCGCCGACCCACGGCCGCCGACCGCCGTCCGACGCCAAGGCAAGGCTTGAACTCAGCAATCTCTCTCTGCCGTCCGACCAGCAGTTCGGCACTGATCTCAAGGACATCAGCTTCACCGTCGCCGGCGGGGAGATTCTCGGCATCGGAGGAATCGCCGGCAACGGCCAGAACGAGTTGATGGCGGCGCTCAGCGGCGAAACCCGGGTCAGGCGCGCTGACGCCATCCGGATCGATGGCAAGCCCGTAGGGCATCTGGATCCAGGCGCGCGACGCGCCCTCGGCGCCGCTTTCGTGCCCGAGGAGCGCAACGGCCACGGCGCCGTCGGCGCCATGTCGCTTGCCGAGAATGGATTCCTCAGCGCCCACCGCCGGCGCGGGCTGGTCAGCTACGGTCTCATCGCCGGGCGACGAACCCTCGGCTTTACTCAGGAAGTGATCGAAGGCTTCGACGTGCGCAGCCGGGGGCCAACAGCCGAGGCGCATAGCCTCTCGGGCGGCAACCTGCAGAAATTCATCGTCGGTCGGGAGATCCTGCAGCATCCAGGCCTGCTGGTCGTGTCGCAGCCGACCTGGGGCGTGGACGCCGGTGCGGCGGCTGCCATCCATCAGGCGCTCCTCGACCTGGCCGAAGGAGGAAGCGCGGTGGTCGTGATCTCCCAGGACCTGGACGAGATCTTCGCCCTTTGCGACCGCATTGCCGTCATCGCCGGAGGCCGTCTTTCCACGGCGCGGCCGATCGACGCCGTATCGGTGGAGGAAATCGGCTTGCTTATGGGTGGCGGGATGGATGGCGCCACAGGGGAACGGAATGCTCATCCGGCTTGAGCCGCGCGGCGAGCGCTCGACCCTCTGGGCCTACGGTTCGCCGCTCCTGGCCATCGCACTCACCCTTGCCACCAGCGGAGTCATTTTCGCCCTCCTCGGCAAGAGCCCTGCGCTGGCGCTCTACACCTTCTTCATCAAGCCTCTCACGAGCCCGGGCAGCCTGTCGGAGCTTCTGGTCAAGGCCTCGCCGCTCGTTCTCATTGGCACGGGGCTCTCGCTCGGCTTCCGGGCCAACGTCTGGAATATCGGCGCCGAGGGCCAATACACCGTGGGCGCGCTCGCCGGTGGCGGACTCGGACTTTGGTTCTACACCAGCACCAGCCCGTTCCTACTGCCGGCGATGATCGTCGCGGGAGTCCTCGGCGGCATGGCCTGGGCGGCGATCCCCGCCTGGCTCAGGGTGCGCTTCAATGCCAGCGAGATCCTGACCAGCCTGATGCTGACCTACGTGGCCCAGCTTCTGCTGCTCTATCTCGTCACCGGCCCATGGCGCGATCCCGAGGGCTACGGATTTCCCCAGTCGCGCCTGTTCTCCGACGCGGCGACCATGCCCATCCTGCTTGAGGGCAGCCGGCTTCATCTCGGCGTGGCTCTCGCCCTCGTCGTCGTGCTTCTGGGCTGGGTCCTGTTGGGCAAATCCCTGATCGGTTTCCAGCTCAAGGTCGTGGGACAGGCGCCGCGGGCCGCGCGCTACGCGGGCTTCAGCGACAAGGGCCTGATCTGGCTCTCCCTGATGCTGGGCGGGGGCCTCGCCGGCGCCGCCGGACTGTTCGAAGTGGCCGGCCCCATCGGACAACTGACACCGCAGATCTCGCCCGGTTATGGATTCACCGCCATCATCGTGGCCTTCCTCGGCCGGCTCCATCCCGTCGGCGTCCTGCTGGGCGGGCTTCTGCTCGCGCTCTCCTATTTGGGCGGAGAAGCGGCCCAGATCGACCTCGGTCTGCCCAATGCCGTGACCGGAATCTTCCAGGGCATTCTGCTGTTCTACCTCCTGGGTGCGGATATCCTGATCAACTATCGCATCCGGTTCGGCAGCCGAGCGGCCGTCGCCCGCGATCCGAGGCCGGCATGACCTTCAACTGGTTCGTTCCCGTCTTTCTCTCCATGGTGAGCGCCTCGACGCCCCTGTTATTGGCCGCGTCGGGTGAGCTGGTCGCCGAGAAATCCGGCGTCCTCAACCTCGGCATCGAAGGCATGATGCTGGTGGGCGCCATCGTAGGCTTCGCGACAACCGTGACCTCGGGCAGCTGGGTGTTAGGCATCCTTGCCGCAGGGCTTGCCGGCGCGACCATGGCCGGAATCTTCGCCCTGCTGACCTTGATTCTCCTGGCCAACCAAGTGGCGACCGGCCTTGCCCTCGCAATTCTTGGGACGGGCCTCAGCGCCCTCATCGGCAAGGGCTTCGTCGGCATGGCCATCAAGCCCCTGCCGAAACTCGATCTGCCAGTCTTGTCGGACCTTCCTGTGATCGGCCCGATCCTGTTCCATCAGGATGCCCTGGTTTACGCCTCTTTTGCCCTTGTCGCGGGCATTGGCTGGTTCCTCTATCGGACCCATGCGGGATTGGCTTTGCGATCGATCGGCGACTCCCACGACGCGGCCCATGCCATCGGCTATCCCGTCGTCGCCATCCGATTTGGCGCGACCCTGTTCGGCGGGTTTACGAGCGGCCTCGCCGGCGCCTACCTGTCGCTGGCCTACACGCCGCTTTGGGCGGAGAACATGACCGCCGGCCGGGGCTGGATCGCCCTTGCCCTGGTGGTCTTCGCCACCTGGCGCCCGGCCAGGTTGCTGGTCGGAGCCTATCTTTTCGGTGGCATCAGCATCCTCCAGCTTTATGTCCAGAGCCTGCCGCTCGCCATCCCTTCGCAGTTCCTTTCGATGCTGCCCTATCTCGCCACGATCCTGGTGCTGGTGATCATTTCCCGCGACAGGCTGCGGATCCGCCTCAACGCACCGGCCTGCCTCGGCAAGCCCTTCCACGCAACCGGGTGATGCAAAAGCGTCCGGCCAAATAGTATCTAGCCAAAGTTCGCGCTTCGGGTACACTATGGGTCGAGTTGAGTAATACTACTTTTAAGATCATGGAGAAGGACAATGGACAGAAGGACGTTCAACAAGCTTTTGGGTACCGGCGTCGCGGCCGCGGCACTGGGGCGTTATGGAATGGCCCGGGCCGACGATCCGTTCAAGGCTGGCTTCATCTATGTGGGACCGGTAGCCGACTTCGGCTTCTCCCATCAGCATGACGTGGGACGCCTGGCCGCCCAGGCGGCGCTCGGCGACAAGATCAAGACGACTTATGTCGAAAGCGTCAAGGAAGGCCCCGACGCCGAGAGGGTGATCCGCGAGCTGGCGACGGGCGGCAACGGCATCATCTTCACCACCTCCTTCGGATTCATGAACCCGACCATCAAGGTGGCCAAGCAGTTCCCTCAGGTGAAGTTCGAGCATTGCACCGGCTACAAGCGATCCAAGAACGTCGCGACCTACAACATTCGCTTCTACGAGGGCCGCTACGTCCAGGGCGTCATCGCCGGCAAGACATCCAAATCCGGCATCGTCGGCTATGTCTGCTCGGTGCCGATTCCCGAAGTTGTCATGGGCCTCAATTCCTTCATCCGCGGCTTCCGCTCGGTCAATCCCAAGGGAACCATCAAGATGGTCTGGATCAACGGCTGGTACGATCCAGGCAAGGAGAGCGACGCGGCCAAGGCCCTGATCGACCAGGGCGCCGATATCATCGCCCAGCACACGGACTCGGCTGCCCCTCTCCAGGTCGCGGAAGACCGTGGCGTGCACGGCTTCGGCCAGGCCTCGGACATGATCAAATTCGCCCCCAAGGCTCAGCTCACGGCCTCGGTCGACGTCTGGGGCCCCTACTACACCCAGCGGATCCAGGCGGCGATGGATGGGACATGGACGACGGGCGACACCTGGGGCGGCCTCAAGGCCGGGATGCTGGCCATGGCGCCCTTCACCAACATGTCGGACGACACGGCCAAGGCCGCACAGGATGCCGTCGACGGCATCAAGGACGGCAGCATCGTCATCTTCAAGGGGCCGATCAACGACCAGAGCGGCAATGTGAAGGTGGCTGACGGCAGCCAGCTCAGCGACGACGACATCGCGGGCATGAACTGGCTTGCCGAGGGAATCCAGGGCACCTTGCCGCAATAGCCGGCCGCCGATCGCAGGCCCCACTTCCCGCATGCGGGAAGTGGGGCCTCTGCGGCCATGGATTGTAAATGGACGAACGCTCAAGCTTGATCGAGCGGCTGCCGAAGGCGGAGCTGCATCTTCACATCGAGGGCACCCTCGAGCCCGAGCTCATGTTCGCGCTGGCTGCCCGCAATGGCGTGGCATTGCCTTACAGGTCGGTCGAAGCCCTTCGTCAAGCCTACAGTTTCTCCCGGCTTCAGGATTTTCTCGATCTTTATTACCAGGGCATGTCGGTCTTGCGGACCGAAACCGATTTCCACGACCTGGCCGCTGCCTACCTGGCCCGGGTGCATTCCCAGGGCCTGCGCTACGCCGAGATCTTCTTCGATCCCCAGGCCCATACCTCCCGCGGGGTCGCGTTCGGGACCGTTCTCGATGGGCTTGAACGGGCAACCGAAGAGGCGCGGCGCGCCCATGGTCTCGAGGTCAAGCTCATCATGTGCTTTTTGCGTCATCTCGATGAGGACGATGCGCTTAGAACCCTTGACCTCGCCCTTCCCTACAAGGACCGCATTCTCGGCATCGGATTGGACTCATCCGAGATCGGGCACCCGCCGGCCAAATTCGCCAGCGCTTTTCGCCGGGCTCGGGACGAGGGTTTCCGCTTGACGGCCCACGCCGGCGAAGAGGGCCCGCCCGATTTCGTCTGGCAGGCCCTTGACGTCCTGGGCGTCGAGCGCATCGACCATGGCATCCGCGCCATGGAGGACGACGAACTGGTCCAACGCCTGGCGCGTGAACGAGTGGCGTTGACTGTCTGCCCGCTCTCGAACCTGAAGCTCCGAGTCGTCCAGGATCTGGGCCAGCATCCCTTGAAGCAGATGCTGGACCGCGGACTCCTTGTCACCGTCAATTCCGACGATCCGGCCTATTTCGGCGGCTATCTGAATGAGAACTACGCCGCGGCCACCGAAGCCCTCGCCCTTCGTCCCGACGAGGTCAGGCAGCTGGCCCGCAACGGGTTCGTGGCCGCCTTCCTTTCGCCTGAAGAAAAGTCCGGACTGCTAGGCGATTTCGATCGCGCTGCAGCCGATCCATCAGCGTAGACCGCGAATAAGCGCTTCGCCGCTATTTTCAGCCATTTGCTTGACAGTCGCGGGGCGCCGGGCGAACATTTTTTCAACTCTCGCTTTCGCGGCCCGATATTCAACCCGCCGCAACCGCCTAAACATGCCGGTCCAACGCAAGGCACCGACCAACAGGAGGAAGACAATGCAAGACGAACAGGGAACTGTCGCTCAAGACCGTGAACTCGTAGCGGAACTGGATCCCGCCAGCAGCGGAATCGCCCGCCGGGCTTTGATGTCCGGCGTGTCGCTGGCCGCGGCCATGGCCATGCTGGGCGCCGGCTCTCGCCTTGCCGAAGCGGCCGAGGGATCCTTCCCCGCCCACAAGCGCTGGAGGCTGACCTTCGTCAATCACGTCACCACCAACCCGTTCTTCGTGCCGACCCAGTACGCGATCGCCGACGCCTGCGCCATGTTCGGCTGCCAGCATCAGTGGACGGGCTCGGCCAATGCCGATGTGGCCGAGATGGTGAACGCGATGAATGCCGCCATCGCCGCCAAGTCCGATGCCATCGCGGTTCCCATCGTCGACACGAAGGCCTTCGATGACCCGGTGCAGCGCGCACTCGATGCCGGCATCCCCGTCTTCGCCTACAACGCCGATGCGCCGGCCGGCGGCGGCAATAAGCGCCTCGCCTATATCGGCCAGGATCTGTATCAGGCGGGCGTGCAGATGGGCAATCGGATCGCTGGCCTCGTCGACGGCGGCACGGTGGCGCTGTTCATCGCCACGCCCGGCCAGCTCAACATTCAACCGCGGATCGATGGGGCTCAGGACGCCCTTAAGAAGTCGGGCAAGAACTATGACATCCAAGTGATCGCGACCGGTCCGACGGTGAACGAGGAGCTGTCGAAGATCCAGGCCTTCTATCTCGGCCACAAGGACCTGAAGGGCATGTTCGCCGTCGATGCCGGCAGCACCCAAGGTGTTGCCGAAACCATGAACCAGTATGGCCTTGCGGCCAACGGCGTGCATGCGGGCGGCTTCGATTTGTTGCCAAAGACTCTGGAAATGATCAAGGCCGGCTCCCTCGACTTCACCATCGACCAGCAGCCTTACCTGCAGGGCTTCTATACGGTCATGGAGATGTTCATGTTCCTCGCCTCGGGCGGCCTGGTCGGCCCGGCGGAGATCAACACAGGCCTGAAATTCATCACCAAGGGCAGCGTCGATCCTTATCTCAGCACCTCGACCCGATACGAGGGCAAGTCGGCCAAGGCCGCTATCGTGCCACGCATGGGTGCCATCGCCGGCTGATCGAACACCGACGCGAGCGATCCCCCGGTGACGATCCGTTCCGGCGATCGCGGCAGGCTGCTTGGCCGATTCCTGCGCTGGAAAGAGGCCAGCATCCTGCTGGTGGCCCTGATCCTGGTTGGCTATTTCGAATACGCCAACCAGGATTTCCTGCTGACCGGCGCCAGCCTGCAGAATCTCTCCCAGTTCATCGCGCCGGTCGCCATCATCACCTGCGGAGAGATCATGCTCATGATCGGCGGAGAGATCGATCTCTCCGCCGGCATGGTCTTCGCCCTTGCCCCCTTCATCCTGTATTTCGCCAATGACGCCGGGCTTCCGGTGTTGCCGGCTGCTCTCCTCGCCCTGCTCGCCGCGGGGCTGGTCGGGCTCGTCAACGGGGTTGTCACCGTCATCCTCCGCGTGCCTTCCTTCGTCACCACGCTGGGCACGCTTTTTCTCGTGAATGGCCTCACCCTCACCATCTCCGCCGGCACGCCGGTGAGCCCGCCGGACGCGCCGGTCTTCGCGGCGATAATGGGCAACTGGGGCTACAGCGAAATTTCCTGGGCGGTGGGGCTGGTGGTCGTCATGCATATCATGCTGCGGCATACCCGCTGGGGCCTCCACACGATCGCCGCCGGCGCCAATCCCGTCGGCGCCAGGGAAGCCGGCATCCACGTCAACCGGCTCAAAATCGGCAATTTCGTCGTCATGGGCGTGTTGGCGGGGCTGACCGGGATTCTTGAAGGCTTCCGCATTTCCTCCTTCGATCCCCAGGCCGGCGGCAACCAGATCATGTTCCTCGCCGTTGCCGCGGGCGTGATCGGCGGAACGCCTCTGGCCGGCGGGTCGGGGACCATCATCGGCGGGCTCATCGGCGCCACCGTGCTGGGCGTGCTCAGCGACGGCTTCACCCTCATCGGCATCAACGCCTTCACCTTCAACATCATCCTCGGCGCCGCGATCCTGGCGGCCATGCTGTTCAACATTCACATCACCCGGCTTGCCCGTGGCGGAGCCGGCGAATGAGCGAACCGCGGGAAACGCTGAGGGCGGAGAATATTGCGAAATCCTTCGGGCCTGTGGCTGCCTTGCGCGGCGTTTCCCTTTCGCTCCGGGAGGGAGAGATCCTCGGCATCCTCGGCGACAACGGCGCCGGCAAATCGACGCTGATCAAGATCCTGACCGGCTTCCAGTCCCAGGACAGCGGCAGGCTGCTCATCGACGGAAATGAGGCTCGCCTGCGATCCGTCGATCATGCCAGGTCGCTCGGCATCGAATGCGTCTACCAGGATCTGGCGTTGGCCAACTCACTCAGCGTCTATCACAACCTCTTCCTCAATCGCGAAATCCTCCGCGGCGGCCCGATCCGCCTTTTGAACAACGCCGCCATGCGCAAGCGGGCGGCCGAGCTGCTGGATGAGATCGGCGTTCATATCCCCTCGGTGGACCTACCCGTGGAGCGCCTGTCGGGAGGTCAGCGCCAGGCCATCGCCGTCGCCCGTGCGGTCAACACCGATGCCCGCATCCTGCTGCTGGACGAGCCGCTGGCGGCCATGGGTGCCCGCGAAGGCGGCCTGATCATCGACCTGATCCAGCGCCTCAAGGGCAAGGGCGGCATCTCCTTCGTCATCATCATGCACAACTACGTGCAAATGCTCGAGATCGCCGACCGTATCATGCTGATGCAGCGCGGCCGGGTGACCTATGAGAGCCATTCCGCTGCGACGTCGGTCGCCGAGTTGATGGAGATCGTGCGCCGCGAGTATCGGGAAATGCGCAGCGCCTGAAATTCGGCGCCCTGCAACTGGCGTCCATGGGCCAGGCACAATAGTATCGGCAGACCGAAGCCGCCGGAGCGAGGGATGTCCGCCGTCCTCTGGGATTGGATCAGTCTGCTTCTGCGCTGGGCCCACGTCATGCTGGGCATCCTGTGGATCGGCACTTCTTTCCATTTCATCTGGCTCGATGCCAGCCTGCGTCGGGAACCGGATCAGCCCGACGGGCTCGCCGGCGGCAGCTGGATGGTCCATGGCGGCGGGTTCTATCACGCTGAGAAATACCTGGTCGCGCCGCCCAACCTCCCGGCCCAGCTTCACTGGTTCAAATACGAGGCCTATTTCACCTGGCTTTCAGGCTTCCTCCTGCTGGGCGTGGTCTATTACCTGGGGGCCGAGGAGTTCCTGATCGATCCCCAGGTGATGGCGCTCTCGCCAGTTGCCGCCATTGCCATCAGCATCGGCGGCCTTGCCACGGGCTGGATCGCCTACGACGCCCTCTGTCGCTCGTCCATTGGCCGGAACACGGCGCTGCTCGTGGCGGCAGTGTTCGCCCTCGTGGTCGGTGCCGCCTATGCCTTCACGGAGGTTTTCAGCGGACGGGCCGCCTTCCTCCATGTCGGCGCCTTCATCGGCACGATCATGACGGGCAACGTCTTCTTCATCATCATCCCGAACCAGAAGAAGACAGTCGCCGCCATGCTCGCCGGCGAGAAGCCGGACCCGGCGCTGGGCCTGATGGCCAAACAGCGCTCGCTTCACAACAACTACCTGACCCTGCCCGTCGTTCTCATGATGGTGAGCAACCACTACCCGATGCTTTATGAGCGGGGCAACAGCTGGCTCTACGTGGCGGGCGTTCTGCTGATCGGTGGGCTGGTGCGCCAATACGCGAATGCCAGGGACGGCGGCGAGACCGGCCGCTACGTCAATTGGCTGCTGCCCGCAGCCGGGCTCCTTGCTCTGCTGCTCATAGTCGGCAGCTTCGATTTCTCGAAATCGGACGCTTCGACGGCCAGCGGCCCGCCCGTGACTCTGGCGCAGGTCGAGCCGATTTTCCAGCAGCGCTGCACAGCCTGCCATTCCTCGGCGCCCACCGACAGCAACTACAGGCTGCCGCCCAAGGGCATCGCCTTCGACACGCCCGACGAGATCAAGCGCTACGCCAAGCAGATCTACCGCATGGCCGTCGCGACCCGGGCCATGCCGCTCGGCAACAAGACCGGGATGCTGCCCCAGGAACGCGCGATGATCGGCCGGTGGATCGACGGTGGCGCGGGCGGATGAACGCCCGCACCGTAGCCGTACGAAGCCGCCCTTAAGCCGCTACCTTCATCGCCTGTTCCAGCAGGTTCATGCCTTCGTCGATGATGGCATCGGCGGCGGTGAGCGGAACCAGGATGCGGATGACGTTGCCATAGACCCCGCAGGAGAGCACCACCAGGCCGAGGTCGAGGGCCCGCTGGGTCAGTCTGCGGGTCGCATCCGGATCGGGGTCGAAACCGCCCCGTTCCTTGACGATCTCGAAGCCGATCATGGCGCCGGGTCCGCGCACCGCCGCGATGGGCAGAAGGTCGTTGCTGCGCGCCATCTTTTCGAGCTTGGCCTTGATCCGCTTGCCGATCGCATCGGCCCGGGCCAGCAACTTCTCCTGCTCGATGATGTCCAGCACGGCCAGCGCCGCTGCGCAGGCGACCGGACTGCCGCTATAGGTGCCACCGAGTCCGCCGGGTTCGGCCGCATCCATGATTTTGGCCCGGCCGATCACGCCCGAGAGCGGGAAGCCGCCGGCGAGCGACTTCGCGATCGCGATGAGATCCGGCTCAACCCCTGAATGCTCGATGCCGAACATTTTGCCCGTGCGGGCGAAGCCGGCCTGAACCTCGTCGGAAACCAGCATGATCCCATGCTCGTCGCAGATCTTGCGCAGAGCATGGAGAAGCTCGTCGGGCGCGACATAGAAGCCGCCCTCGCCCTGGACGGGCTCGATCATGATGGCAGCGACCCTTTGCGGCTCGATGTCGGCCTTGAACAGGAACTGGAGGGCCTTCAGGGAATCCTCGACCATCACGCCGTGATGGGGGATCGGGAACGGGACATGGAAGATCTCGGCCGGCATCGGTCCAAAGCTCTTCTTGTAGGGCAATACTTTGCCCGTCAACGCCATGGTCAGCAGGGTGCGGCCGTGGAAGGCGCCGGTGAACGTGATGATGCCGGGACGCCCGGTCGCCACCCGCGCGATCTTGATGGCGTTCTCCGTCGCCTCGGCGCCGGTGGTGAACAGGATCGTCTTGGCAGGCCCCTTGAAGGGCGCCAGCTTGTTCAGACGCTCGGCCAGCTCGATGTAGGGTTCATAGGCCAGCACCTGAAACGCCGTGTGGGTGTAAAGCTCGAGCTGTTTCTGCACCGCCGCAATCACCTTGGGATGGCGATGGCCGGTATTGAGCACCGCGATGCCGCCGGCGAAATCGATGTAGCGTTTGCCGTCCGCGTCCCAGATCTCCGAATTCTCGGCCTTTGCGGCATAGACCGGCGTCGCCTGGGCCACGCCCCGGGGCACCGCCTGGTTGCGCCGGGCCAGCAATTCAGCATTGGTCGCCATCGTCTCCTCCCAAGGTTTATCGGCCAAGGTCTGCCGGCCAAAGTCTGTCGGATCAGGCGAGAGCTTCCCCGAGGCTCATGCCTCGGTCAAGCCATCCATGCTTCGGGCCGGAAGGCCGCGTTGCGCAGGGAGCGGCAATTTGCCATAAGCTTCGCTCGACACGGCAACGCCGATCACCACGGGATCATGAACATGTCCGCCGCCCAGCAAACCGAAGCAACGGCCTATCCGACACTCGCGCAGACCTTCTGGCCCAGGGGCGCTGCCAAGCCGGCGCTTCGCAATGCGGCGCTCGCCATCGGCGGCACCGTGCTGCTTTGGCTTTCGGCCAAGATTCAGGTCCCGCTCCAGCCTGTTCCGATCACCATGCAGACCCTCGTGGTGCTGGTGCTCGGCGTCGCCTTTGGTTGGCGGCTGGGGGCGGCAACCATGGCGCTCTACCTGCTGGAAGGCGCGGTCGGGCTGCCGGTCTTCGCCGGCGGCTGGAGCGAGGGGGGCGGCTTTCATCTGCTCTATGGCGCGACCGCCGGTTACCTCTTCGGTTTCGTGGTTGCCGCAGGGGTCTGCGGCAGGCTGGCGGAGCGCGGCTGGGATCGCAGCGTCCTCGGCAGCGCGGCAGCCATGGTGATCGGCAATCTGATTATCTATGCCATGGGCCTGGCCTGGCTGGCTGGCCAGATCGGCATGGCCTCCGCGATCAAATATGGCCTGGTGCCATTCCTGTTGGGCGACGCCATCAAGGTCGCGCTTGGAACCTGTGCCCTGCCGGCGGTCTGGAAGGGTATCGGCCGGCGTTGAGCCCGGCCGGGACATCTGCCAGTCTAACCTGAACCCGGGCCGCATTCGGCCAAGGGTCCGAACGAGGCAAATACCATGTCGAACGACGGCATTGTCCGATTTGAACCCAAGGGCCCCGCGGGCGAGCTTCACCGGTGGGACGATATCCCCGCCACGGATCTGGAGAGCGGCCATCCCGTGCAGCGTGGCCACTTCTATCTCGATGACTCCGAGCGAGGCCTTTCGGCCGGCGTCTGGGATTGCACCGCCTTCACCGG
>Ga0265313_10000265_pt1 | contig 57291 bp, 51 predicted proteins | sample 4123metaG_FD_203122 | JGI IMG/M metagenome (GOLD analysis project Ga0265313, IMG submission 203122) | Rhizosphere microbial communities from Carex aquatilis grown in University of Washington, Seatle, WA, United States - 4-1-23 metaG | ecosystem: Host-associated > Plants > Roots > Rhizosphere >... | reverse complement strand
TACCCAGCTTGACCTCGGACAGGCAGAAGCCGGCATTGTCGGCCGCCACCACCAGATCGCAGCAGGCCACCAGCCCGACGCCGCCGCCATAGGCCGCGCCCTGGACCACCGCCACCACCGGGCGGGGGCAGGAATCCAAGGCCTCCAGCATGGCGGACAGCGCCTTGGCATCGGCCAGATTCTCGGCCTGGGAATAGGACGCCATGCGCTTCATCCAGCCGAGATCGGCGCCTGCGGAAAAGCTCTTGCCGGTGCTTTGCAGCACCACCGCCCGCACCCCGGCATCGGTGCCGGCGGCCCGGAAGGCGGCGGTCAGCTCCTTGATCAGTCCGTCGTCGAAGGCATTGTGCCGGTCGGGCCGGTTCAGGGTGATGAAACGGACCGCATTGCGGGTATCGGTCAGCAGGGCTTCACTCATGGCATCACATCCGGAAGACGCCGAACTTCGTCGGCTCGATGGCGGCGTTGAGCGAAGCCGACAGGCCGAGCGCCAGCACGGTGCGGGTCTCGGCCGGATCGATCAGGCCGTCGTCCCACAGCCGGGCACCGGCATAATAGGGGTGGCCCTGGGTCTCGTACTGATCGCGGATGGGAGCCTTGAAGGCCTCCTCCTCATCCACCGGCCAGCTCTGGCCCTTGGCCTCCAGCGCGTCGCGCTTGATCTGGGCCATGACGTTGGCGGCCTGATCGCCGCCCATGACCGAGACCCGGCCGTTGGGCCACATGAACATCAGGCGCGGCTGATAGGCCCGGCCGCACATGCCGTAATTGCCGGCGCCGAAGCTGCCGCCGAGGATGACGGTAAAGCGGGGAACCTTGGCGCAGGCCACGGCAGTGACCATCTTGGCGCCGTCCTTGGCGATGCCGCCGGCTTCGTATTTCTTGCCAACCATGAAGCCGGTGATGTTCTGCAGGAAGATCAGCGGAATGCCGCGTTGACTGCACAGCTCGACGAAATGGGCGCCCTTCTGGGCCGATTCCGAGAACAGGATGCCATTATTGGCGACGATGCCGACGGGATAGCCCCAGATGCGGGCGAAGCCGCAGACCAGGGTGGTGCCGTAGCTCTGCTTGAACTCGTCGAGACGCGACCCGTCGACGATGCGGGCGATGACTTCGCGCACGTCATAGGGCTTGCGGCGGTCGGCCGGAATGATGCCGTAGATTTCCTTGGGATCGTAGAGCGGCGCCTCGGGGGCGGCGAGGTCGAGGCCCACCGGCTTGACCCGGTTGAGGTTGCCGACGATGCGGCGCGCGATGGCCAGGGCATGGCCGTCGTCCTGGGCATAGTGATCGGTGACGCCGGAGGTCCGGCAATGGACGTCGGCACCGCCCAGTTCCTCGGCGCTGACCACCTCGCCGGTGGCGGCCTTCACCAGGGGCGGACCGGCCAGGAAGATGGTGCCCTGGTTCTTAACGATGACGCTCTCGTCACTCATGGCCGGGATATAGGCACCACCGGCGGTGCAGGAGCCGTGCACCACGGAAATCTGCGGAATCCCCTGGGCCGACATCTGGGCCTGGTTATAGAAGATGCGCCCGAAATGGTCGCGGTCGGGGAACACCTCGTCCTGGTTGGGCAGATTGGCGCCGCCCGATTCCACCAGATAGACGCAGGGCAGGTTGTTTTCCTTGGCGATCTCCTGGGCGCGGAGATGCTTCTTGACCGTCATGGGGTAGTAGGAACCGCCCTTCACCGTGCCGTCATTGGCGATGATCATGCATTCCTGGCCCTGGATGGCGCCGATGCCGGTGATGATGCCGGCACCCATCACGTCCTTGGAATACATCTCCCAGGCCGCCAGTTGCGACAGCTCCAGGAAGGGCGAGCCCACGTCCAGCAGCCGGCGGATGCGCTCGCGCGGGAGCAGCTTGCCGCGGGCGAGATGGCGCTCGCGCATGGCCTCGCCGCCGCCGCCCTTGACCTGGGCCACCACCCGCTTGAGGTCGGCGACCAGCCCGGTCATAGCCTCGGCATTGGCCTTGAACTCGTCGGAGCGGGGGTTGATGGAAGATTTGATGGTGGTCATGTTTGGTCCCTCAGACGCCGGGCGCCGCCTCCGGCGGCTTGGCTCCTCCGCTTCGCTCCGGGCGCCTCAATGGCGCCGCGCTCGCGGTGCTCGCTCGATGTTGCGCACTTCGTAGCCGGAATGCCTATTTGGTTTCTTCGAACAGCTCGCGGCCGATGAGCATGCGGCGGATTTCGCTGGTGCCGGCCCCGATCTCGTAGAGCTTGGCGTCGCGCAGCAGGCGGCCGGTGGCGTATTCGTTGATGTAGCCGTTCCCGCCCAGGGTCTGGATCGCCTCCAGCGCCATCCAGGTCGCTTTCTCGGCGCCGTAGAGGATGACCCCGGCGGCGTCCTTGCGGGTGGTCTCGCCCCGGTCACAGGCCCGCGCCACCGCGTAGGTATAGGCGCGACAGGCGTTGAAGGTGGTGTACATGTCGGCCAGCTTGCCCTGCATCAGCTGGAAGGTGCCGATGGGCTGACCGAACTGGGTCCGTTCGTGGACATAGGGCACCACGATGTCCATGCAGGCGGCCATGATCCCCAGCGGCCCGCCGGTCAGCACCACCCGCTCGTAGTCCAGGCCGCTCATCAGCACGTTGACGCCCTTGCCGACGGCGTTGAGCACGTTCTCCTCCGGCACCTCGCAGTCCTGGAACACCAGCTCGCCGGTGTTGGAGCCGCGCATGCCCAGCTTGTCCAGTTTCTGCGCCACCGAAAAGCCCTTGAAGCCCTTCTCGACGATGAAGGCGGTGATGCCGCGCGACCCGGCATGGATGTCGGTCTTGGCATAGACCACGATCACGTCGGCGTCGGGGCCGTTGGTGATCCACATCTTGGTGCCGTTGAGGATATAGCGGTCGCCCTTCTTCTCGGCCTTCAGCTTCATGGACACCACGTCGGAGCCGGCATTGGGCTCGCTCATGGCCAGGGCGCCGATATATTCGCCGCTGATCAGCTTGGGCAGGTACTTGGTCTTCTGCGCCGGAGTGCCGTTGCGGCGGATCTGGTTGACGCAGAGATTGGAATGCGCCCCGTAGGACAGCCCCACCGAGGCCGAGGCCCGGCTGATCTCCTCCATGGCGATCACATGATCGAGATAGCCCATGCCGGCCCCGCCATACTCCTCCTCGGCGGTGATGCCCAGCAGCCCCATCTCGCCCATGCGCCGCCACAGCGGGTTGGGGAATTCGTTGGAACGGTCGATCTCGGCGGCCAGCGGCGCGATCTCGGCGGTGGCGAAGGCTTGGACCGATTCCCGCAGCAGGTCGGCGGTCTCGCCCAGGTCGAAATTCAGCGCGGAGGTGAAGCCCGTCATCGAACGTTTCCCTTACCCGTGGTCGGAAGCATTAAACGAGCATACGTTTTTTTAATTCCGCCGCAAGAGCGAATTTACCCGCCCACCATCATCACCCAGGCCGGCAGAATCAGCGCCGCCGCCATGGTCTGAATGGTAAGAATGGAGGCGACCAGGGGGGCGTCGCCGCCCATCTGGCGGGCCAGCACATAGGACGAGGGCGAGGCCGGCAGGGCGGCATAGGTCACGGCCACCGCCAGTGGCATTCCATCCAGACCGGCGAGCCGGCCAAGCCCCCAGACCAGGGCCGGCAGCAGCACCATCTTGCCCAGCAGTGCCAGCAGCGCCGACGCCCCGGCCGAGGACAAACTGCCCAGGTTGAGCCCGACCCCTACCGCCAGCAGGCCGAGGGCCAAGGACGCGGCGCCCAAAATGTCGAGGAACGGCCCCACCGCCACGGGAATGCCGATGCCGGTGACGTTGAGAACCATGCCACCAAGGCAGGCGACGATCAGAGGATTACTGACAATGGGCAGCAGGATGGAGCGCCAGCGCAGACGGCCACCGCCCCTCCCCTCACCCCACAGCACCATGGCCAGCACCGAGAACAGGTTGACCAGCGGCACCACCATGGCAACGCAGATGGCGAGCAGCGCCAGCCCCTCCGTCCGCCACAATCCGGCCGCCGCGGCGAGGCCCACATAGGTATTGGGCCGTTGCAGGCACTGGAAAAGGGAGGTGAAGCCGGGACCGTCGAGCCGGAACGGCGCGCGGCCCAGCCTCCGCCGGAACACCACCGCCGTTGCCGCCATGACGATGACGCCGCCGGCCTCCGCCGCCATCATCGGCCAAACCGGCAGGCCGGTGAGATTGGCCTTGGCCAGACTGGACAGCAGCAGGGCGGGAAAAAGGATGAAATAGGTGAGACGCTCGATCCCCGGCCACACCGCGTCCTCGACGAAGCGCCGCGACCGCATCCCGTGGCCCAGCGCGATCAGCAGCGCAATGGGGATCAAGGCCTGGAGTATAGGGTTCAACCGGTCAGCTCTTGCCCACGCCCTCGCCGAGCGCCGCCTTGGCGTCGGCCAGATCGCGGCCCATCTCGCGCATGGTGGCCAGCAGCGACAGCAGCAGCGAGTTCAGCCCCGGCGGCGCCTGATCCATCATGGAGCGGATGGCATCCTTGGTCAGCACCAGACAGGTCACCTCGTCATCGGCCAGGGCTCCGGCCATGCGCGGTGCGTCGTCCATCATGGACAACTCGCCGAACACCTGGAACGGCACCACCTTGCCGATGGTCACCCGCTTGCCCGACACGGTCTTGAAGATGCGCACGCATCCCTGCTGGACCATATAGGCCTCGTTGCCGGAATCGCCCTCGCGGAAGATCACGCTGCCCTTGGCGAAGACCCGCCGTTCGGGAATGCCGCTCTTCTTGTCACTCATACTTCTCCCCCCTCGTTCCCCGGATGAAGCCCGAGCATACTCCGGCCCATCCTGGGCGGCAGGTGAAAAAATCGTCACGATACCGCCGGTTGCCCAAGGTCGGAGCAAGGAGTACCCTTCGGGAAAAGCAGAAGAAAATTCAGGGTTGTCGTTCAAGGGAGAAAATCACCATGGCTAAGACGCATAAGATTGCGCTGGCCCTGCAGGGCGGAGGCGTGCACGGCGCCTTTACCTGGGGGGTATTGGACGCCTTGCTGGCCGAGGTCGCCAGCGGCGCGCTGGAGATCGTCGCCGTCAGCGGCGCCTCGTCGGGCGCGCTCTCCGCCACCGCGCTGAGTTACGGCTTCCATCAGGGCGCCGAACAGCCCGGTCCCGCCACCGCCCGATCCAAGCGCATGGCCACCGCCGCCCAGGCCAAGATCCGTGAATTGTGGGAAACCGTGGCCCGCGTCGCCTTCTGGGGTGGCAATCCCTTCGTCGCCGCCATCGGCCTGACCCAGGACTGGAACATCGACGATACCGCCGCCGCCCGCTGGGCCGACGTGGCCGGCAATTCCACCCCCTCGGTGGAAGCCGGGCTCGGCAGCTATCTGACCGCGGTGCTGCGCGACGTCCTGCCCGAGATTCCCGCCATCTTCGCGCTGCCCCAGGACGACACCCCCACCCTGGTGGTGGCCGCCACCGATATCGGCGAGTGCCGCCGGCAATTGTTCATCGACGGCGCCGTCTCGCCCGACGCGCTGCGGGCCTCCACCTGCATGCCGGCCTCGGGGCGCACCGTCACCATCGGTGAACAGCATTACTGGGACGGCGGCTATATGGGCAATCCGCCGCTGACCCCGCTGGTGGAGCGTCTGCGCGAAGTGGATGCCGAGGATCTGGTGCTGGTGACCCTCAACCCGCTGCACCGCGATGGGCCGCCGCCCAAGGGAACCCGGCAGGTGCAGGACCGTCTGACCGAGGTCACCTTCAACGCCTCGCTGGTGCATGAAGTCAACACCATCGAGACCATCAACCGCCTGATCTCCGCCGGCATGATCAAGGACCCGCCCCCTGGCCAGCATCCCTATCGCCGGGTCAATCTCCACCGCATCCACGCCGATGCCGAGATGTCGCGCCTGGGCGTCTATTCCAAGGATGCGCCAGCCTGGGACTTCCTGGTCTATCTCCGCGACCTCGGCCGCGAAGCCTTCACCAAGGCCTGGCCCGACATCCAGGCCACCCTGGGCAAGACCTCCTCGTGGGAGACCAACGGCGTCTGCGACCAGATTCTGTCGCGCAAGGCCATCACCACCCGCGAGCGGCAGCTGGTTTAGGGGAAGGGCGGGCGGCCGCCGCGCCCGCCCCTCTTGACCGTTTGCATGCAACTCGCCATTCTGCGCGCGATGGATGAAGCGCGCGCAGCCCTTTCAGCGAGTGAACGTCTGGACTGGCTGCGACTGATCCGCAGCGAGAATGTTGGCCCACGCACCTTCAACCGATTGCTGGAGCGCTTCGGCGGTGCCGGGGCCGCCCTGGCGGCCCTGCCCGACATGGCCCGGCGCGGGGGCCTCAAGCGTCAGATCAAGATCGCCGGCAAGGCCGAGGCCGAGCGCGAGATGGAGGCGACCCTGCGCTTCGGCGCCCGCCTCGTCGCCACCGCCGAGCCCGGCTACCCGACATGGCTGACCGCCCTGGAAGACGCCCCGCCGCTGCTCTGCGTCCTCGGCAGCGCGCAGGTTCTGTCCAAGCCCATGGTGGCCATGGTCGGCGCCCGCAACGCCTCGCTCAACGGCCGCAACTTCGCCCGCCGCCTCGCCGCCGATCTGGGACGCGCCGGTCTGGTGGTCACCAGCGGTCTGGCGCGCGGCATCGACACCGCCGCCCATCAAGGCAGCCTGAGCTCGGGCACGGTGGCGGTGATGGCCGGCGGCCTCGACGTCATCTATCCTCCGGAAAATGACGGGCTGTGGCGAGAGATCGCCGAGACCGGGACGGTGGTCTCGGAAATGCCCATCGGCACCCAGCCCCAGGCCAATCACTTTCCCCGGCGCAACCGCATCATTTCCGGGCTGGCGCTGGGGGTGGTGGTGGTGGAGGCCAATGCCCGCTCGGGCTCCTTGATCACGGCCCGCTTCGCCGCCGACCAGGGCAGGGAGGTCTTCGCCGTGCCGGGCTCGCCCATGGACCCCCGCGCCGCCGGACCCAATGATCTGCTGCGTCAGGGCGCCACCCTGACCGAGACCGCCGCCGATGTGATGGAGGTGCTGGGCGACCTGCTGCGCCGCCCCCTGGCCGAGCCTCCGCGCGACCTGTTCCGCGCCGCCAAGGCCACGCCGCCGGCCGAGACCGAGGTGGATTCGGCCCGCGAAACCGTCACCTCCTTATTGGGACCATCGGCCGTGACGGTTGACGAAATCATCCGCCAGTGCCAATTGTCTGCGTCCGTGGTGTCCCTGGTGCTGTTGGAGCTTGAGCTCGCCGGCCGACTGGAACGCCACCCCGGCAACCGGGTCTCGCTGCTGATCGGCTGAGTCCGGCTGCCCATGGAAGGTAATGGGTGCGGATGAAAGTCGTCGTCGTCGAGTCTCCGGCCAAGGCCAAGACCATCAATAAATACCTGGGGGCCGACTTCAAGGTCATCGCCTCCTACGGCCATATCCGCGACCTGCCGGCCAAGGACGGTTCGGTGCGGCCCGACGAGGGCTTCGCCATGGACTGGGAGACCGACGCCAAGTCCGATCGCCAGGTCAAGGAAATCGCCGCCGCCGTCAAGGGCGCCGAGAAACTGTTCCTGGCCACCGATCCGGATCGCGAGGGCGAGGCCATTTCCTGGCATGTGCGTCAGGTCCTGGAAAGCAAGAAGGCGCTGAAGGGCGTCGAGGTCAAGCGGGTGGTGTTCAACGAGATCACCAAGACCGCCGTGCTCGACGCCATGCGCAACCCGCGTGAGATCGACCAGCCGCTGGTGGACGCCTATCTGGCGCGCCGCGCCCTGGACTATCTGGTGGGCTTCACCCTGTCGCCGGTGCTGTGGCGCAAGCTGCCGGGCTCGCGCTCGGCCGGCCGGGTCCAGTCGGTGGCGCTGCGCCTGATCTGCGAGCGGGAATCCGAAATCGAGCGCTTCGCCGCGCGGGAATACTGGAGTGTCGCCGCCGACTTCCTCACCCCCAAGGGCGCCACCCTGGGCGCGGCGCTGACCCATCTCGACGGCAGGAAGCTCGACAAGTTCGACCTCAACACCGAGGCCCTGGCCCGCGATGCCGAGGCCAAAGCCAAGGCCGCCAGCTACACCGTCGCCTCGGTGGAACGCAAGCGGGCCAAGCGCAATCCTTTCCCGCCCTTCACCACCTCGACCCTGCAGCAGGAAGCCAGCCGCAAGCTGTATTTCGGCGCCCAGCGCACCATGCAGCTGGCCCAGCGCCTGTATGAAGGCGTCGATATCGGCGGCGAGACCGTGGGTCTCATCACCTATATGCGTACCGACGGCGTGCAGATGGCGGCCGAGGCCATCGCCGGCGCCCGCGCGGTCATCGCCGAGGATTTCGGCAAGGCCTATGTTCCCGAGGCGCCGCGCCTGTACAAGACCAAGGCCAAGAACGCCCAGGAGGCCCACGAGGCCATCCGGCCCACCGATCTGGCCCGGCGTCCCCAGGACGTGGCCCAGTATCTCGACAAGGACCAGCTGCGACTCTACGAGCTGATCTGGAAGCGCACGCTGGCCAGCCAGATGGCCTCGGCCGAGCTGGATCAGGTGGCGGTCGACATCACCAGCGCCGACAGGAAGATCACCTTCCGCGCCACCGGCTCGGTGGTGGTGTTCGACGGCTTCATGAAGGTCTACCGCGAGGACCGCGACGATTCCGAGGATGAAGAGGCGGAGAAGCTGCTGCCCGACGTCGCCGAGAACGACGCCATGAAGCGCCAGACCATCAAGGCCGAGCAGCACTTCACCCAGCCGCCGCCGCGCTTTTCCGAAGCCAGTCTGGTCAAGCGCATGGAGGAGCTGGGCATCGGCCGCCCCTCCACCTATGCCTCGATCCTGACGGTGCTGCAGGACCGCAATTACGTCCGCCTCGACGCCCGGCGCTTCATCCCCGAGGATCGCGGCCGGCTGGTCACCGCCTTCCTGGAAAGCTTCTTCGGCCGCTATGTGGAGTACAACTTCACCGCCGAGCTGGAAAACCAGCTGGACGACATCTCCGGCGGGCGAATCGACTGGAAGACGGTTCTGACCCAGTTCTGGAGCCAGTTCTCCGGCTCGGTGGACGAGACCAAGGACCTGCGCGTCACCCAGGTGCTGGACGCGCTCGATGCCCTGCTGGGGCCGCACTTCTTCCCCGATGACGGCTCGGGCAAGGACCCGCGCACTTGCCCCACCTGCTCCGCCGGGCGACTGTCGCTCAAGCTGGGCAAGTTCGGCGCCTTCATCGGCTGCTCCACCTATCCCGAATGCCGCTACACCCGGCCGCTGACCACCGGCGGCGAGGGCGGCGAGGACGAGGTGCGCGAAGGCCCCAAGGAGCTGGGCAACGACCCGGACTCCGGCCTGCCGGTGACCCTGCGCAAAGGTCCCTATGGCGTCTATGTCCAGCTGGGCGACGAGGCCAGCCTTAAGGCCGCCGCCGATGCCGCGCCGCCGCCCCCCGAACCGGTGGTGGAGACCACGGCGAAGGGCAAGGCCAAGAAGCCGGCCAAACCCAAGGCCGTCAAGGCGCCCAAGCCCAAGCGGGTCTCGCTCTATCCCGGCCTCGATCCCGCCGAGGTCACCCTCGACCTGGCCTGCCGGCTGCTGGAACTGCCGCGCCCCATCGGCACCCACCCAGAGACCCAGAAGGTCATCAGCGCCGGCATCGGCCGCTTCGGCCCCTATGTGGTCCATGACGGCACCTACAAGTCGCTGTCCAAGGGCGACGACGTGCTGTCCATCGGCATGAACCGCGCCATGGAGCTGCTGTCCCAGGCCAAGGGCCGTGGCGCCGCCGCGCCCCTCAAGACCCTGGGCGAGAGTGAGGGCAAGCCGGTCACCGTCCATGAAGGCAAGTACGGCCCCTATGTCTCCTGCGACGGGGTGCACGCCACCCTGCCCAAGGATGCCAAGCCCGAGTCCGTGACCCTGGAGGAGGCCCTGGCGCTGATCAAGGCCAAGGCCGCCAAGGGACCGGTCAAGAAAACACCGGCGCGCAAGGCCCCGGCCAAGAAGCCGGCGGCGAAGAAGGCCCCGGCCAGGAAGGCCAAGGCGGCCGAGTGAACTCGAGTGAACTGAAGTGTCATCCCGAGCACTGGCGAGGGATCTCATCCTGGCACGGCGGAGGGATCGCCGGCCCTATCTGTCCAGGCGGAGATCCCTCGGCTTCGCCTCGGGATGACAACATTCGGGAACCTCTCGCATGAAGCCCGCCAATTCCGTCCTGTCCTCGTTCGGCACCACCATTTTTGAAACCATGTCGCGCCTCGCCCAGGCCCATGGCGCGGTCAATCTCGGCCAGGGCTTCCCCGAGGGGCTGGAGCCCGCCGATGTGGTCGCCAGGGCCGCCGAGGCGGTCACCAGCGGCCCCAACCAGTACCCGTCCATGATGGGCACCCCCGAGCTGCGCCAGGCCATCGCCGTCCACGACAAGCGCTTTTACGGCCTCGACCTTGATCCCATGACCGAGGTGATGGTGACTTCGGGCGCCACCGAGGCGCTGGCCGCCTGCCTGTTCGGCCTGATCGAACCCGGCGACGAGGTGGTGCTGATCGAGCCGCTCTACGACAGTTACCTCCCCATCATCCGCCGGGCCGGCGGCATCCCCAGGCTGGTGCGTGTGGCACCGCCGCACTGGCATCTGCCGCTGGACGACCTGGAGGCGGCGTTCTCGCCCCAGACCAAGCTGATCCTGCTCAACACCCCCACCAATCCGGCCGGCAAGGTATGGACCACCGGGGAACTGGATTTCGTTGCCGGGCTGCTGGAGCGCTTCGACGCCTATGCCGTCTGCGACGAGGTCTATGAGCATCTGGTCTATGACGGGCGCCGGCATATCCCGCTGATGACCCTGCCCGGCATGCGCGGGCGCTGCCTCAAGATCGGCTCGGCCGGCAAGATCTTCTCGCTCACCGGCTGGAAGGTGGGCTGGGTCGCCGCCTGCCCGGCACTGTTGCAGCCCGTGGCCAAGGCCCATCAGTACCTGACCTTCACCACGCCGCCCAACCTCCAGTCGGCGGTGGCCTATGGCCTGGGCAAGGAGGATTCCTATTATGCCGGGTTGACCGGCCTGCTCCAGGCGCGGCGTGACCGGCTGGCCGAGGGACTGAGCAAGGTCGGCTTCGACGTGCTGCCCACCGGCGGCAGCTATTTCATCTCGGCCGATTTCCGCCCGCTGGGGTTCAACGGCGACGACAAAGCCTTCTGCCGCCACATCACCGAAAAGGCGGGCGTTGCCGCCATTCCGGTCAGCGCCTTCTACCAGGGCAAGGACGTGGCTCACTTCGCCCGCTTCTGCTTCGCCAAGACCGAAGCGGCCATTGATGAAGCCCTGGTCCGGTTAAAGCGATTCTTTGCTGCTTAGGCCCTTGACGGCACCATGGGGTATTCGCTAAACATGCGCCCTCCGGTGGCGGGTGTAGCTCAGTTGGTTAGAGCGCCAGTTTGTGGTACTGGATGTCGGCGGTTCGATTCCGCTCACTCGCCCCACCCCCCCTTTCCTGATTGACCGGTAGCCGGTGGATCGACGATCCGTCGGATCATCCTTCGAGACGGCCCTACCGGGCCTCCTCAGAATGAGGAGAGACTACCGGGTCATTCGACCTCACCCTGAGGAGCGCAGCGTCTCGAAGGGCGAGGTCGTGACGCCCCTCAATGCCCGCAGGAACAGCCGGTGCCGCAATCCTCGCCTTCCGCTTCGGCCGGGGGCTGGTCGCCGGGGCGGAAAATGGCGCCCTGATAGATGCGGGCAGAGCGTTCGTCGAGGCTGGCCTCGATACAGTTCCGTCCCTGGTCGTCCTTGGTCATCTCCATGCCCAGCCGGCCCTGTTCGATGGCGGTGACCACCTCCACCTCGCTGATGTCGAAGGCCTTGGCGACGGCACCGACCAGGGCGTTGATCTCGTCGAACATCTCGCGGTTTTCCATGGCTGATCCTCGGGGCCGTTGCGATTAGGGAGCGGACCTTAGCGCGGCCGCACCCGCCCTGTCACCCTCTGGTGAAATGTGGTTTACTGAACGTCCTTCCACGGGGAGAGCAAGCCGGCATGAGCGAAACCCTGCATCTCAAGGTCTCGGGCCCCGTCGCCACGGTGACACTGACCCGGCCCCAGCTTCACAACGCCTTCGACGCCGAACTGACCGGCAATCTGACCCAGGCCTTCCAGAAGCTGGGCGTGGCCGAGGCGGTGCGCGTCGTCGTCATCGAGGCGGAAGGCCCCAGTTTCTCCGCCGGAATCGATATCGGCTGGCTGCGCCAGACCAACGATCAGGACCCCGCCGAATCCCTGCGCGATTCCATGCAGCTGGCCATGTTGTTCGACGCCATAGACCGCTGCCCCAAGCCGGTGGTGGCCATTGTCCAGGGCGCGGCCCTGGGGGCCGGCGTCGGGCTGGTCGCAGCAGCCGATATCGCCATTGCCGCCGACGAGGCCACCTTCTCCCTGTCCGAAGTGCGGCTGGGGCTGCTGCCGTCGGTCATCGCGCCACTGCTGACGGCGGCCATGGGCTCGCGGGCGCTGCGGCGCTATATGCTGAGCGGCGAGCGCTTCGATTCCCGCGAAGCCCTGCGCCTCGGCCTGCTTCACGGCGTGGTCGCCGCCGACAAGCTGGCCACCGCCCGCGATCATGTGATCGAGGCCTGCCTCAAGGGCAGCCCCAAGGCCCAGGCCTCGGCCAAGGAATTGCTGCGGGTGGTGGAGGACAGCCCCGCCGGCCCCGATCTCATGCGTTATACCGCCAGCCATTTCTCCGACCTGCGGGCCTCTCCCGAGGGCCGCGAGGGACTGGCCGCCATCGCCGAAAAACGGCGGCCCGCCTGGGGCGAATAGCTATTTTATAATCTGATATCAAATAGTTAACAATAACCCCACAAACAAAAGTATTGGTTTTCCCCGCGCCGTCTGCTAGGCTTGAGGCAAGCTAGAATATCGCTTTCAGGCAGAACGCCAATGTTCGTCGGTGCGTCATCAGACCACGCTCAGGTACTGTCCTCCCCGCTGGGGCGGTCCAGTCAGGTTGAGCCCGTAGCGTCTTCCCCCACCGGGGAAGCGGCGCCGAGGAACGCTATCCCGATCATCAATCCTTCCATCAACTTCAATTATCAGGCCGGGATCGCGGTCATCGAGATTCGCAACAGCCAGACCGGTGCGGTCGAGGAGCAGTACCCGTCCAAGAAGGTCGTCGCGGAATATATCCGCCACGGCGCATCCTCGCAGGACAGCGCCAAGCCCGCCGCCGCGCCGGCCGCCAGCCAGGAATCCGGCACTACCCCCGCGGTGGAGGCCGCCACGCCGGTCACCACCCTTGCCGCGGCCGCACCGGCTCCGGTCTCCGCCCCGGCGCCTGCCCCCGCCGCCCCGGCACCGTCTTCGGGCACGGGCAGCAGCGGGCACTAAGCCCTCACGCCACCCACACCTCCAGCCGGCATGGCAGCAGATTGCGCTCCGTCGCCCGTGCGTTCATCAGGGTGAGCAGCAGAGTCGCATCGCCCCCGGCCGGCGACAGGCTCTTAATCACCATATCGACCACACGCTCGCCGTTGTCGCGGCTCTCCGTCCAACGCAGCACCCGGAAGGGCTGCACCTCGTAGACCACGCTATGGCAATAGCGCGTCGTGGCCGGCAGCGTCGCCGGCCAGATCAGACGAAGGCCGATGACGCCGCCCCCCGGCACGCCGCCCTGGAAATTGAGGCGGGCGACCACGCCGAAATCGGGATCAGGGCTGGTGAATTCAGCCCAGGGGCCGACCATGCCCACCGTGCCCCCCGCCTTGCCAACATTGCCGATCATCAGCGACAGGATATCTTCGGACCGGGTGACCTCCGCCACCTTGCGGCCGAATGGGTCAGCGCGATGAATGGGATCGACGGCCGCAAGGCGCAGTTGCTCGCGGAATCCGACCAGTGATGCCCCCGGATCGGGAAACTCGACGCGATCGAAAACCTTGGGGCAGGTGCCGCGCTCGAAAATCTCGATGGCCTCGTCGAAATAGTCCTCCCAGCCCGGCACCTCGGCCAGCAAGCTGGGATAGGCCAGAACATCCTCGCGGTAGAGGGATTCCTCGTTACCCCGGTCCTGCCGCAGGGTCTGGAAGAACGCACCGATGCCTTCCTCCACATGGAAGCGCGCGAATTCCGGCAGATAGGGAATGGCGGTCCTGGTGATCAGGGCATTGGTGCCCAACGTCCATTCCGGCCGCTCGCTCCGGATCAGATCGCGCACCGCCAGCAGGTTATCGCGCACCTGATCCCAGCGCCCCCCCACCCGCAGGGTGTCGTAGCCGGCCCCGATGGAATCGATACTGACATTGAAGCTGACCCGCTCCTTGGCCTTCAGCCAGGACAAATGCTTGTGCAGCAGGGTCCCGTTGGTGGTCAACCGCAGCCGCACCGAGGCCAGTTCGGGATCGGCGACGAATTTGCGCATGAAGGCGATGGCCGGCGGAATGGCGAAGGGCTCGCCGCCGATGCAATCCACCAGCAACGCGGCGGCAAGGTCGTCGCGCCAACGCTCGAACAGGTCGTCGGGAAGGGCATCCGGCTTGAAATCCCGGGTCCCGACCTCGTTGCAGATGGTGCAACTGAGATTGCAGAACCAGCTGAAATAGATCAGGTAGCGCAACGGCCGCGATTCCAGCCGAACCGCTCCCCCCGCGTGTTCGCCCAGAACCAGATCGAGATTGGCCTGTTGGCGGTCTGACAGGGCGCCGAACGGCAGATAGTCGTAATAGTGTTGCCGCCGGCCCTCGCCCATTTCGACGTTATGGGCGCAGCCTTCACATCCCCGGACATGGGGCCCTCCGGCCTGATACTGGCGCAACGCATTGAATTCCGGGCTGTTGCGCGCAGCCATCAGCGATGGGAACGAGCCGTCCGCGCCGAAGGTCTTCTGCCCCGCGCCCTGAAAGAAACAGCAGCACGAGGTCCGATTATCGGCGGAAGAGACAATCAGATCGGTCCAGGGGGCCTCGCATCCCTTGGCCATGATGGGCGTCCTTTTCAGTCCCAGGTGTGAGCAATGCCGCGCATGGTGATCATGTCCGACCCACCCCGCCGCCGCAAAGCCCGGCCACGGCCGAGGCGATCCGGGACAGCTCCGCCTCGCCCAGATCGAGCCAGCAGGGCAGGCCCAGCACGCCGGTGGCCAGCCTATCGGTAACCGGCAGAGGTTGGCGCGGGCAGGAGGCGAAGGCGGCATGGCGATGCAGCCCGTCGCCCCACCACCGCCGGGTCTCCAACCCCATGGCCGCCAGTCCCCCGGAAACCTCCGCCGCATCGGCGGGCAGCCGGAGGCAGAACGTGGACGACACCCACTCCTCGCCGATACCGGCGGGGCTGGGCAGGCCGTGCTCCTCCAGGCGGTGGCGCAGACCGTCCTGGACCCGGGCGAAGCCGGCCCGGGTCTCGGGCCATTGCGCCAATGCCGCCAGCCCATAGGCGGCCTGAACCTCGCTCATCTTGGCATTGAGGGCGATGCAGCCGGCCTCGCGCGTGCCGAGAAAGCCGAAATTGATGCGCCGCTGAACCCGAGACGATAGTTTCGGGTCGGAGGAGACCACCAGCCCGCCCTCGCCGATTCCCATGGCCTTGGTTGCGTGCAGGCTGACCACGGCGGGCAGCGGCCCCGGCCGCACCCCGTCGAAGGCGGCGGCGGCGTCGATGATCACTTGTACGCCGCTGCGCTCGCGGAACCGCAGCCATGCCGCCCCGTCCACCGGCTGGCCGAACGGGCAGACCGGAATCACCGCCCCCACCTCGCCCGGGGCAGAGGCCAGGGCGCGCTCCACCCCCTCGGGGGTCAGCTGCCAGTGATCTTCGTCCACGTCCAGCAGCCAGGGCACCATCCCGGCGGCGATAGCGGCATGGGCGGTAGCAACAAAGGTGAAGGCAGGCATGGCGCAAAGCGTGCCCGGCTTGACCTCCAGCGCCATCAGCACGGCGGCGAGGCCCAACGTGGCGTTGGCCACCGGAATCACGCAGCCTTCCGCCAGGGCGTAATGGCCGCAGAGCCGCCGGGAGAATTCCTGCGAAAGCGGACCGAAATTACTGTAGACGCGGGCTTCGTCCATGCGGCGCAGCCACGGCAGCACCGCCTCCACATCCGGCAGGCGCGGCCGGAGCACGGCAATCGGCGCGAAAGACCGCGAATTCGACATGAAGGCAAAGCCCTTTCCGGCTGGTCCGAGATTCTGTCGGGACCCGACGACAAGTCTAGCAGCAAAAGAGTTACCGCAAAGTTGCCTGCCCCCCGGCCGCCATCGTATCCTGCCGCCAGGAGGAGCCATCCCGTGTTCAAAGACAAGGTAGCCCTGGTCACCGGTGCCCGGCGGGGAATCGGCCTCGCCACCGCCCGTCTGCTGGCGGCCAACGGGGCGCGCGTCGTCCTGGTCAACCGTGCCGAGGAGGAAGGCGCCCCCCCGCTTGCCACTATCGCCTCCGGACTGGAGGGCGATTGCATCGCAATCACCGCCGATATCGCCGATCCGGCCCAGGTCACCGCCCTGTATCGCGAGGTCCACAAGCGCTTCGGCCGCCTCGACGTCCTGGTCAACAATGCCGGCATCCTGGGCGATGCCCGCCTTGGCATGATCTCCGACGACATGATCCGCCGGGTAATGGCCACCAATCTCGAATCGGTGATCACCAACATTCAGGCCGCCTCCAAGCTGATGCGCCGCACCGGCGGCGGCGCAATGGTCTCGGTCAGCTCCATCATCGGCCTGCGGGGCAATCCCGGGCAGGTGGTCTATGGTGCCGCCAAGGCCGGCATCATCGGCGCCACCCTGTCGGCGGCCAAGGAATTGGCGGCTGACCGCATCCGGGTCAACGCGGTGGCGCCGGGCTTCATCGATACCGACATGATCCGCCATCTGACGCCCCAGCTCACCACCGAGCGCATCGCCGCCATTCCGCTGGGACGGGCCGGCACCGCCGAGGAGGTAGCCGAGGCCATCGTCTTCCTCGCCTCGGACAAGGCCCGCTATATCACCGGTCAGGTGCTGGGTGTCGATGGGGGGATGGTGCTGTGAGCCCGCCACGCCTCATCATCGCCGGGGCTGGGGGGCTGGGCCGCGAGATCGCCGGCTATGCGCGGGACGCCCTGGCCGCCGGACGGCTGCGGGCGGAGCTGGCCGGCTTCCTCGACGACACCGATGCCGATCCCGCGGCCTTCGGCCTAGGCCTGCCTGTGCTGGGCACCATCGACAACTTCCGCCCGCAGGAGCGCGACCGGCTGGTGGTGGCGGTGGGTGCCCCCGCCGACCGCGCAGCCATCGCCCGCCGACTGGAAGGCCACGGCGCCCGCTTCATCACCATCCTTCATCCCCTGGCCTGGGTGGCGGAACCCAGCCGGATCGAGGAAGGTTGCGTCATCGCCCCCTTCGCCACCATCGGCATGAATGCCCGGCTGGGCCGCCACTGCCTGATCAATACCCACGCAGGCATCGGCCATGACGCCGAGCTGGGAGCCTGCACGGTGGTTTCGCCCCACGGGGTCCTCAACGGCCGGGTCCGGACGGGCGAGCGGGTCCTGATCGGTTCCGCCGCGGTGGTGACCCCCGGCCGCGCCATCGGCGACGACGCCCAGGTCTCGGCCGGCGCGGTGGTGCAGGGCGACGTGAGTGGCGGGGCAACCGTCTGGGGTAATCCCGCCCGGCCGCTGCCCCAGCCGAAGGCGTAAGCCCTAGGTTTGTGCCCATCACCACGTGATAACCGAAGCCCGAATCCAGCAAGGTGTTGAATGTCTTGAGGAACGGCAGTACCCTTCCCGGGTTGGTTTATGAATAAGCCGTTCGCACCGGGTCTTGCGACGTCTTCTTCTCAAGGAATTTTTCTGAAAATCACCTTTCCGCTGACTAATCAGGAGGAACCATGTCCGAGCAGCCCACTCTCTCCCTGGCTGAGGAGCAGGCCTTCCAGTTGTCCCAGGCCGCCATCCTTCTGGATCAGGCGCGGACCGACCGGGAAAAGAACGTCGGCGAGTTCGCCAGCGCTCTCAAGAACAACCTCGATACCTGGGTGGCGCTGTGCACCATCATCTCCCACGAGGATTGTGTCCTCGGCGAGGAAGTGAAGCGCAACCTGCGCCGTCTGGCCCAGTTCGTCGCCGACAAGACCCTGGCCGGTCTCGACAGCGTCACCAACGAGACCATCGACACCTTCATCAACATCAATCTCCAGATTTCCGAAGGCCTGCTCGAAGGCCGCAAGGCCTGAGGCGGCTTTACCGTCGCTTAAGGGTGTCGGCCCCATCATCACAGAGCGTGATGGGGCCGTACCGGCTCGCAGCGTGATGGATTTGTGCCATGTTGCGGGAAGAACTCCGGCCGGCCAACGAAGCCGATGCCCTCATTCTTGAAATCATCACCGCCCTGGATGTGGAGGGAGTGGTTCGGCTGCGGGCCTTGGCTCCGGCTGCGCTTTGCCTCACCATCGTCCAGATCGCCAAGGATGACGACAATCTTCCCCGCTGGCGGTCCCTGGCCGCCGCCCTGGAAGAAGGCGGATTCACCGCCTCGGCGATAACGGCCCTGAATGCCTGCGCCACCCTGGCCGGCAGCTCCCGGGAACTGGCGGAGATCATCACCGCAAAGATCCGGGTCGAGCGCCGGGCCCGCATGGACTTCGCGGCCCGGGCTGATGAACGCCTCGTGGCCCGGCTGACCGGGGCCGCCCGGACCGACGGCATCATTCCCGAATTGGAGGCCGACGGCTTCTACGCCGTCCTGGCCCACAACGATCCCGCCGCCTACCAGGCTCAGGTGGTGGCCCTGGGCGATTATGCCCTGACCAACGACCCGTTGCGCGACCCGCTGTTCACCAAGGTACAGCACCACGCCAGTTCCAGGGACGGCCTGGTGTGGAACGACTGTTCGTTCCTGATCATGAACGAGGACAGCCAGCCTGTAATCCAGGTGGAAGCCGATATTCGCGCCGGACGCTATGCCGGCTGCCGCGAGACCGGCATCCGCTTCACCCTCCTGGCCGGGTCCCATCCCCGGCTGGATCAGGCCGGCGCCCTGGCTGTCCGTCAGTTGGCCCTGGCGGTGGAATGGGCGGGGACCAACACTCTGATGCTCTCGGTGGACGAGGGGGAAAGCCTGCCGCCCTCGGTGAATCGCTGGATCGCCGAACGGGAACGCAGCAGGCGCTCCGTCCCCCTGGCCCGGATCGACCTTACCGCCTCCGAGGAGGAGATTGAGCACGGCTATCGCGATTCCCATCGCCAGAGCGTGCGGTGGGGCCGCAAGAACATGCGGGTGACCAAGGCCGAGGGGGCGGACCCCGCCATGGTCCAGGCCTATTTCGACCTGCATGCCGCGACCGGGTGGACCCCGGCACTCAGCCGCGAGACGCTGGAAACCCGCCTTGCCACCAATCGCTTCAATCTTTTCATCGGCTGGCTCGAAGAGCAGCCGGCGGTGGTGCTGATCACCTCAAACCACTGCCACAGCAGCTATTATTGGGCCAGCCGCAAGCAAATCATCGGCAACAAGCCCCTCGGTCATTTCGTCCTGCACAGCGCCGTCATGGACGCCAAGCATTGCGGCCAGACCCGCTTTGTCCTGGGCGAGCTTCTCCAGGACGAGGACTTCGGAAGCAAGCTCAACAGCATCGCGCTCTACAAGCGCGGCTTCGCCACCCATATCGACCCCAGCTATTATGTGGCCCTCAATGTCAACGCCTGAGCCCGCTTCCCTCGACCGCCTGCGCGCCCTGTTCCGCGAGAGCTTCGACCTCGCCCCCGAAAGCGAGGTGGATTCCTTGGCCTATCGCGCCGTTCCCGCCTGGGATTCGGTCGGCCATATGCGCCTGATCGCCGCCCTGGAGACCGAGTTCGACGTCATGCTCGAGACCGACGACGTCATCGATCTGAGCAGCTTCGCCAAGGCGGTGGAGATTCTGGGCAAATACGGCATCGGCGGGGAGTAGGCCACCATGTTCGGCTGCGACGGGTCGGGAATCGCGCTGCTGGAACCGGCCGACGGCACCCGATTGTCCCATGCCGACCTGCGCGATTCCGTCGCCGCCGAGACGGCGCGGCTGCGGCGGCTGGCCGGAAGCCAACCGGCCCTGGTGCTGATCGCCCTGGCGCCGGCCATAGCCCCGGTGGTGGCCCATCTGGCGGCGCTGTCGCCCGGCTTCGCCGCCATGCCGGTGGCCCCCGAGTTGGACGGCCCGGCCCTGGCGGCGCTGATCGCCCGCTATCAGCCGGAGCTGGTGATCCGCCCCACCCTGCCCGCCGATCTGGGCTATGACGCGGTGGCTCCCGGAACCTGGCGCCGCGAAGCCCCGGCCACGCGGCCGCTCCATCCCGATCTCGGTCTGGTCCTGTCCACCTCGGGCAGCACCGGCAGCCCCCGATGCGCCCGCCTGTCCCGCACCGCCGTGGCGGCCAATGCCCGCCAGATCGTCGAAGCCCTGGGCATCGAGTCCGACCAGCGAGCGCCCACCTCCCTTCCGCTGTCCTATTCCTACGGCCTGTCGGTGCTGCACAGCCATCTCGCCGCCGGCGCGGCGGTGATCCTGACCGGCGAGGGACTGACCTCGCGCGGGTTCTGGCAAGTCCTGGCCGAGGGCGAGGCCACCTCCTTCGCAGGAGTGCCGACCTCTTACGAAATGCTGCGGCGCCTGGATATCGACCGGCTGGCGCCGCCTTCGCTGATCACCCTGACTCAGGCCGGCGGCGCCATGAAGCCGGCGCTGACCGACCATTTCCTCGGCTTTGCCCTGCGGCGCGGCGGCAAGATGTTCGTCATGTACGGCCAGACCGAGGCGACGGCCCGCATTGCGGTGCTGCCGGCCGGGGCACTGCCCGACCGCCTGGGTGCCGCAGGCCGGGCAGTGCCCGGTGGCAGGCTCTCCACCATCGACGGCCTGGGCCAGCCACTGCCCCCCGGCGCCGAAGGCCGCATCCTCTATCAGGGCCCCAATGTGATGATGGGCTATGGCGAGGGCCGCGACGATCTGGCGCGAGGCGACGAGCTGAGCGGCCGACTGGAGACCGGCGATCTCGGCCGGCTCGACCCCGACGGCATGTTGTGGATCACCGGCCGCGAGAAGCGCATCGCCAAAGTCAACGGCCAGCGCCTCAACCTGGACGAGATCGAGGCCCGCGCAGCCGCTTTCGGCCGCGCCGCCGCGCTGGACCGGGGCGATACCGTCGCTATTCTGCTGGCTGGCGGCGAGACGCCCGGGGCCGAGGCCCGTGCCGGCTTCGCCCAGGGCCTGGGACTGCACTCCAGCCAGTTGCGCTGGCATTCCATTGCCGACCTGCCCCTGACCGAACGGGGCAAGGTGGATTACGCCGCCCTGGCCGCCCGGCTGGCGGAGCTGTCGCGGTGAACCTCGACGACATCCTGGCACTGCCCCCTTTCGGCCATGCCCAGGCCGACAAGGAGGCTTGGTTGCGCGAAGGACTGACCGCCCTGGAGCGGCATCACCGCGCAGCCTGCCCCGCCTATGCCGGCTGGAGCCGGGCCATGTTCCCCGAGGGCGAAGCAGCGGACTCGCTGGTGGCGCTGCCCTGGCTGCCGGTGGGGGTATTCAAGAGCCATCATCTCGCCAGCGTGCCGCCCGAGGCCATCGTCCGCACCCTGTCGAGCAGCGGCACCACCGGTCAGGCGGTCAGCCGCATACCGCTGGATGCCGCCACCGCCGCCCGCCAGAGTCGCGCCCTATCACGGATCATGCAGGCGGTGCTGGGGCCCAAACGCCTGCCCATGCTGATCATCGACAGCGAATCCATCCTGGCCCGCCGCGACACCCTGTCGGCCCGGGGAGCCGCCATCCTCGGCATGATGCCGTTCGGCCACGGCCACGCCTTCGCCCTTGATGCCGAACTGGCCCCCCGGCCGGCGGTGATCACCGACTTCCTGGCCCGCCACGGCGGGGCCCCGTTCCTGATCTTCGGCATGACCTTCATGGTCTGGCGCCATCTGGCGGGGGCGGTAGCGGCCGGCTCCCTGGCCAACGGCATCCTGATCCATGGCGGCGGCTGGAAGGCCATGGCCGATCAGGGCGTCGACAACGCCGCCTTCAAGGCCGAGCTGGCGCGGCGCACCGGTCTGGCGCGGGTGGTGAACTTCTACGGCATGGCCGAGCAGGTGGGCAGCGTCTTCCTGGAAGGCGAGGATGGAAGGCTGCACGCGCCGGCCGCCGCCGACATCCTGATCCGCGATCCCCGGACCCTGGCCGAGGCCCCTTTGGGCACGCCGGGGCTGATCCAGGTGCTCAGCCTGCTGCCGACCTCCTATCCCGGCCATTCCATCCTCACCGAGGATTGGGGGGTCGTTGAGGCGGTGGACCAGGGCGCCTGGAAGGGGAAGGCCTTCCGCGTCCTCGGCCGGGTCCCCCGGGTCGAGCTGCGCGGCTGTTCCGACGTGGCGGCCGCGCCATGATGCGCCTCGCCCCCTCTCCCGCCGGAATCACCCCGGCCGAACTGCTGGCCGGGATGGGGCCGAGCCCCTCCCCCTTCGATGCCGAGACCGAAGCCTTCGGCCGCCGTCTGTCGGAAGCCCTGCTGGCCGATGCCGAGGCACGGGCCTTTCCCGACCTCGCCGCCCTGGGCTTCTGGCTGCGCCCCGCCGCCACCCAAGCCCTGCGCCGCCATTTCGCCACCCTGGAGAGCGACGGCATCCGGCGGGTGCCGCGCGGTCTGGCGCTGCACATCGCACCGGCCAATGTGGAGACCCTGTTCGTCTATTCCTGGTGGCTGTCGGCGCTGGCGGGCAATGCCAATCTGGTGCGGGTCTCCGGCCGGGCCGGCGCCCGCACCGCCTTGCTGCTGCGGCTGATCGGGCAGATCCTGGCCGAGCCCGCCTTCGTCCGCCTGAGCCAGGCCACCGCCTTCCTCGCCTTCGACCACGACCCCGCCATCGCCGCCGCCCTGTCGGCCGCGGCGCGGCTGCGGGTGGTGTGGGGCGGCGATGCCACCATTGCAGCCTTCGCCGGCCTGCCCCTGGCGGCGGGCGGCGTGGACATCACCTTTCCCGACCGCCGCTCGGCCTGCACCATCGCCGCGCCGGCCTATCTCGCCCTGGACGGAGGCGGGCGGGCGGAGCTGGTCCGGCGTTTTTTCAATGATGCCTATGGCTTCGACCAGAAGGCCTGCTCCTCACCGCTGCTGCTGGCCTGGATCGGCACGGCGGAGGAAGCCGAGGCGGCGGGCACCGATTTCTGGGCCCGCCTCGCCGGAGAGGTCGAGAACCGCAGCTACGCGGTGGCCGCAGCCACCACCCTTGCCCAGCTGACCGAGGCGGCACGTCTGGCCCTTGATGGCGGGATCGGGCAGGTGCGGCGCTTCGGCCCCGGCCTGCTGGTGGTCCGTGGCCCCGCCCGGCCGCCGCGCCCCGAGACCTGCGGCGGTGGCCTGTTCGAGGAATGCATCGTCGCCACCCTCGCCGGAATCGCCGGCCTGATGGACGCCAAACTCCAGACCCTCACCCATTTCGGCCTGGAGGCGGGGGAGCCGGCCCGGCTGGCGCCGCTCCTGGCCGCCAATGGCGGCGGCGACCGGCTGGTGCCGGTGGGAACCGCCCTCGACTTCTCCCATGTCTGGGATGGCCACGACCTGCTGGCGGCCATGAGCCGCGCCATCGCCGTGAAGGAACGCTGAGCCATGCCCTCCCCCGCCCTTGCTGATCGCGCCGTCGCCGCCGCCCAGGCCGGCGGCTGGGTGGAGACCGAGGCGCCCGAGAGCATCCACGACCTGCTGTATGACGGCATCGATCAATGGCTGGCCGGGGAAGAGGACAGCCCGGCGCAATTATGGCTGAATGTGGTGACCCTGTTGCGCCAGCTGGACCGGCGCGACGCGGAAGTCTCCGCCTGCCGCGCGGCGCTGGCGGCCCTGCCCGATCAGGCCTATTTCCACTTCCGGCTGGCCGAAACGCTGTACCGGACGGGCCTGGACGCCGAGGCCAGGGACGAACTGGCGGAGCTGACCCGACGGGGGTGCGAGACCGACGACAGCATCCTGCTGAGCCTGAGGCTGGCGGCCGGACGGCCCGAGGATTTCGCCCGCCGGCTGCCGGCGGCCGAGGCCTGGTTCGCCTCGCGGCGACAATGGGGAGAGCAGCACAAGGACTTCATCCGCCTCTTGGTCACCACGGGAGAGCATGACAGGGCGGCAGCCATGCTCCAGCACCACATCGGAACCGTAGGCTTCAGCCCCGATAACCTGCACGAAATGGCCATGCTCTCCATGCATACTGGCCAGTTCGCCGCGGCGCGGGCCCTGTTCGGCCAGCTCTGGGCCGTGGGTGAGTCCGAATACCATCTGATGATCGGCCGGTTCAGCGGCCACCTCGCTCCCTATGACGAGTCCCTGGAACGCGGCTTTCTCGACCGCATCGAGACCGCCTTCGCCCGGACGCAGCCTGTCCCCACCACCGCCCTGCCCGACCTGGAGTTGCCCGCCCGCCTGCCGCGGGTGGTCTATGTCAGCTTCCGGAACGAGCCGCTGCCCAACGACCTTGCCCATCACTTCGTGCAATCCGGCCGCTCGGTCGGGCTGGATATATCCGCCTACCTCGATTCCGGCCTGACCCTGTCCGGGGAAACCCGCGTCACCGATGAGGAAATCGCCCGGCGTCTCGCCCACTTCGAAGCGGAGATGGAGCGGATCAGGCCGGATGTGATCCTGCTCGACCGGCCGGAACCGGCCATGGCGCGGGGACTGCAACCCGCCGTCCTGGAAGCCCTGAAAAAGCGCCTGGGCTTCCGGCTGGTGCTGATCACCCGCGACTCTCACCGCTACGCCATGGCGGTGGTGGAGCCCTGGATGCACCTTGCCGAATTCGCCCTGATTTTCCATCCGCTATCACAATTGCTGGAGCCCGGCCAGACCGCCCGGCCAGACAAGATCGCGGTGTTTCCCGTCCCGGCCTTCTATCCCCGCGACCCGGCACCGCCCGAACGCGATCTCAACCTCACCTTCGTCGGCAATATTCTCTTTCCCCTGCGCTATGCCCTGCTGTCGGTGCTGCTGACCGAAAACCTGCCGGTCAGCGCCTTCTACGGCGAGCACCGCGCCCGCCACGCCCCGGACATGGCCGCCTACTGGCACCTGCTGGAGCGCTCCCGGGCGGTGATCAACGTCTCGGCCCATACCCATGACGAGCATCTGATCACCGGCCGGGTGTGGGAAACCGTCGCCGCTGGCGCCTTGCTGGTGGAGCAGGCCAATCCGGCCACCGAATGCTGCTTCATCCCCTGGCGCCACTACCTGCCGTGGGAAACCATCGACGACGTGGCTCAGATCGCCCGCTTCGTCCAACGCAATCCCGAGGTCGCCGCCCGCATGGCCGCCGAAGCCCAGGCCTGGGCCCTGAAGCATTTCGGTGCCCGGCGGTTCTGGGCCAATCTCCTCCACCGTGCCGGCACGGCTCTCCCGCAATAGGCTTTCTCGCTGATCTCCGCCCATGGTACCATCCGCGCCCGCGTGCCACTGCCCGAGCCCCTATGCCCCTGTCATTGCCCCCCCTCAGCTTCTCCATCGCGCGGATGGCGATCGGCTTCGGCCTGATGGCGGCGGTGACCGCCGGAGCGTCGGCATCCTTTTCCTACACCCAGGCGCCCGCCTCCTACGCCCGGCAGGACATGCTGCGCGCCGAGGCGTTCTCACCCTGGACAGGCCCTGCCCACCGCCATGTCATCATCGGCAGCTGCGAGGTGTCGCTGCCCATCGTCGCCAACGACATGGACAAACCGGGCATCCCTCCCCGCAACGAGGTCTCCGCCTGGTTGGGCAATGTGCTGAACTTCGTGCTGCGTAACGGCTATGACGATCAGGGGCGCGACGGCTTCTACGACGTGTCGGCTCCCAACACCAACCTGACCCACCAGGCCCAGTTGCTGTACTACGCCAGCCGGGTTCCGGGCCTGTCCTCGATCATTTTCGTCAACGGTCTGGGCCTGGAAACCGATGTCGGCCCGGACGATGCCCTGGAGGCCGTGGCGGCGCTGGAGCGGATGGCGGATGACTTGCCGGCGGCGGCACCGGCGATCCAGGCCTTCGCCGAAACCTTGCGGACCGGCACGGCTTTCCAGGAGGGTGAACGCCTTCACCCCCATTGGCGCGCCAGCCTGGACCCGGTGACCGCCACCATCGAGGCCCCCTGGAGCCAGGCGCTCAGCGCCCAGGAACAGCGGCTTCCCGCCAATGCCGACTGGCGGGCTCGCATCCAGCGCGAGCTGGTCAGGACCAAAGCGGTGGTCAATGCCGTGCTGGGCGGCAGTGCCCGACTGGCCCACCTCGCCCTGACCCCCACCGGCTTCGAGACCCGCCGCCGCGACGAGGCCCTCCGGCGCGAGTTGGACTGGGCCAAGACCATGACCGACCGCCCCGGATACCGCGCCGTCGTCGAGAGGATCGACAACCCCGCCTATCTCGACGGTCCGGAACAGCGGGCGCAACGTCTTTGGCTGGAAATGCTGGCGGCGGTGGCCGAGGCGAAGCACGCAAGGCTGGTGATCTACGCCCAACCCATGCTGGCGGTTCCACCCGACGCTTACGCTGCCGAATTCCGCCCCCACTACATGGACCGTGTCCGGCAGTGGCTGGCGCCCTATCATCCCGTCATTATCGACCACACCTTGGACCACGATCTGGGCCTGCGCGATTTCGCCCTCACCTGTCCGGCCGGCACCGGGGCCTGCACCGCCGGCCCCTTCGTGGCGACCGGCTATAATGCCAACATCATCGGCCGCTACCGTCAGGCCCGGCTGCTGCTCGAAGCCCTGCGCGAAGCCAAGGTCCTGGACGGCCTTCAGCGCCGGGAAGGGGTGGCCTGGGCCGGATTCACCCCGCGGCAGGATCGCCGCTGCGTCGATTATGTCGGGCAACAAGGAGCCTGCACACCATGGTGAGGGACAAAGTGATCGCCTTCTGGACCTCCCATCGGGAGTGGCTGAAGGATCTGGCCGCCGGTGCCGCCCTGGCGGTGGTGGTGTCGCTGATCCTCAACCGCACCCTGTTCGGGCTGTCCACCGGCGACGTGGTACAGGTGTATTATGGCAGGTTCTGATCCCACGCGCCGATGGCACTTGCCACGCCGCGCATGCTAAGAAACCAAGCTCAATTGCACGCGAGCCCAGCATGACCGCCGACGATGTTATCGCCCTAGTCCGAGACGCCCTTCAAGTGGACACCGTTACCATGGACTCCGCCATGGGCAATCTGCGCCGCTGGGATTCCCTGTCGCAAATCCAGGTGATGCTGGCCCTGGAAAAGCGGCTGGGGGACGAAATTCCGGGGGAGCTGTTCGGCGAACTGACCTCGGTCGCGGCGATTCTCAAATTCCTGTCCGAGGAAGGGCGGCTGAGCGCCTGACCATGCCTTCCCACCCTCCGTTCGATCTGCTTCAGGACGCCGCCCTTCATTACGCCCGTATCTGGCCCATTCACGTCGCGGTGGAGGTGGGCGAGCGCCGGATGGGCTATGGCGATCTGGCCGGGCAGATGGACCGCATCGCGTCCCGGTTGCAGGCTGGCGGCGTGGGTCATAATGACCGCGTGGCAGTGCTGGCCGATAATGGCATCGAGGCCTGTCAGGCCATTCACGGCATTCTGCGTGCCGGCGCCGTCTTCGTGCCCCTGAACCCCGACTACCCGCCTCAACGCATCGCCGGCATCATCGATCAGGCCGAGGTGGCGGCGGTGGTGACCACCGCCGATCTGGTTCCCCGGCTGGCGGAGGCCTTGGCTCTGCCGGGCGGTTCCCGCCCCCGGGTGGTCCTGGTTCTCGATCAACCGGGAGAGGGGGCGCGGGCCGCCCTCGCCGCCGTGGCTGTTCCCGAGGTCGCGGGATACGACGATCTCGCCGTCACCGGGCCACCGGCCCCGGTGCCGGCCTGTGCCGCCGACCTCGCCTACATCCTGTTCACCTCGGGAACCACCGGCGCCCCCAAGGGAGTGATGATTTCCCACCGGGCGGCCTGTGCCACCATCCGGTGGGGGGTGGACTATTTCGCCATCGGACCCGAGGACCGGCTGTCCAATCATTTCCGCATGAGTTTTGACGCCAGCGTCTTCGACATTTTCTGCGCCCTGTTCGCGGGGGCCACCGTCCTGCCGCTGGTCCGGGGCGGGGATTGCGCCTTTCCCGGAGAATTCATCCGCAAGCGGGGCGTCACTCTCTGGTTCTCGGTCCCCAGCGTCATCGATCTGATGATGCGTTCCCGCCAGTTGGCCTCCGGGCCGTTTCCCCGCCTGCGGGCCGCCCTGTTCGGCGGCGAGCCCCTGACTCCCGCCATGGCGGCAGCGTGGCGGCAGCATCAGCCGCATGTGCCTCTCTACAATCTGTATGGCCCGACAGAGGCGGCCATCGCCTGTACCGTCCATCCCGTCCATAGCCCGCTCGACCCCGCCGAGCCGATTTCCATCGGCACGGAAACCGCCGGGGCCCGGATCGTGGTCTGGCAGCCCGAACGGCAGGAGCCGGCCGCCATCGGCGAACTGGGCCGCCTGATGATCTGCGGTGTCCAGTTGGCCGACGGGTATTGGAGGCGTCCCGATCTGACAGAGGAGGTTTTTCTTCCCGCGCTGCCGGGTCTCGAGGGCGAAGGCCGCGTCTACGATACCGGTGATCTCGGCTGGAGGGATGCTGCCGGCTGCATTCATTTCGGGGGGCGCGCCGATTCACAGGTGAAGATCATGGGCTTCCGGATCGAGCTCGGGGAGATCGAGGTCACCCTCAACCGCTATCCCGGCGTATGGGAAAGCGTCGTGGTGTATCGCGACGAGGGGACCCCCGAAATCATCGGCATCCTGACCCTGGAGCCGGGCGCCGATTTCGACGGTGACGCTGTCCTCGATCACTGCGCCCGGACCTTGCCCGTCTATATGGTGCCCAGGCAGGTCATCCGTGTCGAAGCCTTGCCGCGCAATATCAACGGCAAGGCCGACCGCCGCGCCGCTCTCGCGATGATCACGGCGGGGGACGCGTGACGACGCTGCTCAACATCTGGTTTCTCTGCTTGGCCCTGGCGGCCGCCATGGCCTATCGCTGGGTCTCGCCCCGCCTGGGGACGGACGGCCGCGCCTGGGTGCTGTCGGCCGTCAGCGTGGGCTTTCTCTGGAAATTCGGGGCGCTGTCCGCTCATGCCGGCGAGTTTGCCCTTTGGCTGGCCGCCGGTATCGGTCTCGCGCTGCTGACCCGGCGCGCCCCGAGCCGAGGCCGGGGCCTCGTTCTGTTGGTGGCGGTAGCCGTCCTGGTGGCGGTGATGATGGTGTTTCGTTACCCCAATTACACCGCAGCCCTGGCTGGCGAGCATCCGACCCTGCGCGGTCTGGCCGCTATGGGCTGGATCGGGCTGTCCTTTGCCAGCTTCCGCGCCGTCGATATGCTGATGGCTGCGCGTTCGGAGCGGACCAGGAGTTTCAGCCCGGCAGTGGCCCTGGCCTATCTGCTGTATTTCCCGCCGGTCATAGCCGGTCCCATCAACCGCTTCGCCCCCTTCGCCAAGGACCTGGAGGCCGGACCTGCGCCCTTCACCCGCGCCGAAGCGCGGATACTTTGCTTCCGCTTCGCCATCGGCGCCGTCAAGCTGGTGGTGCTGTCGCGACTGGCCTGGTACTGGTCGATTCCCGGCCTGCCCGCCGACCTGGACGGGATCGGGCGCTGGCAGGCGATCCTGGGGGTCTATGCCTATTTCGCCTATATCTACTTCGAGTTCGCCGGTTATACCGACATGGTCATCGCCGTGTCGGCCCTGTTCGGCGTGCGCATGCCGGAGAACTTCACCTTCCCGCTGCTGGCGGTGAACATCCAGGATTTCTGGAACCGCTGGCATATTTCGCTGTCACAATGGTGCCGCGACCATATCTTCTTTCCGCTGGTCGCCACCATCGCCCGCCGCTGGCCGGCCGTACCGCCGCTGGCGGGCGCCATGGCCAGCATCGTGGTCACCTTCCTGTTCATCGGCACCTGGCACGGCGATTCCCTCAACTGGGTCCTGTACGGTCTTTACCATGGCGCCGGCCTCAGCCTGTGGATGGGCTGGCGAAAGGCCCTGCGGCGCTTTGCCCCTGCCGTGGAGGAGCGCCTGGACCGCTCGCGGCTGGCCAAGGCGGTGGCGATCGCCATGACCGCCAGCTTCGTCAGCTGGGGCCTTCTGCTCACCCTCAGCCTGCCCCAGGCCCGCCGGATCATCGAAATCTCCTTCTCCGCCGGTTAGAGTATCCGCGTTGATCAAGCGGTTTTTTGCATCGAGCCTTAAATATGAGGGGCGCGGCCAAGGCCGCGGATGCGGCCGCCCGGCGAGGGAAAATGATAAAGGCTAGACCGTGATGCACATTTTGGGCATCTCGGTCTAGCCATGCGTTGACGGCACGGCAATACCCCTGGAACCAATGTTGACTTCTGATGCGAATGCCTCGCAAATACATATTAGCGGGAGTGATATTCACTCCCATTACGGCGAGGCAGGCATGAGTGGTACGCAGGTGGATGTCCGTCCCCGACTGGGGCGATTGGCCCGGGGAGCCAAGGCCGAGATCATCGGCCTGGACGAGAGCGGCATCGTCACCGCCCTGCCCGCCGGCGAGCTGGAGCGCCGGCTGATTGAAATGGGCCTGATCGAGGGCGCCCGCATCGAGGTGCTGCACGAAGGCTTTCCCCGCCGCGACCCCATCGCGGTCCGGGTCAATGATCACACCGTGGCGCTGCGCCGGAGCGAGGCCAATGCGGTGATCGTCCACCTTTTGCCGGAAGAAGCGCCCTGATGGCCGACGACAAGATCGCTCCCCGCGTCGCCCTGGTGGGCAATCCCAACAGCGGCAAGACCGCCGTGTTCAATGCCCTGACCGGCGCCCGGCAGAAGGTGGCCAATTATGCCGGCGTCACCGTCGAGAAGAAGGAGGGGCTGTTCGTCAGCCCGGCCGGCACACGGGTCAAGGTGCTGGACCTGCCCGGCACCTACAGCTTGCGCGCCCGCTCGCCCGACGAGGAGGTCACCCGCGACGTCATGCTGGGGCGCATGGACGGCGAGGCAATTCCCGACGCCATCGTCTTCGTGGCCGATGCCACCAATCTGCGCCTCAATCTGCGGCTGGTGCTGGAGCTGAAGAAGCTGGGCCGCCCCATCATCCTGGCGCTCAACATGATGGATGCCGCCGAGAAGCAGGGGCTGGAGGTGGATGCCGCCGAACTGTCGGCCGAGCTGGGCATTCCGGTGGTCCCCACCATCGCCATCCAGAGCGGCGGTGTCGCCGCCCTGCTGGCCCAGATCGACCGCACCATCCAGGTGGCCGAAGTGGAGGGCTGGGGCCTTACCCAGGCGGAATGCGGATGGAGCGAGCCCTCGTCGCACGATCTTCGCGACTACCACCGCGAGGTGGAGCGGGTGCTAGCCTGCGCGGTGCAGTCCCCGGCACGCCCCCACACCGCCACCCTGCGATTGGACAAGGTGCTGCTGCACCCGGCGGCGGGGCTGGCGATTCTGCTGGCCGTGCTGTTCCTGATGTTCCAGGCGGTGTTCGCCTGGGCCCGGCTGCCCATGGAACTGCTCGATGCCGGCATCACCCTGCTCAAGCAGGGAATCGATGCCGCCCTGGCCGACGGGCCGATCAAGAGCCTGCTCAATGACGGCGTGCTGGCCGGCGTCGGCAGCGTCGTCATCTTCCTGCCCCAGATCCTGGTCCTGTTCTTCTTCATCCAGATGCTGGAAGACACCGGCTATATGGCCCGCGCCGCCTTCCTGCTGGACAAGCTGATGGGTGGTGTGGGGCTGCATGGACGGGCCTTCATCCCGCTGCTGTCCAGCTTCGCCTGTGCCGTGCCCGGCATCATGGCGGCCCGCACCATCGAAAATCGCACCGACCGCATCGCCACCATCATGATCGCGCCGCTGATGACCTGTTCGGCGCGGCTGCCGGTCTATACCCTGCTGATCGCCGCCTTCGTCCCCGACAAAGTCGTGCTGGGCGGCTGGGTCGGCCTGCCCGGTCTGGTGATGTTCGGGCTTTACGCCGCCGGCATCCTGTCGGGGCTGATCGTCGCCTTCGTCATGAAGCGCACGGTGCTCAGGGGGGCGCGCGAGCCGCTGCTGATGCAGCTTCCCGCCTATCGCCTGCCCCGCATCCGCAACGTGGCACTGGGTCTTTACGACCGCGGCAAGGCCTTCCTGACTCGGGCCGGCACCACCATCTTCACCCTGATGGTCATCGTCTGGGTGCTGGGCTCCTATCCCCTCGCCCCCGAGGGCGCCACCGAGCCGGCCATCCGCTATTCCATCGCCGGCGCCATCGGCCATGCCCTGGAGCCGCTGCTGGCCCCCATCGGCTTCAACTGGCAGATCGCCCTGGCCCTGGTGCCCGGCATGGCGGCGCGCGAGGTGGCGGTGGGGGTGCTGGGCACCATCTACGCCCTGTCGGGGTCCGGCGATGCCCTCAAGACCTCGCTGGCCGCCGCCCTGACCGCCAGTTGGAGCCTGCCCACCGCCCTGTCGCTGCTGGCGTGGTATGTCTTCGCGCCACAGTGCCTCGCCACCCTGGGAGTCGTCCGGCGCGAGTTGAACTCCCGCTTCTGGCCGGCGGTGATGTTCGTCTTCCTCACCACCCTGGCCTATGGCGCAGCCTTCATCACCTATCGGGTTGCGGTGGCCATGGTGGGGTAGCCTGAATCCGCCGCCCGCAGCCGGGGGTGGAGACGCAGAATCTGTGCCCGGTGCAGGGTCCGGCGGACCGACGGGGCGAAGCCCTCGCGGCGATGGAGGGTCAGCAGATTGTCCCAGATCAGGACATCGCCCTGATGCCAGACATGGCGGAAGGTGAATTCCGCCCGGGTGGCATGGGTCCACAGCGCTTCCAGCAGGCTGTCGCTCTCGGATTGCTCCAGTCCGATCACCGCCGCATTGGGCCTGCGCCCGAGCAGCAGCACTTCCTCCTGCCAGGAGGGGTGACGGATCAGAAAGGGGTGGCGGGTGCCGGGACTGTGGTCGGGGTCCACCTGCGGCGCGTAGCCGTGGCGCAGGGTGCCGGCGCTGGTATAGCTGCCGTCGTGGAAGCTTTGCAGCCGCCCGACCCGGGCACGCAGCTCCGCCGGAAGCGCAGCCGTGGCCGCGCGAAGGCTGGAGAACCAGGTGAAGCCGGTATTGTCCGGCACCTCCCAGGCATGGAGAATGCACCCCACCGGCGGCTCCCGCTTGTAGGTCATGTTGGAATGCCAGGTCTCGGGACCATTGCCCAGCGCCCCCAGATGGCGGTTGTTCTCCACCACGTTGGATACCACGGTGATTTCGGGAAATCCGTCAGGAATGGCTCTGTCCTCGTGGTCGTAGACCGGGGCCGGATCAAGTTCGCCGAAGCGGCGGGCGAACTCGACCAGGGCGCGGTCTCCCACCAATTGCCGCCGGAACAGCAGCACCTGATAGGTCTTCCAGGCGGCAACCAGATCGGCGAAGACCGAATCCGACAGCTTCAAGCGGAGATCGCGGCCGAGGATCTCGGCACCGAACCCCGACGCCAGGGGACAAACGTCCAATGACATGATCCCGATCTCCTTCAGGGTCCGGAGGAACCTGCCGACAATCGCCCCCGAGAGCGACAACCTATAATCTAGTAGATAACATTATAAATGAGTCAACAGGGTTTTGTGCATCGCACACTTTCGCGCATTGGGAGGGGCTTCTGTGGAAAAACAGTGCATCGCGACCGGAATTGATCCTACAATCTACTAGAATGATGATCTATTATCATCCATCAGCATTGAGGAGGCCTTCATGTCCCTCATCTCGGAGCCACCCGTTGCGATAAACGAGACCCGGCTCTCGCGGGAAACTGCAAGCGCCTTAAGAGCTTGCTCGGATTGCCGGGCAGCGGCGGGATGCCGGATTGCCGCATGCCTCGGCCGCCTCGGCCGCATCCGGGAACAGATGACGCCATCCGAAGACAATGCCTGGCTCCGGACGCGGATCGACGAGTATATGGGCGTGGAGGTTTGCCTGGCCGGACTGCTGGGCATGAACGATTCGCCTGCCGCCGCCACGCACCGCCCACATCTGCGGCATCGCCCCGGCGAAGGCGTCAGGGCCTGAGGCCTCCCCCATCGTCGTGGCAGAGCGATGGGGGAGACGACGCGTCCCTTACTCCATGACGATACGCGGTCCTTTGCGGCCGCCGGCGCCCTGGAGCAGTTGCACCTTGTCCCAGACCTTGCGGGCGATCTCCATATAGACCTTGGCGTGGGGGCTGTTGGGCTTGGAAATGACGATGGGCTCGCCCGCATCGGAGGTTTGGCGGATGGCGATGTCCAGCGGCACCTCGCCCAGGAAGTCGGCCGAGAGGCGCGCCGCTTCCGCCTTGGCGCCGCCATGGCCGAAGATATGGGCCTCGTCGCCGCATTTGGGGCAGATGTAATAGCTCATGTTCTCGATCAGCCCCAGCACCGGCACATCGACCTTGCGGAACATGTTCAGGCCCTTGGTGGCGTCCAGCAGGGCGATGTCCTGGGGCGTCGAGACGATGATGGCGCCGGTGAGCGGCAGACGCTGGGTGATGGTCAGCTGGGTGTCGCCGGTACCCGGCGGCATGTCGATGACCATGACGTCCAGTTCGCCCCATTGGACGTCGCGCAGCAATTGCTCCAGCGCCCCCATCACCATGGGGCCGCGCCAGATGATGGGCGAGTCCTGGGGCACCAGGAAGCCCATGGACATGCACTTGATGCCGTAATTTTCCATGGGCAGCAGAGTCTGGCCGTCGGGGCTGACCGGCTCGCCGCTGATGCCCAGCATGCGCGGCATGGACGGCCCGAAGATGTCGGCGTCGAACAGCCCCACCGACAGGCCGAGGCGCGACAGCGCCAGCGCCAGATTGGTGGCGGTGGTGGACTTGCCGACACCGCCCTTGCCCGAGGCGACGGCGATGATCGCCTTGACATGGGGCAGCAGCGGCGCCTCGGGCTGCTGGGCGCCGTGGCCATGCGCATGGCCATGACCACCGCCCTTGGGGCCGCCCTGGACATTGCGCTCGGCGGTCAGCACCGCCGAAACCGAGACCACGCCGCCAAGGCCTTCCACCACCTTTTCGGCGGCCTTGCGCAGGGGCTCCAGGCTGGGGCCGCGACTGGCCTCCACCTCGATGGCGAAGGCCACATGGCCATTCTTCACCGCAATGCCTGAGACCATGCCGAGCGTGACGATGTCGGCCTTCTTGTCGGGATCGAACACCTGGCGCAATGCCTCGACGATCTGCTGCTCGGTAACCTCGGCCATGGATGTCCTCTCGACTGGGAATTTCCGATAAAATCACGCGGGTTGGGGGCGTGGACCGCGTACAAGCATCCTCTGATATAGGCGGGGCCAACCGCTTTGGAAAGGTTGGAAGGCTAATCCCAAGGTTAATTCTCGGCAATAGCGCCCAGCCCGCGTTGCACCAAGGGGAATCCTGCCCTATGTTCCGTCTGGTTGCGCGCGCGGATTTCCATGCGCGCCCTCGGACGGACAATGATAGGGGAAGCTTCATGCCTTGGACTCCTGGTGGCGGTGGCGGCGGCGGCCCATGGGGAAGCGGCGGCGGCGGCGGCGGCCCGTGGGGGAACGGCGGCCGGCCGGGCGGTGGCCCCGGCGGCGGCATGCCCAGCGGTCCCGACATCGAGGAATTCATCCGGCGCGGCCAGGAAAAGCTGCGCCGCGCCTTGCCCGGCGGCGGTCTGGGCGGCAATCGCGGCCTTAGCGCCGTGGCGGCCCTGGTGCTTGCGGCCTGGGCGCTGACCGGCATCTATCAGGTCAGCCCCGACGAGCAGGGCGTGGTCATGCGCTTCGGCAAGTGGGTCGATACCACCGAGCCCGGCCTGCACTATCATCTGCCCTATCCCGTCGAGACGGTGCTGCTGCCAAAGGTGACCAAGGTCAACCAGCTGCTGCTGGGCTCGCGCGCCGTGGTCAGCGACAGCCGGACCCCCGGCACCCGGATTCCCCATGATGAGAGCCGCATGCTCACCGGCGACGAGAATATCGTCGAAGCCGATGCCGCCGTGTTCTGGCGGATCAAGGATGCCGGAAAATTCCTGTTCAGCGTCCGCGACCCGGAACTGACGGTCAAGGTCGCCGCCGAAAGCGCGCTGCGCGAAGTGGTGGGCCGCAATCCCATCCAGGCGGCACTGTCGGACAAGCGCGAGCTGATCGCCATCCAGGCCCAGGAAGAACTGCAACGCCTGCTCGACGCCTATGGCACCGGCATCCAGGTGCAGCAGGTGCAGTTGCAGCGGGTGGACCCGCCCTCGGCGGTGATCGACGCCTTCAACGACGTCCAGCGCGCCCGCGCCGACCAGGAGCGCGCCCGCAACGAGGCCGAAGCCTACCGCAACGACATCATCCCCCGCGCCCGCGGCGAGGTGGAGCGCATCACCCAGGAGGCCCAGGCCTATCGCGAGCAGGTGGTCGATCTGGCCCAGGGCGACGCCAAGCGCTTCCTATCGGTGCTCGGCGCCTATAAGCAGGCCGAGGACGTCACCGCCCGGCGCCTGTATATCGAGACCATGGAAGAGGTCCTGAAGAACTCGACCAAGATCATCATCGACCCCACCGCCAAGGGAGCCCAGGGGGTGGTGCCCTATCTGCCGCTGCCCGAACTCAAGAAGAACGCGGGAGGCGCCAAATGAGCCGCACCACCATAATCGCCGCCGTCGCCGCCCTGCTGGCGGTGATGCTGGCCTCTTCCTCGCTGTTCATCGTCAATCAGGCGGAGCAGGCCCTGGTGCTGCGCTTCGGCGCCCATCGCGCCACCATCAAGGAGCCGGGCCTCCACGCCAAGATTCCGTTCATCGAGGACGTGGTCCGCTACGATCTGCGCCTGCTGGCCCTGGACCCGCCCGAGGAACAGATCATCCTGGGCGACCAGAAGCGTATCGTCGTCGATACCTTCGCCCGTTATCGCATCGCCGATCCGCTGAAGTTCTACCAGTCGGTCCGCACCGAGACCCAGGCCCGCGCCCAGCTGTCGCAGATCATGTCCTCGGCCATGCGCCGGGTGCTGGGTCAGGTGATGCTGCCCTCCATCCTCTCGGAGGAGCGCGCTCATATCATGTCCCAGATTCAGCAGGACGTGGCCGAGCGTGCCGACCGCGAACTGGGCATCCAGGTGGTGGATGTGCGGCTGCGCCGCGCCGACCTGCCGGAGGAGACCAGCCAGTCCATCTATGACCGCATGAAGTCCGAACGCGAGCGTCAGGCCAAGGAAGCCCGCGCCCAGGGCTATGAATGGGGCCAGCAGATCCGCGCCCGCGCCGACCGCGAACGCACCGTCATCCTGGCCGAGGCCCAGCGCCAGGCTCAGATCGAGAAGGGCCAGGGCGATGCCGAGGCCAACCGCATCTTCGCCGACGCCTTCGGCAAGGACCCGCAGTTCTTCGCTCTGTACCGCTCGCTCCAGGCCTATCGCCATGCCCTGGCCGACGGCAACACCACCATGGTGCTGTCGCCGGACAATGAGTTCCTGCGCGCCCTGGGAAGCGGCCCCAAGACCCGGTGAGGGATCTTCTCACCGCCTTGGCGCTCGTCCTGGTGATCGAGGGTGTCGCCTGGGCCGCCTGCCCCGAGGCGATGCAGCGCCTGATGATCCGCGTGCTGGCGGCCGAGCCGGCCGGGCTGCGGCTGGTCGGGCTGCTGACCGCCATCTGCGGTGTGGCCGGGGTATGGGCCGTGCGGTCCGCCATGGTGGTGCCATGATTTGCGCGGATAATGTGTACTCCCACTTGCTTGTCAGGGCGGGAAAGCTGATTAAATCACAGGGGCTTCCATCCCATGGCGATGGAAGCCGCATCTCCTGTCAGGAGGGTTTTGCCCGGTGTTCATAGCCAAACGTCCCCTTGCCAACACCCTGCTCGCCGGCTTCGCCCTGGTGGGCGTGATGCTGCACACCGCCCATGCCGACGCTCAGGCGGCCCCACTGCCGGCCAGCTTCGCCGATCTGGCGGAAAAGCTGCTGCCCAGCGTGGTCAACATCTCCACCACCCAGACCATCAAGACCGCCCAGGCGGGACCGGAGATGCCGCAATTCCCGCCGGGCTCGCCGCTGGAAGAGTTCTTCAAGGAATTCATGGAGCGCCAGCAGGGCCAGGGCAACCACCCCGACGCGCCGTCGCGCAAGGCCACCTCCCTGGGCTCGGGCTTCGTCATCGACCCGGCCGGCTATATCGTCACCAACAACCACGTCATCGCCGATGCCGACGAGATCAGCGTCAAGCTGCATGACGACAGCGTCTTCGAGGCCACCGTGGTCGGCCGCGACCCCAAGGTTGACCTCGCCCTGCTCAAGATCAATCCCGGCAAGCGAGTGCTGCCCGCCGTCGCCTTCGGCAATTCCGACGAAGCCCGCGTCGGCGACTGGGTGCTGGCCATCGGCAATCCCTTCGGTTTCGGCGGCACCGTCACCGCCGGCATCGTCTCGGCCAGGGCCCGCGACATCAATGCCGGCCCCTATGATGATTTCATCCAGACCGACGCCCCCATCAACCGCGGCAATTCCGGCGGTCCCATGTTCAACATGAAGGGCGAGGTCATCGGTATCAATTCGGCCATCATCTCGCCGTCGGGCGGCTCCATCGGCATCGGCTTCGCCATTCCGTCCTCGCTGGCCATGCCGGTCTTCGACGACCTGCGCAAGTTCGGCAAGGTCCGGCGCGGCTGGCTCGGCATCCGCATCCAGTCGCTGGACAAGGATCTGGCCGACAGCTTCGGCCTGCCCGACCAGCACGGCGCCCTGGTGGCCAAGGTCGATCCCACCGGTCCCGGCCAGAAGGCCGGCCTCAAGGATGGCGACGTGGTGCTGAAGTTCGACGGCAAGGACATCACCGAGATGCGCCGCCTGCCTCGCTTCGTCGCCAGCACCCCCATCGGCAAGAAGGTGGATGTGGTGGTGTGGCGCGACGGCAAGACCCAGACCATCGCCGCCGCCGTGGGCGAAATGCCGGAGGATACCACCGAGCAGCTGGCCAGCAAGTCGGACAGCCCCAAGGTTACCCAGGGCAAGGATGGGACTCTGGCCATCCCCGGCACCGGGTTGACCGTCGCGAGCATCACGCCGGCCATCCGTGAACGCTTCAGCCTCGATGAGGAGGCCAAGGGCGTGGTGGTGACCGACATCAAGACCGACAGCGTCGCGGCGGAAAAGGGCCTGCGGCCGGGCGACCTCATCCTTGAAGTCGACCGCAAGCCGGTCCGCTCGCCCCAGGATCTGGCCAAGCTGGTGGACGAGGCCCGCAAGGCCGGCAGCAAGGTGGTGGCTCTTCACGTGGAGAACCCGCAGCAGCTGCGCTATGTCCCCCTGCCCCTGTCCGAGGGCAAGGGCAAGAAGTAGTCCGGAGAAATGCGCCCTCTCCCCCACCGGGAGAGGGCGGCCGGATCAGGTACCCTTCTTGATCTCGAAGGTGTAGACGCCGCCGTCCTCGGCCTTGCTGACCAGCGTGTTACCGGTCTGACGGCAGAAGGCGTCGAAATCCTTCACCGAGCCGGGATCGGTGGCGATCACCTCCAGCACGGCACCGTCGGCGAGGTCCTTGATCGCCTTCTTGGCCCGCAGAATCGGCAGCGGGCAATTGAGGCCCTTCACATCCAAAACGGTCTTCGACATCCCTGGTCCTCCCTTGACATGTTTTGATGAGAATACACTAATATTCCCCCCCCTCCCAGCCCCTTGATGGCTTGAGGACGGCGGCGAAGCGGTGCTAGGCTGCCAGACCCGGCAGCCGGGAGGGAGAGGCCAAGTGACGGAAATCGCCATCTCCACCATCGTGGGCTCCGCCAGCTTCCTTGCCGGCGGGGTCTTCGGCGCCGCCACCCGAGCCAGCGACTTCTGCACCATGGGGGCGCTGTCCGATATCGTATTCCTGTCCGACTGGCGCCGCATGCGGGCCTGGGTCCTGGCCATGGCGGTCGCCATGCTGGGCAGTCAGGCCCTCCAGGCCTCCGGCCTGATCGATCTGGGCAAATCCATCTATCTCAGCGGGGCCGTAGCCTGGGCCGGTGCCCTGATCGGCGGGCTGATGTTCGGCTTCGGCATGACCATGACCGGCGGCTGCGGGTCCAAGACTCTGGTCCGCATCGGCGGCGGCAATCTCAAATCGCTGGTGGTGATGCTGGTGATCGGACTGTTCGCCACCATGACTCTCAAGGGTTTGCTGGCCCTTCCCCGCATCGGTCTGGAGCAGGCCAGCAACATCGCCGTCGGCGGCGGCAACCAATCGCTGCCCTCCCTGCTGACCCGGTTGGGAGTGCATGCCGCCGTCGCCAAGGTGCTGCCGGTGGCATTGGCCGGCGCCATGCTGGCCTGGAGCCTGCGTAGCGACGCCTTCCGCGCTTCGCGGCTTGTGGTGGGCGCCAGCGTGGTCATCGGCCTGGCCATCCCCGCGGGCTGGGCCATCACCGGCATCCTGGGCAACGACGATTTCGAGCCGACGGCCCTGGCCTCGTTTTCCTTCATCGCCCCCATGGGCGACGGGCTGATCTATCTGATGACCTTCACCGGCTCGACCATCAATTTCGGCATCGCCGCCATCGGCGGCGTCATGGCCGGTGCCTTTGTCGCCGCCAAGGCTCAGGGCAACTTCGCCGTGGAGGGGTTTACCGACCGGTCGGACATGCTCCGCCATCTGGCCGGTGCCGCCCTGATGGGGACCGGCGGAGTCATGGCCATGGGCTGTACCATCGGACAAGGACTGACCGGTCTGTCTACCTTGTCCCTGACCTCCATCATCGCCATCGCCGCCATTATCACCGGTGGGATCTGGGGTCTCAAATCCCTGGAAGAGGGCAGCGTGACCGGCGGCCTGCGCGCCCTGCTGCGCCGCGCCTAATATAATCATTTAATAATATATAGATTGCCCCCGGCATCACCCCTCGGTTAGCATGGGGAAAACAACGGGGAGAAGAGCGCGTGGACGCCGCATTGAACCGCCGCCAGACCCTGGCCGCCGGGGCCGCCCTGGTCGCCGCCACCCTCGTCCCCCCTGCCGCCCACGCCGAGGATGCCGACGAACTGGCCCGGGGACTGATGGGGCAATTCACCGCCCGGGAGGGCAAGGTCCACCTCCGGATCAAGGAAGTGGCTGAAAGCGGCACCAACGAGCCCATCGGAATCAGCGTCGACAGCCCCATGACCGCCGCCGACCACGTCAAGGCCATCCATGTCCTGGCCGAAGGCAATCCCTATCCGGTGGTGGCGTCCTGGTATCTGACCCCCCGCTCCGGCCGGGCCGAGGTCAATTTCCGCATGCGTCTGGCCAAGACCCAGACGGTGCGGGCCTATGCCGTGACCAGCGACGGCCAGGTCTGGCTGGCCCGCCAGGAGGTCAAGGTCACCATCGGCGGCTGCGGAGGCTGAGGTCATGGCCAATTCCGAACGGGTTAAAGTCCGCATCCCGGCCAAGGCCGGGAAGGATGAAACCATCGAGATCAGGACCCAGGTCATCCACGACATGGAGAGCGGCCAGCGAAAGGATTCCGCCGGGCGCACCATTCCCCGGCGGATCATCACCAAATTCACCTGCACCTGGAATGCCGAGCCGATCATCAGCGCCGATTGGCATCAGGCGGTTTCGGCCAATCCCTTTTCCAGCTTCTTCGCGGTAGCGACCGAAAGCGGCCGGATCCAGCTCACGTGGTGGGATGAAGCCGGCGAGGTCCTGAGCTATGGCCACGATATTGTGGTCGACTGAAATCCGTTGTCATCCCGAGGCGAGGGCCGGGGAATTCCTCGCTGGAGCGACCTTGCCAATCCGGAAAAGCCGTTTCAGACCGAAATTCCTCCTGCCTACGGCCATCGGAATGACAAATCTTGCCGTCTACCGTCCGGCCATTACGTAATCGCGCAGCGATTCCGCCTCCATCTTGGTCTCGTCCAGGCGCGACTTGACCACGTCGCCAATGGTGACCATACCGACCACCTTCCTGTTCCCATCCACCACCGGCAGATGGCGGATACGGCGGGCGGTCATGGTTTCCATCAGATGTTCAACGGTGTCTCCTTCGTGACAGACCAGCACATCGGCGGTCATCAGGTCGCGGACCTTGGCGGTGATGCAGACATCGACCGCATTGGCCAATCCGCGCACGATGTCACGCTCGGACAGAATGCCGGAAACCTCGCCCCTGTCCATGACCAGGACCGCGCCGATGCGGTTCTCCGCCAGCAGACGGGCGGCATCGCCCACCGAGGCGTCCGGCGCGATGGAGATCAGGCCGCTGCCTCGCGCCTTGTGCTTGAGTATGGTCTTAACGATCATCGACACCTCCCCATTCGTGGACGCTTCCCGCGGCCACCTCCCCTAGATAAGGGAACGGCGGAAGCCCCATTCAAGGGTAAGGGTCAGAACAGGCGATGAATGGCCCTGAGGCGGTCGGCCTCATCGAGACTGGCGTTACCCAGCAGATAATGAAAGGCGGTGCGGCCGCGAGCGTCGGCCCGCTGGGGATCGGCCCCGGCCTCCAGCGCCCCTTCGATATCCGCCAGCTTGCCCTTGGCCGCCGCGCTCATCAGCTTGGTGCGCAGATCGCGGGGCGCCGCGCTCGGCCCCTCTCCATGGGAGACCAGAACGGCGCCGGGGTCGCGCGCGATCTTTTCCAGCAAGGCGAAATCGGCCTCCTGCCCCTTGGGCGCCGGGCAGTCGGTCAGCCGGCCCGACAACGGCCCCAGCACCTTGGCCGCCTCCTCCAGCAGGCCACGATGGCTGCCGGCCAGCCGGCAGGGAAAGCGCAGCACCATGCCGTCGAACACCGACGCCTCGGGCGAGGCCTTGCGCGCCACCAGATCATAGCCCTTGAGCGTCGGCAGCAGATCGGCCAGCAGCACCGCATCCACCTTGCGCATGGCGATGGCGAGGCGGACGAAGACATAGGTATCGGCCTTGACGCCCTTCCCCGACGGGGCTTCCGGCAGCAATTCGAAATAGCTGACCAGCCATTCCTCCTTATCGGCCAGCAGCGGGTCGGCCGCCACCTGCTCGTCGGTGGGAACGCGGGAGTCGATTTCGGCCTCCACATCGTCCAGAAGATGCGCCGCCTTGACCGTGTTTCCGGTGAGGAACTCCCGCAGAGCCGTGGCCACGCCCTCCAGCGGATCGGCGGTCGCGTCGGCGGGCAGGGCCGGCTTGCCGGCCGCCGCCCGGTTCATCTCGGTCTGTACCCGGGCGAAGGTCACGAGGGCATCGCCGGGCAGCGGCGCCAGTTCCTCGGCCGCCGGCGACGGCAGGTGCCCGGACAGGAACCAAGCCCCGGTGGCGGCCGCCACCAGCAACACCGCCGCGCCGGCGATGACCGTTTGCCTCGACATGAATGACGTCCTTCAACTCTGATCGGCGGCGGAGGATAGCCGAGGGCGGGGCGGGTGTCAGTAAGCGATCACCACAAAAGCTTCGCCGCCTCCAGCCGCTCCGCCGGCGACAGCCTGGGGTTGGGAATGCCGGTCGCCGCGCCCAGCAGGTAATGCAGCGCCCGCTGGCCGGAGCTGTCGGCATGGCGCGGGTCGCCGCCGGCCGCCAGCAATTGCCGGATGGTGGCCAGGGAGGCATTGGCGGCTCCGACCATCAGGGCGGTCCGGCCGTCATGGTCCTTGACCTGAGGCTGCCATGTATCGGCCTCGATCCGGGCGCCGTGCTCCAGCAGGAAGCGAATGGACTCGGGCTGATCGGCCTCGGCGGCGGCCATCAGCGCCGTTTTGCCGGTACCGTTGCGGAAATTGACCCGCCGGATCGACCGCACGCCCTCGAAATCGGCTTCGGGCGAAATTCCCTCCGCCGCATCCCATAGCAGCGGCAGCGCCGCCGGATTGCCCACCGCCACCAGCAGCAACGGATCGAACGGTGTCCAGGCGGCACAATCGTTCAAGGGCTTGAGGTCGGCCGGCGGTGCCGCCAGCTGGGCGGTGATGGCATCGGGAGCGGCGCCATCCATCACCAGGGTCCGCACCGAGGCCGGCGGCGCGGCCTCGCCGCAATCGGCACCGATAGCGGAATGGAACAAGGCCCGGTTCGCCGCCTCCATCGCCTCGGCCTCGCCCAGACCCTTGGCGCGAAACCAGACGGCAAGACTGGCGCGGGAACGCTCGAACAGCGGGATCAGGCTTCGGGCGGCGGCGTGATTGGCCAGGGTGGAATAGGCCCAGGTCTGGAAAGGAACCACCTGGGTCGGCGCCGGCTCGGCCAGCAGGGCGGCGGGATTGAATACGATCCGTCCCATCCGCTCCATCTCGGTGGCGGCTAGGGGATAGCGCGGCCGCTTGGCCGGCGCATTGGCCTTACCGCCCTCCGCCGAAACGGCAGCATTGAGAAAGGCGGCGAAATCGGCCTCGGGGAAGCCCGCGACCCGCCCTCGCCCGACCAGACAGCCGAGCAGCGGCAGGCTGAGCCGCACCGTCCCGTCCGCCTCGGTAGGTGGGACGGCCAGACCGCCGATGGCCTCGCCCAGGCCAGGGCGGCGCTGCCACACCGCGCAGGGAATGACATAGGGATACAGATAGTTGCTGCCCGAGGGAATGTCCGCCACCCGGGTAAAGGCCGCCAGCCGCAAACTGGGCAACAGCGAGACGTCGGTTCCGTCATAGGGAAGCGGGGAACCGGCGAAACGCAGCATGTCCGGCGTCGCCTTGGCCAGACTGGCGCGGTCCACCGATGCCACCAGAGCGCGGATATCGTCGTCGCGCACCGGAGTCTGATCGCGGAGGGCGTGGAGGAACAGGGCGAGGTCGAGCTTGCCCACCAGGGAGTCCAGTGCTGCCATCCGCAGGGCCGGCTCGGCGGCGTCGGAATTATCGCCCATGTAGCGGATGGCCCCGTCGCGATTCCACGGCGGTGACGGCAGTCTTTCGCCGTAATCGGGCTCGGGCGGCGGCGGCGGCGGGACATAGGCGGCGGCCAGTGCCTTGGGGTCGTGGGCGAGCTTTTCCTGGCGTACGAAGTCGAGGCGGTCGACGTCCCCCAGCGGGCAGGAGGTCAACGGCCCCGCCGCTTCGCCCAGCATCCTGGCTGCCGCCGCGAAATCCGCCACCCGGCCGATCAGGGTCGGACAGGGCAAGGCCAGCACCGCCGCCGCCGATGCGGGCGCCAGCACTGCCTCGGTCTGCCGCAAGGCCTGGATCATGGTGGGAAGCAGGGGGCCATTGGCCGGCTCGGCCGTGATGTCGCGCCCCAGCCGCCGGCCCACCTCGGACCGCACCGCCGCCACCTCGTCGCGGAACAGAGTGATCCGCCCGCGCAGGAAGGCGTCATAGGCCACCACCACCCGCTCCAGCGGATCGCGGGGCTCGGTGAGCGGCAGCGGGGCGATGAAACCGCCGAGAGCCACCCGTTCCAGGTCGGATTGAATGCGGGCCAGGACCCGGCGCGGCGCCTGATAAGCCCCGGGCCGCTCGTCGAGCTCGACCGCCCGGTGCCGCCCGATCAAATGATCGGCGTACAGCAGGCTTCCGGTGACCACCAGGGCGGCGAGGCCGCCCCACAGAACCTTGCTCATGCCATGCCTCCCACCGCCACACCATAGCATGGCGGGCGGAGGGGGCAAATCTCCCCTCGCCCGCCATGCGGGAGAGGGGGGAAGACAAGCCCCCTACCGCTTCAACGGCTTGTACTTGATGCGGTGAGGGGTATCGGCCTCGGTGCCCAGGCGGCGATGACGGTCGGCCTCGTAATCCTGGTAGTTGCCCTCGAAATAGGTCACCTGGGAATCGCCCTCGAAGGCCAGGATATGGGTGGCGATGCGGTCGAGGAACCAGCGATCATGGCTGATGACCACGGCGCAGCCGGGGAATTCGGCCAGGGCCTCTTCCAGCGCCTGGAGAGTTTCCACGTCCAGGTCGTTGGTGGGTTCGTCCAGCAGGATGACGTTGGCGGGGCGGCTGAGCATCTTGGCGAGATGGACGCGGTTGCGTTCGCCACCCGACAGCACCCCTACCTTCTTCTGCTGATCGGCGCCACGGAAGTTGAACAGGCTGGCATAGGTGCGGGCGTTGATCTTGCGCCGGCCGACGTCGATTTCCTCCTGGCCGTCGGCGATTTCCTCGAAGGCGGTCTTGTCGGGGTCCAGGGTGTCGCGGCTCTGGTCCACATAGCCCAGCACCACGGTATCGCCCACGGTGAAGCTGCCGGCATCGGGCTTTTCCTGGCCGGTGATCATGCGGAACAGGGTGGTCTTGCCGGCGCCGTTGGGGCCGATGACCCCGACGATGCCGCCCGGCGGCAACTTGAAGGACAGGTTCTCGTAGAGCAGACGGTCGCTGAAGCCCTTGGACACGCCCTCGGCCACGATGACCTTGCCGCCCAGACGCGGGCCCGGCGGGATGGAGATCTGAGCCGGACCGGTGGCGCGTTCCTGGGACTTGGCAACAAGATCCTCGAAGGCGGTGATGCGGGCCTTGCTCTTGGTCTGGCGGGCCTTCGGGCTTGCGCGCACCCATTCCAGCTCGTCGCGGATGGCGCGCTGGCGGGAGCTTTCCTCGCGCTCCTCCTGCTCCAGGCGCTTCTTCTTCTGCTCCAGCCAGGACGTGTAGTTTCCCTCGTAGGGAATGCCGTGGCCGCGCTCCAGCTCCAGAATCCAGCCGGTGACATTATCGAGGAAGTAGCGGTCGTGGGTGACGATCACCACGGTGCCGGAATAATCCTCGAGAAAGCGCTCCAGCCAGGCCACCGATTCGGCGTCCAGATGGTTGGTGGGTTCGTCCAGCAGCAACATGTCGGGATGGCTCAGCAGCAGGCGGCACAGCGCCACCCGGCGCTTCTCGCCGCCCGACAGGGTGGAGACCTCGGCATCACCCGACGGACAGCGGAGCGCATCCATGGCGATCTCCACATTGCGCTGAAGGTCCCAGGCGTTGAGGTGGTCGATCTTTTCCTGCAGCTCGGCCTGTTCGGCGATGACGGTGTTCATCTCGTCGTCGCTCATCTCCTCGGCGAACTTGGCCGAGATCTCGTCGAAGCGGTCGAGCAGGGCCTTGGTCTCCCCCACGCCCTCCATGATGTTGCCCATGACGTCCTTGGCCGGGTCGAGCTGCGGCTCCTGCGACAGATAGCCGATCTTGACGCCGTCGGCCGCCCAGGCCTCGCCGCCATATTCCTTGTCAATGCCGGCCATGATCTTCAGCAGCGTCGATTTGCCGGCGCCGTTGGCGCCCAGCACGCCGATCTTGGCGCCCGGCAGGAAGCTGAGATACAGCCCCTTCATGATCTCCTTGCCGCCGGGATAGGCCTTGGTCAGGTTCTTCATCACGTAGACGTACTGATACGAGGCCATCGGGCTTCTCCGGTCGAGCGAGTGCAGGTGTTGAGGGATTGAGTAGACCGGCGGGCGCCGCGGCGTCAAGGGTGGCGCCTGCGTCGCGAAAATGTCATTGGTGAAATCCCGGTGGCCAAGGTGTATGAACGCCTGCCTGTGTCCCGAACCGCCGAGCCGAGTGAGCCCCATGTTCCCTGCCAATCTGCTGCCGGTCTTCGACCGCATCGACGTCTCCTTCGAATCGGGCGAGGGCGCCTGGCTGACCGCCAGCGACGGCCGCCGCTTCCTTGACTTCGGTGCCGGTGTCGCGGTCAACAGTCTGGGCCACGCCCATCCCCGGCTGGTGGCGGCGTTGAGCGAGCAGGCGGGGAAGCTGTGGCACTGTTCCAACCTCTACCGGGTTCCCGGCCAGGAGGCGGTGGCGGCCAAGCTGGTGGAATATTCTTTCGCCGACACCGTGTTCTTCTGCAACAGCGGTGCCGAAGCCATGGAAGGCACCATCAAGATCGCCCGGCGCTATCATCACGCCGCCGGACATCCCGAGCGCAACCGCATCATCGCCTGCACCGGCAGTTTCCACGGCCGCACCCTGGCCACTCTGGCCGCCGCCGGTGCCGCCAAGTATCTGGAAGGCTTCGGGCCCGTCGCCGAGGGATTCGACCATGTGCCCTTCGGCGATGTCGCCGCCGCCCGCGCCGCCATCACCGCCGAGACGGCCGCCATCCTGGTGGAGCCGGTCCAGGGCGAGGGCGGCATCCGCCCCGCCGATCCCCGGTATCTCCGCGATCTGCGCGCCCTGGCCGATGAATTCGGCCTGCTGTTGCTGATGGACGAGGTTCAGACCGGCCTGGGCCGCACCGGCCGGCTGTTCGCCCATGAATGGGCGGGTGTCGCCCCCGACGTCATGGCCACCGCCAAGGGCCTGGGCGGAGGCTTCCCGGTCGGCGCCATCCTCGCGACCGAGAAAGCGGCCGCCTGCATGACGCCGGGCAGCCACGGCTCCACCTTCGGCGGCAATCCCCTGGCCATGGCCGCGGCCGGAGCGGTGCTGGAGGTAATGACCGAGCCGGGATTCATGGAGCATGTGGTCGCGATGGGCACCCTGCTGCGCGCCCGCCTCGACGCCATCGCCACCCGCCACCCCAAGGCCATCGTCGATGTGCGAGGCCAGGGCCTGATGCTGGGTCTCAAGACCGTGCCGGTGAACAGCGTGTTCAGCGCCCGGCTGTTCGAGGCCGGACTGCTGACCGTGGGCGCCGGCGACAATGTGGTGCGGCTGGTGCCGCCGCTGATCATCGGCCCGGCCGAGATCGACCGCGCCGCCGCCATCATCGAAGAGGTGGCCGGCACCTTCGCCTGATCGGCCATTTGACATAGGTGGAATCGGGTATACGCGCTTCTCCCTATTTTGCCGCCATGGTAGAGAATTGCTTCGTGAAAATTGTGTGACGGCCTGCCGCCGTCACGATTTCGGAGCGCATCATGGCTGCCAGGACCCATTCTCTTCGCTTTCGTATTCTGGCGATTCCGGCGCTGGCGGCCCTGGGGCTGCTGGCCTTCGCGGTGACCACGGTGCTGACGGTCCGCGCCGGCCAGATGGAAGTCCGCCGGGTCCAGATTCACAGCGTGGTCGAGGGTGCCGCCAAGATCGCCGCCAGCTATCACGCCAGGGCCCAGAAGGGCGAGATGACCGAGGCCGACGCCAAGGCCGCCGCCCTGACCGCCATCGGCATGATCCGCTTCGACGGCGACAACTACCTGTGGGTCAACGACCTGGACGGCATCCTGCTGATGCATCCCTTCCGGGCCAAGGAAGTGGGCAAGAGCATGCTGGAGGTCAAGGATTCCGCCGGCAAGTTCATCTATCGCGCCTTCGTCGCCGCCGGCCGCGGAGGCGAGGGGTTGGTGGATTACGTCGGGCGCCGCCCCGGCAACGATGCCTATGATTCGCCCAAGTTGGCCCAGATCGTCGCCTTTCCCCCGTGGAACTGGGGCGTCGGCACCGGGGTCTACATCGACGACGTCGAAGAGGTGACCCGGGCCGCCATGCTCAAGGTCGGGCTGATCGCCCTGGCCATCCTGGTGATGGTCACCGGCGCCTCGCTGTGGATCGGCATGCGCATCGGCGGCCGCATCCACCGTCAGGCCGAAGTCATGCTGCGGCTGGCCGAAGGCGAGCTGGAGGTGGAGATCGTGGGCCTCGGCCACCGCGACGAGATCGGCGAGATGGCCGAGGCCATGACCATCTTCAAGGCCAATGCCGTCGAGAAGCGCCGCCTGGAAGCCGAGCGCGCCACCGAGCAGGACGCCCGCGACCGCCGTCAGAAAGCCATCGACAGCCTGACCCGCGACTTCAACCAGGGCGTGGAGGGCGTGCTGCAGTCGGTCACCGTCTCGACCCAGCAGTTGCGCTCCGCCGCCCGTTCGCTGTCCGAGGTCGCCGACGGCACCAGCCGGCAGGCCGCCACCGTCGCCGCCGCCGCCGAGCAGGCCTCCGCCAATGTGGAGACCGTCGCCGCCGCCACCGATGAAATGGCCGCCGCCCAGACCGAGATCGCCACCCAGGTGGCCAAGTCCAGTGAGATCGCCCGTCAGGCCGCCGCCGACGTCCAGCGCATCGACACCATTGTCCACGGCCTTACCCAGGCCACCGGCCGCATTGGCGATATCGCCCACATCATCAATGACATCGCCGCCCAGACCAATCTGCTGGCGCTCAACGCCACCATCGAGGCCGCACGGGCCGGCGATGCCGGCAAGGGCTTCGCGGTGGTTGCCAACGAGGTCAAGCATCTGGCCAGCCAGACCGCCAAGGCCACCGAGGAGATCGCCACCAATATCCAGGCGGTGCAGTCGGTGACCGACGAAACCGTTGCAGCGGTGCGGTCCATCGGGGCCACCATCGCCGCCATCGACCATACCGCAGCCGCCATCGCCGCCGCAGCGGAGGAGCAGAGCGCAGCCACCCGCGAGATCGCCCGCAATGTCCACGAAGCCTCCGTGGGCACCCGCAACGTCACCGCGACCATCTCCGAGGTCAGCAGCGGTGCCGGCACCACCGGCGAATCCGCCAAGCAGCTGTTCGGCACCGCCAACGAGCTGACCCAGCGGGCAGGAGAACTGACTTCCGACGTCACCGATTTCCTGGCCGCCCTCAAGCAGGGCGGCAACCGCCGCCGGTTCGAGCGGGTGACGGTGTCGCTGTCTGCCCAGGTCGAGGGCCGTGCCGTCACCGTCGAGGATTTGTCCGAGGGCGGTGCCTGTCTTGCCGGCAATCTGGGCCTGCCGGCGGGCGCCTCGGTCCATGTGGCGCTGGACGGTCTGTCACCGATCCGTGGCCGGGTGGTCGCCATGCTTGACGGCAAGACCCGGCTTCAATTCGCTCTCGACCCCGACACCCAGCACCGGCTTGCCGCCCGCATCGACCACTGGCGGCTCGCGGCTTAGGCTCCCAACCTGAACCCCGGATGAACGAGTCGGTCAGACCCTGTTCAGGGGCCATGGGCTAGCTTTCCGGCATCGACACCCAAGGAGGGACGCGATGCTCGGAAGAATGCTGATTCAAGGCCTGATCGCCACCGCCGCCCTCGCGGCCCTGCCCTTTGCCGCCATGGCAGCAAACGCCCAGCGCGACGGCATCATCGCCGATTACGCCGCCCAGGCCCGCAAGGCCGGTCCGGCTTTCACCGGCTTTTCCGCCCAGCGGGGCGAGACCCTGTTCCGTGCCCGATGGACCGGCGGCGATGCCCGCACGCCGTCCTGCACCTCGTGCCACACCGACAACCCCAAGACGTCGGGTCAGAATGCCAAGACGGGGCGGAGCATCGATCCCATCGCGGTCTCGGCCGATCCCAGCCGCTTCACCGACGCTGCCCAGGTGGAAAAGCACTTCGCCCGCGACTGCAAGAGCGTGATCGGCCGTGACTGCACCGCGACCGAGAAGGGCGACTACGCCACCTTCATGGCGGGGCAGTGACCATGCGTCTCGCCTTTCTTCTGGCCGTCGCCCTGCTGACGGCCTTTCCCGCCCTGGCCGGCGACGACTGGGTTCCGCCGGTCACCGACAAGCTGGTAATGAAGGAGTGCGGTTCCTGCCATATGGCATTCCAGCCCGCCTTCCTGCCGGCGCGATCCTGGCAGAAGATGATGGACGGACTTAGCGACCATTTCGGCGAAGATGCCCGCCTGCCCGCCGACCAGACCAAGGCCATCCGCGACTATCTCTCCGCTAATGCCGGCGATGTGGTGACCCGGGGCCGTGCCCGCAAATACATGCAATGGGTCTCTCCCGGCGACACACCGTTACGGATCACCGAGAATCCGGATTTCGAGCGCAAGCACCGCTTCGCCGACAAGGTCTGGAAAGCCCCCAAGGTGGTGACAAAATCCAACTGTCCCGCCTGCCATCTCGGCGCCGACAAGGGAATGTACGATGATGATTAAGTGTGCGTGCGGGTTTCTCCGAAACCCTTCCCTCTTGGTCAGATATGGCGGCGATGAAGATGGAGACTGTCCGACCGGGATTCTGTGACCGTCATCAAGCCACGGGCGTCGATGTGACTTTTCCGGGAAGGCGAATACCGCGCCGCAACATTTTGCCGGTTGGCGGCGGACGGCCGAGGGGGCATCATGGCCCTGCGAACCTCTCCAACCACCGAACCCAGGATTTCCCCATGCTCGACCAATTGACCGCCAATACCAAAACCCTGGCCATTTCGGTGGGAACAGCCATCGTCGTCGGCCTCGTGGTCTATATCCTGGCCGCCTCCGATGCCGGCGCGCTGCGCGGCCGCATCGCCGAACTGACTGCCGAACTGGACGGGATCAAGGCAACCCAGGCCAGCACCGACCAGCGTCTGGCCGACGGCGATGCCCAGTCGAAGGCCTCGGCGCTTCGCCTGGACGAGCTCGCCGGCCGCCTGGAGGCCATCGAGAAGACCCTTGCCCCGCCGGCACCCGCCGCCGCCGCCCAGCCGGAGGCCCAACCCGCCGCCCCCGCTCCCGTCCCGGAAGCCCAGGCCAAGCCGGCGCAATAATCCATTCCACCATCCGGAATTGATGGCCCGGGCAAGCCTTTGCGCATTCTCGGGCGCCGTCATTTGGTTTAGCATGCGGCCAAGCGAACCGGTAAAGCCACCCACATGGCCGAGCCGGTTCGCGAGGTCCCCGCCAATCGCCCGCAAAGATCACGCCTCGATGTCCGCGAAAACCCTGAGCCGACTTGCGCTTCTTGCCATCATCGTCGGCCTCGGCCTATGGGCCTTTCGCCAATTCGGCCCCGGAAGCGCCGCGCCCCCTCCGGCCAAGGCCGCTCCGGCTATCCCGGTCACCACCGCCACCGCCAGCCTGCAGGACATGGCGGTCAGCCTGGACGGGCTGGGCACGGTCACCGCCACCAATACCGTCACCATCCGCACCCAGGTGGATGGCCAGTTGCAGCAGGTCCTGTTCCAGGAAGGCCAGGAGGTCAAGTCCGGGGAGGTGCTGGTCCAGATCGACCCGCGCGCCTATCAGGCCCAGCTCGACCAGGCTATCGCCAAGAAGGCGCAGAATCAGGCGCTGCTGGCCAATGCCCGGCGAGATCTCGGCCGCTATTCCTCCCTGCTCAAGAACGAATACGCCACCCGCCAGCAGGTGGACACCACCCAGGCCCAGGTCACCCAGCTGGAAGCGGCGGTCCAGGCCGATCAGGCGGCGGTGGAAAATGCCCGCGTCCTGCTCGGCTACACGACCATCCGCTCGCCCATCGACGGCCGGGCCGGCTTCCGCCAGATCGATCCGGGCAACGTGGTTCACGTCAATGACGCCACACCTATGGTGGTGATCACGCAGATGCATCCCATCTCGGTGGTCTTCACCCTGCCCCAGGACACCCTGCCCGACGTGCTGCGGGCCATGGCCACCGGGCCACTGGCGGTCACGGCGCTGAGCCGCGACGGCAAGCAGGAACTGGGCCGGGGAAGGCTCGATCTGGTGGATAACCAGATCGATCAGTCCACCGGCAGTATCCGCCTCAAGGCGGTCATGCCCAATGACGGCGGCCTGTTGTGGCCGGGTCAGTTCGTCAATGCTCATCTGGTGCTGGGTACCCGGCGGCAGGCGGTCACCGTACCGGCCACGGCCATCCTGCGCGGCCAGCAGGGCGCCTATGTCTATGTCGCCCGCGCCGACGCGACCGTCGAAGCTCGCCCGGTGGAGATCGCCCAGTCCGATGATTCCCGTGCCGTGATCCGGTCCGGCCTGAACGAGGGCGAAAGCGTGGTCACCACCGGCCAGATGCGCCTGCAGAACGGCGCCAGGGTCGAGGTCAAGACACCATGAGCGAGCACCAAGAATGGCCGGCACCTGAGGGACCGGAATCATGAGCGTCTCCGCCCCGTTCATCCGCCGGCCCGTCGCCACGACGCTGTTGATGGTAGCGGTGCTGCTGGGGGGGCTGGTGGCCTTTCCCATGTTGCCGGTGGCGCCGCTGCCCCAGGTGGACTTCCCCACCATCATCATCACCACGAACCTGCCCGGCGCCGATCCCCAGACCATGGCGTCGTCGGTGACCCAGCCGCTGGAGCGGCAGTTCTCCCAGCTTCCCGGCGTCTCCCAGATGACCTCCACCAGCGTGCTGGGGTCGTCCTCCATCACCTTGCAGTTCGACCTGGATCGCAATATCGACGCGGCGGCGCAGGATGTTCAGGCAGCCATCAACGCCGCCGGCGGCCAGTTACCCAAGATTCTCCCCGGGCCGCCCACCTACCGCAAGGTCAACCCCGCCGATACCCCGATCCTGATCATCGCCGTCCGCTCGGATACGCTGCCGCTGATCACCGTGGACGATTACGCCGACACGGTGCTGGCGCAGCAGATCAGCCGCATTTCCGGTGTCGGGCAGGTCTCCATCGGCGGCGAGCAGAAGCCGGCGGTGCGGGTGCAGATCGACCCGGCCAAGATCGCTGCGCTGGGCATCGGCCTGGAGGAGCTGCGCAACACCATCGCCAGCGTCACCGCCGATTCCCCCAAAGGCAGTCTGGACGGCGAGCGCCGTAACCTCACCATTTACGCCAATGACCAACTGACCACCGCAGCGCCGTGGAACGACGTCATTGTCGCTTACAAGAACGGCTCGCCGGTGCGCATCCGCGATATCGGTCAGGCGGTCGATGCCCCGGAGAACACCAGGGTGGCGGCCTGGGAGAACGGCCGCAATGCCGTCTATCTGGTGGTCTACAAATTGCCCGGCGCCAATGTCATCGAGACGGTGGACCGGGTGAAGGCCGCATTGCCGGTGCTCCAGGCCTCGATCCCGCCGGCGGTGGACGTCAAGATCGTGATCGACCGCACCACCACCATTCGCGCCTCGGTGCACGAGGTCGAGGTCACCCTGGTGCTGACCATCGGGCTGGTGGTGATGGTGATCTTCCTGTTCCTGCGCAATCTGTGGGCCACCATCATCCCCGGCATCACCGTGCCGCTGGCCCTGGCCGGTACCGCCGGGCTGATGTATCTGGCCGGGTTCTCCCTCGACAACCTGTCGCTGATGGCACTGACCATCGCCGTCGGCTTCGTGGTCGACGACGCCATCGTCATGCTGGAGAACATCTACCGCCATCTCGAGGAAGGGATGAGCCCCATGGAGGCGGCCTTCGCCGGCGCCTCGGAAATCGGCTTCACCATCATCTCCATCAGCGTCTCGCTGATCGCGGTGTTCATCCCGCTGCTGCTGATGTCGGGCGTGGTGGGGCGCCTGCTGCGCGAATTCGCCATGACAGTTTCCATGGCCATTCTCGCCTCCATCGTGGTGTCGCTGACCCTGACGCCCATGATGTGCGCCCGAGTGCTGAAGGACGAGCACACCACCAGCCACGGCAAGCTTTATTGGGCGTTCGAGCGCGGCTTCGAGGCCCTGATCGGCGCCTATGCCAAGGGCCTCGACTGGGTGCTGCGCCATCAGCGCCTGACCCTGGCCAGCTTCGTCGCCACCCTGGTGGCGACCGGCATGCTGTTCGCCGCCATCCCCAAGGGTTTCTTCCCGCAGCAGGACACCGGCGTTTTGTTCGGGGTCTCGGACGCCGCCCAGGACATCTCTTTCGCCGAAATGTCCAAGCGCCAGCAGGCGCTTGGCGCCATCCTGTCGGCCGACCCCGACGTAGCCAACTGGACCGGCAGCATCGGCGCCTCCAGCGGCCAGACCCTGAACAACGGCCGCTTCTTCATGGCCCTGAAACCGCGCGACCAGCGCAGCTCCGACGCCCAGCAGGTGATCGCGCGGCTGCGCGGCAAGCTCGCCCAGGTCCCGGGAGCGGTGCTCTATCTCCAGGCGCCGCAGGACCTTAACGTGGGCGGCCGCCTCGCCCGCACCCAGTACCAGTACACCTTGCAGGATGCCGATCTCGACGAGTTGAACCACTGGGCGCCGGCCATGCTGGCCAAGATGAAGGGGCTGGCCGAGTTGCAGGACGTCGCCTCGGATCAGCAGACCGATGGCGCCACCCTCAATCTGGTGATCGACCGCGATCAGGCGTCGCGCTTCGGCATCCAGCCCCAGGCCATCGACGACACCCTTTACGATGCCTTCGGCCAGCGTCAGGTGGCGCAGTACTTCACCCAGCTCAACAGCTACCACGTGATCCTGGAAGTGCTGCCGGAGATGCAGGGCCGCCCCGAGACCCTGGACAAGATCTATCTGCGGTCACCGACCACCGGCGCCCAGGTACCGCTGTCGGCCATCGCCCATTTCGACACCGCGCCGGTGGCGCTGCTGGCGGTCAATCACCAGGGCCAGTTCCCTTCGGTGACGCTGTCGTTCAACCTGCGCCCCGGCGTGGCGCTGGGTCAGGCGGTGGAGGCCATCAAGCGGATCGAGGCCGAGATGAACAAGCCCATCACCCTGATCGCCACCTTCCAGGGTACCGCCCAGGTGTTCCAGCAGTCGCTGGCCTCGCAGCCCTATCTGATCCTTGCCGCCCTGATCTCGGTCTACATCATCCTCGGCATGCTCTATGAGAGCTTCGTCCACCCGCTGACCATCCTGTCCACCCTGCCCTCCGCGGGGGCCGGCGCCCTGCTGTTCCTGATGATGTTCGGGCACGACATGTCGCTGATCGCGCTGATCGGCATCCTGCTGCTGATCGGTATCGTCAAGAAGAACGGCATCATGATCGTCGACTTCGCCATCTCGGCCCAGCGCGAGCGGGGCATGGCGCCGCTGGACGCCATCCGCGAGGCATCGCTCAAACGCTTCCGCCCGATCATGATGACCACCTTCGCCGCCATGCTGGGCGGTCTGCCGCTGATGCTGGGGGCGGGAACCGGATCGGAACTGCGCCAGCCGCTGGGCGTGGCCATGGTCGGAGGCCTGCTGGTCAGCCAGATGCTGACCCTGTTCACCACCCCGGTGATTTACCTCGCCTTCGAGCGCCTGCGCCACCATGCCGGCGGCAAGCGGCAGCCCCAGCCCGACGACGTCAAGCTGGTGGCGGAGTAGAGTCCGATGGCGAAGCGCTCTCCTTGCTTTCCTGCCGGCCTCCCGGCCGCATTGCGATAGGGCGGGCGAATGCGGCTGCTTCTCGTTGAAGACAATCTGCGTCTGGCCGGCTTCGTCTCCTCCAACCTGGAGCAGGCCGGCTTCAACGTGGATGTCATGCCCAGTCTGGGCGAGGCCGAGGACGCCGTGGCCGCCACGACCTACGATGTCATGATCCTCGATCTCGGCCTGCCGGATGGCGACGGGATGACACTGCTGCGGTGGTTGCGAGGCCGCAAGGTGCCGCTGCCCGTCCTGATCCTGACCGCCCGCGACGGCCTCGACGACCGCGTCGAGGGACTGAATGCCGGCGCCGACGACTATCTGTCCAAGCCGTTCGAACACGACGAACTGGTGGCCCGCCTGCGCGCCATCCTGAGGCGGCCCGCCGAAGGCAAGGCGGCGGTGTTGACGGCGGGAGACCTTGCCTTCGACACCGGCACCCGGGAATTGCGGGTCCAGGGCCGGGTGGTGGGAATGCCCGTCAACGAAAGCGAACTGGTCGAACTGCTCTTGCGCCGCGCCAATCAGGTCCTGACCAAGCAAGGCATCGAAGGGGCATTGCGGGCCGGCGGAGCCGAACTTTCCGCCAATGCGGTCGAGGCGCGAATCTATCGGTTGCGCCGTCGCCTCGAGGCCGCCCAAAGCACCATGCAGATTCAC
>Ga0265313_10000261_pt1 | contig 57577 bp, 54 predicted proteins | sample 4123metaG_FD_203122 | JGI IMG/M metagenome (GOLD analysis project Ga0265313, IMG submission 203122) | Rhizosphere microbial communities from Carex aquatilis grown in University of Washington, Seatle, WA, United States - 4-1-23 metaG | ecosystem: Host-associated > Plants > Roots > Rhizosphere >... | reverse complement strand
CCGCCGTCAGGGCGCTGAGGTAATCGGCGTAGGGGATGGTGCCATTATAGGTTAAACTTTGGCCCAAACCGGTGTTCATCGACTTGAAATCGATATTGACGGTGATCGGCGTGGAGATGATCGATTCATATACTTGGATCGCCGAATTGATCGACGCTTCGATGGTGGCGGCGTTGGGATCGCCGGTGATCGAACTGTCGAAGGTCGCATCGATCACGAACTGCGCGCGAGCGGACAAGCCGCCGGCAACGACGATAAAAAGCGCGGTTAGGACCAATCGCGTCGGGTTCAAGCTGGAAAATGTTCGCGCCGGTTGACTGGGCCGGCGACGGCGGAGTTGCTGCCCACTTTGCCGTCGACCGTCAACAACTTGTCGGCGATCCGGATGGATATTTTCCTAACGGCAAGCGCCGGGCTCCCGAACAATCGTCGATTCGCGAAATCGTTTGATCTGCATCATGGTGCCGACGACTCCGCGCGCCGATCAATAATTGCGGAGGCTCGTGCTCGGCGGCGCCATCGCCCGGCGTTTCTGAATCCGCGGAAACCTTGATCTCGCTCAAAGCCTGCGCCGCAACCTTCCTCTAGATTCAACCCCACAAATCCGATCACCGTCTCATGAAGTCACCCGAAACCTCTCTCTCGTCGCCGTTCCGCGCCGCCGCCGCATCGATCGCGCTCATCGCGCTGCTTTGCTCGCCTTGGCCATCGCTTCGCGCGCAGGAAGCCGCCGGCGCCGCCTCCGGCAATCCCGTCGCCACGCCCGAGCTGCCGATCGAAAACGCGATCCTCACCGCCGCGCCCAACGTCCCGCCACCGATCACCCGCCGCCACAGCGCGCGCGTCGTCGTGCATCTCGAAGTGCGCGAGGTCGTGAAGCGGCTTGCCGACGGCGTTGACTACACGTTCTGGACGTTCGGCGGCGGCGTGCCGGGATCGTTCATCCGCGTGCGCGAAGGCGACGTGGTCGAGTTTCACCTCGGCAATCACCCGACTTCGAAGATGCCGCACAACATCGATCTTCACGCCGTCACCGGCCCCGGCGGCGGCGCGGCGTCGTCGTTCACCGCGCCGGGCCACTCGTCGCAGTTTACGTTCACCGCGCTCAACCCGGGCTTGTTTGTTTATCACTGCGCCACCGCGCCCGTGCCGATGCACATCGCCAACGGCATGTATGGCATGATCCTCGTCGAGCCGAAGGACGGCCTGCCGCGCGTCGATCACGAATACTACGTGATGCAGGGCGAAGTTTACACGTCGGGCCGCAATGGCGAGGAGGGGCTCCAGTCGTTCGATCCCGTGAAAGCCACGGACGAACGGCCGCCCTACGTCGTCTTCAACGGTGCCGTCGGCTCGCTCGTCGGCGACAACGCCCTCCAGGCCAAAGTCGGCGAAACCGTGCGCATCTTCTTCGGCGTCGGCGGGCCAAACCTCACGTCATCGTTCCACGTCATCGGCGAAATCTTCGACACGGTCTATCCGGAGAGCGCGCTCTCGAATCCGGTGCACAACATCCAGACCACGCTCGTGCCCTCCGGTGGCTCCGTGACGGTCGAGTTTAAGGTCGAGGTGCCCGGCACGTTTATCCTCGTCGATCACTCGCTGTCGCGCGCGTTCAACAAGGGCGCGCTCGGCATGTTGAAAGTCACCGGCCCCGAAAACCGCGTGATTTATTCCGGCAAGGAAATCGACGAAGTCTATCTCGGTCAGGCCTCCGCCGCCGGCTCGGCCGCGAGCAAGCGCGAGTCCGAACTCGTCGCCCAGCGCACCGAAGCCATCGCGCAGAACCCGCAGATCGCCGGCCTCACGAAGGACATCCAGGTCGAACGCGGCAAAAAAGTTTTCCTCACCGCCTGCTTCGCCTGCCACCAGCCCGACGGCAAGGGCCTGCCCGCGATTTTCCCGCCGCTCGCCGGCTCCGATTTCCTGAAGGCCGACAAGGAGCGCGCGATCCGCGCCGTCGTGAAAGGCCTCTCCGGCCCGATTACCGTGAAGGGTCAGCCGTTCAACAACCTGATGCCGCCGCAGGATTTCTCCGACGAGCAGCTCGCCAACGCGCTTACCTACGTGATGAACAGTTGGGGCAACGATTTCGGCACCGTCTCCGCCGCCGAAGTGAAACAGATCCGCACGCAAACGCAGTAACCTCGGCCGCGGCCCGCTGTGAAAACTCGCACCAAAATTTTCCGCTGTCTCCTCGCCATCTGCGCGCCGGGCGTTGTCGCGCGCGCGGCGGACGAATCGCCGGCGATGGTGCTCGTCCCCGCCGGCGACTACCAGCCGCTGCTCCGCGATAAAAACGAACCCGCGTGCGTGTCCGTTGCCGCGTTTTATCTCGACGCGCGCCCCGTCACGAACGCCGAATTTCTCGCGTTCGTTTCTGCAAATCCGAAATGGCGCCGCTCGCGCGTGAGCCCGCTTTTCGCCGACGCCGGTTATCTCGCCGACTGGGCCGGCGACGTCGAACTCGGCGCGCTCGCGCCCGCCGACTCGCCCGTCGTGCGCGTCTCGTGGTTCGCCGCACGCGCCTGCGCCGCGTGGCGCGGCGAACGTCTTCCGACGACCGCCGAGTGGGAACGCGCCGCGTCCGCCGGCTTCACGACGGCCGACGGCGCGGGCGAGCCCGCCTACCGCACTTTCGTGCTCGCGTGGTTCGCCACGCCCACGCCCTGGCCGCTGCCCGCCGCCGGCGCGGGCCGGCCGAATTTTTTCGGCTTGCGCGATCTCACCGGCCTCGTCTGGGAATGGGTCAGCGACTTCAACACCGCGCTCGTCACCGGCGAATCGCGCGGCGACACCGGGCTCGAGCGCAACCTCTTCTGCGGCGCCGGCGCGGTCAGCGCCCGCGACCTCGAAAATTATCCCGCCTTCATGCGCGCCGGCTTCCGCAGCTCGCTCCGCGCCAACTACGTCGTCCCCAACCTCGGTTTCCGCTGCGCCCGCTCGCTATGAAAACAAAACTCCTCGTTGCTTTTTCCGCCCTCACGCTCGCGCCTCTCGCTCGCGCCGCCGACACGCCCGCCGCGTGCGCCTGCTGCGCCGCACCGCAAATATCCACCGCACCTGTCACCGACCGCTCGCTCTTTCAACTCGACGCCACGTGGACGACCGACGCCGGCCAGCCGATCCAGCTCGCGTCGTTTCGCGGCCGCCCGGTCGTGCTCACGATGTTCTTCGCCAGCTGCACCTACGCGTGCCCCATCATCGTGGGCGATCTGCAGCGCATCCGCGCCGCGCTCCCCGCCGATGCGCGCGCGAAAACCCAGTTCGTCCTCGTCAGCTTCGACAGCGCGCGCGACACGCCCACTGCGCTGCGCGCCTACCGCACGCGTGCCAATCTCGACGGCACCGGCTGGACGCTGCTTCACGGCGCGCCCGCTGACGTGCAGGAACTCGCGATGCTTCTCGGCGTAAAATACAAGCAGGATGCCAGCGGTCAGTTTTCCCATTCGAACCTCATCACCGTGCTCAACGCCGAGGGCGAAATCGTCCATCAACGCCCCGGCTTGCAAGGCGAGATCGCCGACGCGGTCCACGCGATCACCGTTGCCGCGAAATGAAATCCGCCGCCTCGCGCAAATTTCGCTCGATCGACGTCCGTCCGCTCCTCGCGCGCGGCGAGGAGCCGTTTAAAAAAATCATGGCCGCGGTTGCGGCGCTCACCCCCGGCGAAGGACTCGCGGTCGCGACGCCGTTTCTCCCCTCGCCGCTGATCGAGCGGCTGCAAACCGCCGGATTCCAGGCGCGCCCTGAGCGCGGCGCGGACGGCTCGTGGCAGACGTTTTTTTGGCGCGACTGATCGCCGCGAAACGACTTGAGTCCGGTGCGTGCCCGACGTCGCCCCGCTTCGCACCGCCGCCATCGCCGCCACGCTGCGCTCGTGCCAGTTGTTCTCCGGGCTCTCGGCCGCCGACCTCGAGTCGATCGCCGCGTTCTCCGTGCTGCGCACATTGCCGAAGGGCGGTTACCTTTTTCGCGAGGGCGATCCGGCGGAGGGTTTTTACGTCGCGCAAAAAGGCGCGATCAACGTCCACCGCGTCAGCGCCGCCGGCAAGGAGCAGACGATCTACGTTTTTCGTCCCGGCGAATCGTTCGCCGAGGCGGCGATCGCGACCGCACAGGGCTACCCCGCCCACGCGCGCGCCATCGAGCCGTCGGGCGTCGTGCTCGTGCCGAAGGCGCCGTTTCTCGCGCTGCTCGCGCGCCGGCCCGATTTCGCGCTCCGCATGCTCGGCTCGATGAGCCAGCACCTGCGCGTGCTGGTCGGCCTCGTCGAGGACATGACGCTCAAGGATGTCGAGACGCGGCTGATCAACTGGCTGCTCAAACGCAGTCCGCCGGACGCGCCGGGCGCCGCCGTCGTCGCGCTCGGCATGACCAAGCGCATGCTCGCCGCCGAACTCGGCACGAGCAGCGAAACGCTTTCGCGCACGTTCGCCCGCCTGCGCGACGCTGGCCTGTTGAAAATTCGCGGCCAGGAGCTGCACCTCACCGACACAGACGCGCTCCGCGCCCGCTTCCACCGCCTGCTCGGGGAAAATTAAACAGCGCGGCAATTTCATTGCGCCCGACTGTTTTTCGGCGTGCGCGCGGGTGAGCCCTCGCGCAGAACTTTCTTCCCTTGCACAATCGCGATCACACCCGCGCCGTCGGCCTGCTCGTGCTGGCGGCGCTCTGCTGGAGCCTCGGCGGCCTGCTCATCAAGGCCGTCGCCTGGCCGCCGCTCGCCGTCGCGGGCGGGCGCGGCGCGATCGCCGCGATCTTCCTGCTCGCGACGAACCGCGGGCTGCGGTTTCACTTTTCGCGCGCGCAGCTCGCCGGCGCGATCGGCTATGCGGCATGCACGGTCACGTTTTGCGTCGCCACGAAACTCACGACCGCGGCCAACGCCATCCTGCTCCAATACACCGCGCCCGTCTGGGTCGCGCTTTTCGGCGCGTGGTTTCTCGGCGAGCGCGCCACGCGCGCCGACTGGTTCACCATCGTCGCCGTGCTCGGCGGCATGGCGTTGTTTTTCTACGACAGCCTCGATCTCACCGCCGTGCTGGGCAACAGCATCGCCGTGCTCAGCGGCGTGTGTTTCGCCGGAATGACGATCGCGCTCCGCCGGCAAAAGGACACCTCCGCCGTCGAATCGATCATCCTCGGCAACGCGCTCGCGTTTCTCATCGGCCTGCCGTGGATCGTCCGCGCGCCCGCACTCAACGCTACTAGCTGGGCCGCGCTGGCGACGCTCGGCATCGTGCAGCTCGGCGTTTCTTACTGGCTCTACGCGCGCGCGATCAAGCACGTCACCGCGCTCGAGGCCGTGTTGATTCCCGTCATCGAGCCGATCCTGAATCCCGTGTGGGTGCTCCTCCTGATCGGCGAAAAACCGACGCCGCTCGCGCTGGTCGGCGGCGTGATTGTGCTCGGCGCAGTCACGTGGCGCGCGACCGCCTCGATCCGCGCCGGCGCGCGCTACGCCGCGACCTGAGGCTTCGGCGGCGGATTCAACTGGATCAACACATTCGCCGCGGTGATCAGCCCGCCGCCGACCAGCAGGTTCGCTGTCGCGCTCTCATTCGGATAATCGAATCCGCCCCACGCGGAAAACCACGCCGGCAAAAACAGCGCCATCGCCGACGCGAACACCGGCTCCACGCAATAGATCAGCCCGGCCTCCGTCGCCGTGATTTTCGGCTGCCACGTGTTCATGAGCGTGAATGCGCCGAGCGTGCAGAACACCGTCAGCGCGAGCGTGAACGTCCACCACGCGCCCGACCCGCCGAGCGCGAGCACGTTGACGCCCGCCGGCATCGTGCACGCCGCCAGCGCCGCGCCGGCGACCGCCTGGACGACGAACATCACAAACGTCACCGGCATCGGGCGATTGCCTGCGAACTCCGCGCGATCGAGACACAGGATTTGTCCCATGAAAAAAACCGAGCTCACCAGTGTCTCGATCTCGCCGCGACCGAGGTGCAGGTCGCGCCAGTCGAGCCGCGCCAGCACGGCCACGCCCGCGAGCACGAGCGCGCAGCTCACCCACACCGTCCATCGCGGACTGCGCCGCCCGCGCAACGCCAGCCACACCGGAATCATGATCGCGTATAGCTGCGTCAGAAACGCCGAGGTCGAGGCCGACGTGTGCTGGAGACCGTCGATCTGAAACATCATCCCGACGCCCGTGAACAATCCGAGTTCGACGCCCTGCCGCAGCTCGCGCCGCGTCAGCGTGCGCAACACGCCGAACCAAATCGCTCCGACCGCGACCGCCGCCAGCGCGAAGCGCGGCACGATCACGCACGCCGAGATAAACCACGTTCCCCCGCTCGGCAGCAGCGCCGCCTGCACCGCACTGATGGCCTTGATGAGCGGAAAACTCAGTCCCCAGAAAAAATTCGCCAGCAGCAGCAGCAGCACCGCCTGCGCGTGATGCGAAGTTTTCGAGACGGTCGGCATGGCGAACCGCGCAGCGTGGGACGGGCATCCGGGTCCGCCAAGCGAATTGACGGTGACGCCGCCCGGGCCGGAAGTTCAGACGCGCGAGTTTGCGACCAGTCGCCGGAACGCCGCGACGATTTCCGGCAACCGCACGGGCTTCGTGAGATAATCGTTGGCGCCGGCGGCGAACGTGCGCGCCTTCTGTTCGTCGCGCGCGTCGGCGGTGAGCGCGATGATCCAGACGTTGCGCGCAACCGGTCCGGCTTCGCCGGCGCGAATCTTCTTGGTCGTCTCGACTCCGTCCTGCTCGGGCATGTGCAAATCCATCAGCACGACATCCGCCGGCGCGCGCGCCAGCTCCTCGAGCGCGAGGCGGCCGTTTTCCACGGCGGTCCAGCGACAGCCGAGGCTGGTAACGACTTTCTGGATCAATCGCTGGTTGACGGCGTTGTCCTCGACGATCAACACGCGCAGGTCAAAGTTCTCGGCGACCGGACGCGCGGGCGCGAAGGGCGGCGCCGAGGCGCTGGTCGCGCCGGCGAGCAGGCTGAAAAGCATGTCGTGGTGCAGCGGCTTGTTGAGGACGAGGCGGAAGTGCGGGCGGAGCGCGTGGCGCACCTCGCCCGGCAGCATCATCGGCACGAGCGCAACGATTTTTTCCGGCGGCAAGCCGGTGCGCGCCGTCCGCACCGAGGCGAGTTCCAACGCAAGCGGACCGCTCACATCGACGATCGCAAGATCCCAATCCGCCGCCGTCGCGAGTGCCGCCGGCTCGAGCTCGATCGTGTGTGCGCCCAGCCGCATCCCGAGCCGGGCGAGTTCGCTGCGCAGCCCGCGGTTTTCGGCCACCACGGCCAGCCGCTGATTCAAGAGCGGCGGCGGCGCCGCCGGCGGCGTATCCGGAACCGCCTGCACAGGCACGCGGATCGTGAAGGTGAAGGTCGATCCGCGGTCCAGCTCGCTGGCGAACGTCATCGTGCCGCGCATGAGTTCGACGATGTTCTTGCAGATCGCGAGGCCGAGGCCGGTGCCGCCGTAACGCCGCGTCGTCGAGTCGTCCACCTGGCTGAACGGCCGGAAGATTTTCGCGTAATGCCCGGGCGCGATGCCGATGCCGGTGTCGCGAATGGAAAACTCCAACACGCACTCGTCCGCCGGAGCCGCCTCCACTGTGTCTTCGCGTTCCGCTGGGCGGGCCCGCACCCGCACCTCGACCTCGCCGGTGGGAGTGAATTTCACCGCGTTGTTGACAAGGTTGACGAGCACCTGGCGGAGGCGGTTGACATCGGCGAGAATCGCCGCCGGCACGCTGTCATCGACCCAGTGCAGCAGCTCGATGTTCTTCCGGACGGCGGGCGCGGCGGCCAGATCGAGGGCGCTCTCGACGCATTCGCGCGGATCGCACGGCTGAGGCTCGAGCTTGAGCCGGCCGGACTCGATGCGCGCGTAGTCGAGGATGTCGCCCGTGAGCTGGATCAGCGTCTCGCTGCTGGTGCGGATCGTTTCGACGAACTCCTGCTGCTCGGGCGTGAGCTCGGTGTCGAGGAGCAGGCCCGTGAATCCAACGATGCCGTTGAGCGGCGTGCGCACCTCGTGGCTCATCGTGGCCAGGAACTGCCCCTTCGCACGATCGCCGGCCTCGGCGCGTTCCTTGGCTTCGCGCAGGACGCTTTCCGTCCGGCGGATTTCCGTCATGTCCTCGAACACGCTGACGAAGCTGCGGATTTGCCCGGCGCGATCCTTGACCGGCGTCACACCCGCGCGCGCGGGGTAGAGTGTGCCGTCCTTGCGCCGCACGAACCATTCGCCGGACCACGAGAGGCCGGCCCGGACCGTGGTCACGAGATCGGCGACCAGTTCCGGTGGCGTTTCCGGGCCCTGCAACTCGCGCCATTCCCGCCCGATGAGCTCGCGGCGCGAATAACCGACCTGCCGGCAAAAACCGGCGGTGACGTATTCGATGCGCCGCTCGAGATCGACGATCAGCACGGCGGAGTGGCTTTGCTCCATCGCCTCGGTCAGGTTGCGCAACGCGTCGCGTTGCTCGAGCTGCCAGCGCGTCGTCGCAAACGCCACCAGCGGCAGCACGAGAAAAATCCAGATGTAGCCCATCGTCCCCAGCGCCGCGGTCCACAACATCCGCCGCCAGTCGCCGGCCGGCAGGTCGAGTCCCAGGATATCGCGCGGCTGGCCGGGCTGCGCCGCGCCGATCGGTGCGTATCCGGTCAACCGCGGGCCGAACTGATCGTCGAGCGGACCTTCCGTCGCCGGCTCGCCGGTCGCGATGATGGCCTGCAATCCCGGCAAAATCGGCGCCTCGGGATATTCGTCGCCGGGCCGCGATAGGTTCTTCGAGCCGGGCGGCTCGGAGTCCGCCAGAAAAACGACGCGGCCGGCTTTTGGCGAACATCGTAAAATATAGACGACCCGCAGGCCTGCCTGCGCGGCGCGCAGCCGCTCGAGCCGGTCCTTCACGAGTGCGTGGGTGGGTGTGCCCAAGTCGGCGGGCGTCCCGGCGAGGCGTTTCAACTCGGCGGGTTCGAACGCCGCCGCGCACCGTTGGGCGCTGCTGACGAGGCTGGCCAAAATCGATTCGCGCGCGCGCTGGTAGCTCCGATAACCCGCTCCGATTCCCAGCAGGAAAATCGCCACCGCCGCGACGGCGAGCGTGCTCTTGCGTTGAAGAAAAGGCAGCATGGGGACCGGACCGTCTGGCGGCCCCGATCCAATCGCTATCGCCCGCCGGCGCAACCCTGAAGGCGCGACCCGCGCCGCGCAAAAACGCGCGGGCCGCGACGGCCGCCGACTTACACAAAAAAACCGCCGCGGCCAAAACCGCGGCGGCTGAACGAAAAGGAGGTTCGCGCGCTTAGGCGACGTGGCCCGAGACGAGCTTCGTCATCTCGAACATCGAAACCTTCGCCTTGCCGCCGAAGACGACCTTCAGCTTGTCGTCGGCGTTGATCTGCGTCCTGACCTTCTTGTCCTGCAGACCGTTTTTCTTGATGTAGGCCCAGAGCTTCTTGGTGAGCTCTGTGCGCGGCAGCGGGGCCGAGCCCACGATCGCGGCGAGCGCGGCGTCGGGCGTGACCGGTTTCATGAATGCGGCATTGGGTTTACGAGCGGTTTTTTTAGCCATATTGGTTTTGGGTTGTAGAACGCTTTCCCTCGAAAGCAAGGCACTTCTAGAGGGAAAACCGAACTTTTGCATAGGAGAATCTTCGCTTTTTACGAGGTAAATCGCCGGCCGCCCGCTCCGCCAGTTCGCCCAAAACGAGCGCGCGGTGCGTCCGGCGGGACCTCCGGCACGCTCAACCCGCGCGTTCGTCCACCTGCACGAACTGGCGGTAAAGCGCCGCGTAGTGACCGCCGCGCGCGACCAGTTCCGCGTGTGTGCCGCGTTCGACGATCCGCCCCTGGGCGAGCACCACGACCGCGGCGGCGTGCCGGATCGTGCTCAGCCGGTGCGCCACGATGAAGTTCGTCCGCCCGCGAAGCAGCTCCAGGAGCGCCTTCTGGAGCCGTGCCTCGGTGAGCGCATCGATCGAGCTTGTCGCCTCGTCGAGGATCACGAGCCGCGGATCGGCCAGCAGCGCGCGGGTGAAACAGATCAACTGCCGCTGCCCGACCGACAGGCCCGCGCCGCGTTCGCCGACTTCGGTGAGCAGGCCGTGCGGCAGGGCGTCGAGCAGGTCGAGACAGTCGAGCCGGCGGGCGGCATCGCGGATTTCGGCGTCGGTCGCGCCGGGTTTGGCGAGGCGGATGTTTTCCAGAATCGTGCCGCTGAAAAGATAGTTCTGCTGCTGCACCATGCCCATCTGCCGGTGCAGCGAACGACTCGTGATCGTGCGGATCTCGCGGCCGTCGATCAGCACCTCGCCGCGCGTCGGCAGGTAAAATTTCGAGACGAGGTTGATGATCGAACTCTTCCCGCTGCCGGTATGGCCGACGAGCGCGATCGTCTGGCCGGGTTCGGCGACGAGATCGATGTCGTGCAACACGAGCCGCGCGGGATCGTAGCCGAAGGACACCGCGCGGAATTCGACGCGCATGCCATGGAGGTTTTGCGCCGGGAGATTTTGGGGTTGGGTTGGACCGCCGCGCGGGTCCGGCAAATCCTGCGCCGTCACGCTGTCCTCCCAATCCGGTTTCACGTCGATCAGCCGGAACACCCGCTCGGCGCCGGCCATCGCGACGAGCGCCTGGTTGTATTGCGTCCCGATCGACGCGATCGGCGAAAAAAACTGGTTTGCCAGCAGGAAAAACGTGATCAGTCCGCCCACTGTCATGTCGCCGTGAAACACCCGCCAGCCGCCGAGCAGCAGCAGGATCGCAATGAAGAACTGGCTGTTCAATTCGAGCAGCGGCGTGAGCATCGCCGACGTGCGCGCGAGCGCGATGTTGTAGCGCGCGTGGTCGGAAAGCAGGCTGCGGAAAAGCCCGAGATTCGTTTCCTGCCGCACAAAACCCTGGGTCACGCGCATGCCGCCGACGGATTCGGCGAGCGTCGCGGTCACGCGGCTGAAACTCTCGCTCGCCGAGCGCGACTGACGGCTGAGCTCCATCCGAAAATGATTGTTGATGAACCACAGCACCGGCGCCATCGCCGCGACGACGAGGAACATCGTCCAGTCGCTCCACGCCATCACCACGGCCGCGAAGACCATGCTGCCAAACTGAATCACGCTGACAAAAAACACGTCCTGGATCCCGACGCGCAGTGCCTCGACGTCGCTCGTCACGCGGCTGATGATCCGCCCGAGCTTCACGCGGTGGAAAAAACTCATCGGCTGCCGCTGGACCTTCGCGAAAATTTCTGCGCGCAGCTGGTTTACCACCGACTCGCCGATCTCGAGCGCGAACCGCTGCCGGAAGTGAAAAATCCCGTCCGTGGTAATCGCGAGCAGTGCGTAACCCGCGACGCCGGCCGCGAGGCCCGCGAGGTCGCGGTTCGTGATCGGGCCGTTGATGATCCCGGCCATCAGCCAGCTGAACGCCGGCAGTTGCGCCGAGCGGATGAGCGTGAGCGCGATAAGCCAGTTGCGCTTCGCCGCGACCGCATGCGTGTAGCCGAACAGCCGGCGGATAAGGCCCCATTCGAGCGGCTTGAACTGCTCCTCATCTTCCTCGTCGTCGCGCGTGCGGTGGACGAGGATGAGATTCTTGGCGCTGGCCGCAGCGAGTTTCATGCGGCGCCCTCCGTCAACTGTTCCAGCTTGCGGCTATCGACGAGCTGCAGCCGCGCCACGCGCAGATACGGCCCGGGCACGCGCATGAGTTCGTCGTGCGTGCCCTGCTGCACAATCCGGCCGTCGTCCATCACGATGATGAAATCCGCGCGGCGCAGCGTGCTCAGCCGGTGCGCCACGATGAAGGTCGTGCGCCCTGCGATCGCGCGGTCGAGCGCCTCGAAAATCTCGTGTTCCGTCTCGCTGTCGATCGCCGCGGTCGGATCGTCGAGCAGCAGGATCGCCGGCTCGAGCAGCACCGCGCGCGCGATCGCGAGCCGCTGGCGCTGCCCGCCGGACAGGCTGCTGCCGCTTTCGCCGAGCACGGTGTCGTAACCCTGCGGCAGCGCCGCGATGAAATCGTGCGCAGCGGCGATGCGCGCGGCCTTTTCGATCTGCGCCGGCGTCGCCTCGGGGTGGCCGAAGGCGATGTTCGCGGCGATGGTGTTCGAAAATAAAAAGCTCTCCTGAAAAACGATCCCGATCCCGCGGCGCAGATCGTCGAGGTGCAGCCGGCGCGCGTCGATGCCGTCGATCAGCACACTGCCCGCGGTCGGATCGTAGAAGCGCGGGATGAGGCTCATCAACACGCTTTTTCCCGCGCCGGTTGCCCCGAGGATCGCGACGCACTGGCCCGGCTTCACGTCGAGCGAGACGTCGTGCAGCACCGGATCGATGCCGCTGTAGGTGAACGCCACGTGGTCGAACCGCACCCAGCCGTCGAGCCGCGCACGGCGCACGGCGTCGGGCGCGTTCTTCACCTCGACCGGCGCATCGAGGATTTCGAATACGCGCCGCGCGCCGATCAGCGACTGCTGGATGCTGTTCACGATCGTCGCGATGTTGTTCACCTGCCCGGAAAATTGCTCGAGCAGCCCGGCGAACACGACGAGCCCGGCGCCGAGCGGCAGTTGGTCGTGCACGACCAGCCAGCCGCCGTAGCCGAGGAGAACCATCATGTTCACGCGCGTCAGAAATCCGACCGCCGGCGAAAACAAACTCACGCGCCAGAAAATCCCGCGCTGCTGGTCGTAGCACGCCTGGTTCGCCGTCTCGAACCTCGCGCGATCCTCCGCCTCGCGGCCGAAGCCCTTGGTGACGGCGATGCCCTGCACGCTCTCGGCGAGCGTCTGCACCATTTTTTCGACGAGCGTGCGGTTTTGCGCGTAGTGCGGCTGGATTTTTTTCGAGAACCACGCCGAGAGGCCCCACAGCAGCGGCGTGGTCGCGAGGCACGCAAGCGTGAGACCGGGACTGAGGCTCGCCATGTAGATCACATAAACCGTGAGCGAGATCACCATGATCACGCTCTGGATCAGCACCTGATCGACGAACATCCGCACGGCCTGCACGTCGCTCGTCACGCGCGTGATGATCGAGCCGGTGGTATTGGCGTCGAAGAACCGGAAGCTCAGCCGCTGGAGCTTGTCGTAAACCTGCCCGCGCAAATCGACCACGAGCTGCTGCTGCACGAGTTTGTTGACCGAAACGAAATAGACGTAGTTCAACAACGCCCGCGCAAGCGCCAGCACGAGGATCAGACCCGCGAGCAGCCCGAGCACCTGCTGCCACGACCAGTCGTCGGGCAACAGGACGTGCATCCGGCTCGGCGCGAGCGCGACATGCGAGACCTTGTGGCGGATGTAGTCGATGCCGAGCCCGGTGAAACTCAGCCCGCCGATGCCCATCGTGAGCAGCACGAGCTGGATCGCGAGCACCCGCACGCACCCCAGCCGGTAGCGCCAGGTGAGCGCAAACAGCCGGCGGATCAGCTCCCCGTTCGAGGGACCGGCGGCGGTGGCGGCTGGGGCGGATGCGGACATGCGAAGGGCCACCCTGAACGAGCCCGCGCGGCCACACAAAAGTTTTTCGCGAACGCGCAAGCCTCAAGACGGAGGGCCGCCTTTTGGGCACTCCGCGCTTCAGGCGGATTCCGAACTCATTGCCCGTGCGACCGCCGGGCTATCGCTGTTGATTCGGCACCTGCTGCACCGGCGGCTGGCCGGGCCGCACGAACTGCGGCGTCGTCTGCCGGCCGGCTTGCAGAGCCTGTTGGCGGAGCATACGGCGGCGGTTCACCTCCGCGGCGATCGCTTCGAGCCGGCGCTGCTCGTCGGCGGGAGTGGGATTGAGGACGACGGGCCCGCCGACCGGCTGTGTCGCGGGCTGCGACGGCGAGGCGGCCCCCGCCTGCGGCGGCGGCGCAGTGGCCGGCGCGGAAACGACTTTCGCCGTGTGCAGCGTCAGCGTGATGGTGCTGCCGGCATAATCGACGGTCACGGTGTCCTTCGCCGGATCGTAACTGCGCACGATGAAATCGCGCCCGATCTCGTTGACCTTCGCCCACGAGGCGGAGTGGTGCGCGGGATCGTAAATGCTGAACATCGTGCTGCCGCTGTCCGTCACGATGCCGCGCAGCTCGATCGGCGTATCCGGCGCCTTCGCCCCATTGCCCGCCGCCCCGGCCGGCGGCAGAAATGGCGACGTTCCCGCCAGCGGATCGGCCCCGCGCGCGAATCCGCCCAGTCCCAGCGCGAGCAGGACACCGACTGTCGGACGGACGTAGAAACCAAGCGACACCATGCGAGAATTACACTAGACGATGGCGACCGCGTCAAGTGACGCACCGCCTACAACAACGTTCCGCGCATGATCAAAAGCGCCACGCTGAAGTAGATGATGAGCCCGGTCACGTCCACGAGCGTCGCGATAAACGGCGCGCTGGAGGTCGCCGGGTCGAAGCCCGCCTTCTTGACGATCAGCGGCAGCATCGAGCCCATCAGCGAGCCCCACATCACGATGCCGACGAGCGCCGTGCCGACGGTGGCGGCGACCAGCGCCCAGTGCTGGCCGTAGGTGTTGGGGAAAATCACCGACCAGATCGTGATACGCAAAACACCGATGATGCCGAGGATCACGCCGAGCGACAGCCCTGCGACCAGTTCGCGCCGCATGATCCGCCACCATTCGCGCAGCTTGAATTCGCCCAGCGCCAGCGCGCGGATGACCAGCGTCGCCGCCTGCGACCCGGCGTTGCCGCCCGAACTGACGACCAGCGGCAGGAACAGCGACAGCACGATGGCCTTCTCCATTTCGCCTTCGTAATATTTCAACGCGGTCGCCGTGAGCATCTCGCCGAGAAACAAAATCACGAGCCAGCTCGCGCGCTTCTTCACCATCTTCGTGAGCGCGATCGTCGTGTAGGGTTCGTCGAGGGCCTCGGTGCCGCCGAGCTTCTGGATGTCCTCGGTGGCTTCCTCGGTCGCGACATCGAGCATGTCATCGACCGTCACGATGCCGATAAGTTTCTTGTTCTCGTCGGTCACGGGCAGCGCAACGCGGTCGTATTTTTTGAACAACTCCAGCGCCTTCTCGCGATCGTCGGTCGGCAGCAGCATCGTGTAATTGCCGTCGAGCAGCTCGCGCACCGGCCGATCGAGCGGCGAGACGAGAAACCGCCGCACGCGGATGTCGTCGATCAGGTGCCCGGCGGCATCGACGGCAAAGACGACGTTGAGCGTCTCGCGATCGTAGCCGTGCTCGCGGATGTAATCGAGCGCCTCGCGCACGGTCCACTCGGGGCGCACGGCCACGTAGTCGAGCGTCATCATCCGGCCGACGCTGTGCTCGGGATAGGCGAGCAGCGACTGCGCGACCTGCCGCTCGTCGGGCGTGAGCATGCCGAGCATCTGCATCGCCACGTCGAGCGGCAGCTCGTTAAGGAACGCCGTGCGGTCGTCGGGCGGCAGCGCGTTGAGCAGCGCGGCGGCCTGGTCCTGGTGCAGAATTTTGAGCAACTTCTTCTGCGCCTCGATTGGCAGGTAGGTGAACGTCGTCGCCGCCAGATCGCGCGAACTCACGCGAAACAGCGCCGCCAGTTCCTCGACCGGCAGGTCGGCGATGATCGGCCCGAGATCGGCCGGCAACCACGGCTCGAGGTATTTTTTCAACGCGCCGAGATCGTTGCGATCGATGAGCGCCTCGATCTCATTTTTGACGCTGGCTTGGGCGGGCATCGGCGAAGTCAGACAGTCCGGCCCCGCCGTTTCAACCCCGGCCGGTGACAATTTTGCAACGCCGCTCGCCGTCCGTCATTCGCCTTGCCGCCATCCGAAGGGCTTGCGAGCCTGCGCGCTCTCGTGCAATTCGACCCTTCCCAATTCACTCTCGCCGAGTCGGAATTGTTTTCGCGGGTGGGCAGCTCCGCGAACGGGCACACCGCCGAATCCGCCGAGCAGGCGCTGCGCGCGGCGGGACCGAACACCGTCGCCGCCGGCGGGCGTCACTCGATCGCCCGCGACCTCTTCGACCGCTGCCGCAATCCCCTCGTCATCCAGCTCCTCGTCATCGCGACGGTCTGTTATCTCACCGACGACATTCCCTCGACGGTGATCGTCGGCGGCATGGTTTTCCTGAGCGTGTTCCTTTCGTATTTTCAAGAGGCGCGCTCGTCGCGGGCGGTGGAAAAACTCCAGAAGCTCGTCAAGACCACCGTCACCGTGCTGCGCGACGGCAAGGAAACCGAGCTGCCGCTCGAGGAGATCGTGCCCGGCGACGTCGTGATCCTCGCGGCGGGCAGCCTGATCCCGGCGGACCTGCGCATCGTGTCGGCGAAGGATTTTTTCGTCACGCAATCGGCGCTCACCGGCGAGTCGATGCCGGTCGAGAAAGGCGCCGACGCCAACCAGCCCGCGGGCCGCGCGCCGTTCGATTTTTCCAACGCCTGCTTCATGGGCAGCAACGTCCTCAGCGGTTCCGCGCGCGGCGTCGTGATCCTCACCGGCAGCCGCACCTATTTCGGCTCGCTCGCCGAAAAGCTCGGCGCGAAGCGCGCGCTCACGAGCTTCGACCAGGGGATCAAGAGTTTCACGTGGCTGATGATCCGGTTCATGCTCGTGATGGTCTCGACCACGTTCCTGATCGTCGGCCTGCGCAACCACCAGTGGACCGAGGCGCTGCTCTTCGCGCTCTCTGTCGCCGTCGGCCTCACGCCCGAGATGCTGCCGATGATCATCACCGTCTGCCTCTCGAAAGGAGCGTTGATGATGTCGCGGAAAAAAGTCATCGTGAAACACCTTCACGCGATCCAGAACTTCGGCGCGATGGACGTGCTCTGCACGGACAAGACCGGCACGCTCACGCAGGATCACGTCGTGCTCGAGCGCTACGTCGATGTGACCAACCGCCAGAGCGAGGACGTGCTGCGTTACGCCTACATGAACAGCTTCTACCAGACCGGCCTGCGCAACCTGCTCGATCGCGCCATCCTCGCCCACACCGACCTCGACATGGAGCGCGACTGCCGGAAGGTCGATGAAATCCCCTTCGACTTCAAACGCCGGCGCATGTCCGTCGTCATCGACTACGAGGACCGCCACGTGCTCATCTGCAAGGGCGCCGTCGAGGAAGTCTCCGCCGTCTGCGAAAATTATCAGGTGGACGAGGACATCAACCCCCTCATCCGCCTCATCCGCGACGACCTCCTCGACGAATATCGCCACCTCAGCGCCGACGGCTACCGCGTGCTCGCGATCGCCTACCGCGAATTCGACAAAACCAAGACCACCTTCGCCGTCGCCGACGAATCCGAGCTCACGCTGCTCGGCTACATCGCGTTCTTCGATCCCGCCAAGGAAACCTCGGCGAAGGCGATCGAGGCGCTCGGGCGCTCCGGCGTCAGCGTGAAGATCCTCACCGGCGACAATGAACTTGTGACGCGCAAAGTCTGCGGCGACGTCCGAATGACGATCACAAAAATCGTCACCGGCCCGCAGCTCGCCGCGCTCGACGACGACGCCTTCGCGCGCGAAATCAGCGAGGCCAACGTCCTCGCCCGCCTCACCCCCGACCAGAAGGAAAAAGTCATCAAGACGCTGCGCGCGAAAGGCCACGTCGTCGGCTTCATGGGTGACGGCATCAACGACGTGCTCGCGATGAAGGCCGCCGACGTCGGCATCTCCGTCGATACCGCCGTGGACGTCGCGAAGGAGTCCGCCGACATTATATTGCTCGAAAAAAGCCTGCTCGTCCTCGAGGACGGCATCCTCGAGGGCCGGAAGGTGTTCGGCAATATCATCAAATATATAAAAATGGGCGCGAGTTCGAACTTCGGCAACATGTTCAGCGTCGTCGGCGCCGCGTGCTTCCTGCCGTTCCTGCCCATGGCGCCGATCCAGGTGCTCGTGAACAACCTCCTCTACGACTTTTCCCAGACCGGCATCCCGCTCGACCACATCGACCAGGAGTATCTCGACAAGCCCCGCCGCTGGAACATCAAGAGTATCCAGAAATTCATGGTCTTTATCGGGCCGATCAGCTCGATCTTCGACTACGCGACGTTTTTCGTGATGCTGTATTTCTTCAACTGCAAGTTCCTTGGCCTCGCCTCCCCCGCCGCGCTGGCCGCGCGATTTGCCGACGCGAAGGACTCCGACGGCACCTACGCCGCTGCGCTTTTCCACACCGCTTGGTTCGTCGAGTCGCTGCTCACGCAAACGCTCATCGTGCACATCATCCGCACGCAGCGCATCCCGTTTATCCAAAGTCGCGCGAGCAAGAGCATGATCTTCACCACCGTCACCGTCATGGCGATCGGCTGCTGGCTGCCGTTCTCGCCGCTCGCGAAACTCATCGGCCTCGTCCCGCTGCCGGCCGTCTTTTTCCTCTGGCTTGCGGCCTTCCTCGTCTGTTACAGCGTGCTGACCCACGTCGTGAAAATGTGGTTCGCCCGTAAATTCGGCACTGACTGACCATGCGCAGCATCCTCACCGCCCTGCAAGACGGCCGCCTCTTCGAACTCCCCGAGGCCGGCAAGGATCGCGCGCTCGAGTTCCTCGCGCGCATCCTCGACGCCAACCCCGACATCGTCGTCGGCACCGACACCATCGAGGAGGTTCAGAAACGCGAACTCGAGTGCAACACCGGCATCGGCCTCGGCGTCGGCGTCCCGCACATCCGCGCCACGCGCGAGGAAGGCGACCTCTTCTGCGCCATCGGCTGGTCCGCGCAGGGCATCGACTACGGCGCGGCTGACGGCCAGGCCGTCCACCTCGTCGTGATGTATTACATCCCGGGCGCGCAAAAAAACGTTTATCTCAAGGAAATCTCCACGCTCGTCAAAGCGATCAAGCGGACCGGCGGCATCGAACCGATCGCGCACGCCGCCGATCTCAACGCCGTCCGCAACCTGCTCCTCGACTGGGTGAGCACCGGCCTCGGCGAAGCCGGCCCCGAGGCCGTCGCTCGCATGATCAAGCTCGACGTGAAGCAAACGCAGGCCGCGCCCGTCGCCCTCGCCGCGCCCGCCGACGTTCCGCCCGCGGCCGCCGTTCGCGCCGACGTGAAGGCGACCGCGTTTCAAGTGCTCCATCACGCCTCCGGCGCCGTCACGGTCCTGTCGCCGGATGCGGCGTGGGTCGGCGCGCTGGAAAAAGATCCTGCGCTCACGTCGCGCCTCGCCGCCGGCACGCCCTTCTCTTCCGCGGGCCGGCAGATTTTTGTCCTCGGCTCGACCTCGTTCGCCGCCGGACGCGTGCTTTATCAATGTGTCGCGCTCGCGCCCGGTGCGTAAAATCGCGCCGGCCGCAGTTTCGGTCTTGGAGCGCGCCCGCGCCGCTGCCAAAACGGAACCCATGCGAATTCCCGCAACCCCTGCTGCGCCGATCGCCGCGCTCCTCGCCGCCTTCGCCTTCGCCGGCTGCAGCCAGCCGCAGCCGGCGCGCTATCAAGGCTACCTCGAAGGCGAATTCGTCTATGTCGGTTCGCCGCTCGCCGGCCGGCTCGAAACGCTCGCGGTGAAAAAAGGCGACCGCGTCGCGGCGGGCGCACCGCTCTTCACGCTCGAGCGCAGCGCCGAACTCGCCGCGCAACGCCAGGCCGCCGACCAGCTTCGCGCCGCGCAGTCGCGGCTCGACGACTTGCGCAAGGGCTCGCGTCCGTCCGAACTCGCCGCGCTGCAAGCCCGCCTCGTCCAGGCACGCGTCACTGCGGACCAGGCGCAGCGCGATCTCGACCGGGCGGAAAGTCTTTTCCGCACGACCGTGATTTCACAGAGCGACTTCGACCACGCCCAACTCGCGCACCAGCAGGCCGCCCAAACCGTGGACGATCTCGCCGCCCAGCTTGAAACCGCGCAGCTCGGCGGCCGCAGCGACGCCATCGCCGCCGCCGCGGCCGATGTCAGCGCCGCCACCGCCGCGAAGGAACGCGCCGACTGGAACGTCGATCAAAAAACCCAGCCCGCGCCGCGCGCCGCGCTGGTTTACGACACGCTTTATCGCGAGGGCGAATTCGTTGGCGCGGGACTGCCCGTCGTCGCCCTGCTGCCGCCGGAGAACTTGAAAGTCCGCTTCTTCGTGCCTGAAGCCGACTACGCGGCGCTGAAGGCGGGCGACACCGTGCGCGTCGCGATCACCAGCCGCACCGAGCCCCTCGCCGCGCACGTAAGCTATCTTTCCCCGCAGCCGGAATACACGCCGCCGATCCTCTACAACCGCGAGAATCGCGCGAAGCTCGTGTTCATGATCGAGGCGTTGTTCGACCCCGCGGCCGCGCGCGATCTGCATCCGGGCCAGCCGGTGGATGTGACGCCGGCGAAGTAACGGCGTTGCTTTTCCCACGATGAGCGCCACCGACCTCGCGATCGACGTCGCCGGGATCACGAAAAAATTCGGCGCCAAGACCGTCGTCAACGCCATCGACCTCCAAGTGCGGCGCGGCGAGATTTATGGTTTTCTCGGGCCAAACGGCTCCGGCAAGACGACGTTCATCCGCATGCTCTGCGGCCTGCTCACGCCCGACGCGGGTTCCGGCACGTGCCTCGGCTACGACGTGCTCAAGCAGCAAGCCGAGATCAAAAGCCACGTCGGCTACATGACGCAGCGTTTCAGTTACTACGAGGACCTGAGCATCCGCGAGAATCTGGATTTCATCGCGCGTGTTTACGACGTGCCCGACCGCCCCGCCGCAGTCGAGCGCAGCCTCGAACGACTCGGCTTGCAAAACCGCAGCGCCCAGCTCGCCGGCCAGCTTTCCGGCGGCTGGAAACAGCGGCTCGCGCTCGCCGCGTGCCTCATTCACGACCCGCAACTCCTGCTGCTCGACGAGCCGACCGCCGGCGTCGATCCGAAGGCGCGCCGCGATTTTTGGGACGAGATTCACCGGCTCGCCGCCGGCGGGCTGACGGTGTTGATCACGACGCACTACATGGACGAAGCCGAACGCTGCCACCGGCTCGCCTACCTCGCCTACGGCAATCTGCTCGCGCGCGGCACCGTGCCGGAAGTCGTCGCCGCAGCGCGCCTGACCACCTGGATCGTGAGTGGCACGGAACTGCAACCCGTCGCCGACGCGCTGCGCGGGCAGGACGGCGTCGAGCAGATCGTCGCGTTCGGCAACACGCTGCACGTGAGCGGGCGCGACGCGGCGAAGCTCGAAACCGCGATCGCCGCCGTGCGCGATCCGCAACACGAATGGACCCGCGCACGCTCGGGTCTCGAGGACGTGTTCATCAGCCTGATGGACCAGGCGAAGGATAATTTCGCATGAGGCGCTTCACCTTCCATCGTTTCTGGGCGGTCGTGCTGAAGGAGTTCATCCAGATGAAGCGCGACCGCGTGACGTTCGGCATGATGGTCGGCATTCCGCTCATGCAACTCCTGCTGTTCGGCTTCGCGATCAACTCCGATCCGAAGCATCTGCCGACCGCGATCCGCGCCGCCGACCAGGGACCGTTCGCGCGCACGCTCGTGTCGGCGCTGCGGCACAGCGATTATTTCCATCTCGTGCGCGAGACCGCGAGCGAGGCCGAGGTGCAGCGGCTCCTCCAACTCGGCGACGTGCAGTTCGTGATCAACATCCCCGAGGATTTTTCGCGCAAACTCTTGCGCGGCGAACAGCCGTCCGTGCTGATCGAGGCCGATGCGACCGATCCAGCCGCGGTCGGACCGGCGATCTCGGCGTTGCGCGCGATCGGCGACACTGTGTTTGATCGTGATCTCACCGGTCCGCTTACGCCGCTGCGGGCGAAGACCGGTCCGGTGGATTTTCTTATTCACGCGCACTACAACCCGGAAAACATCACGCAATACAACGTCGTCCCCGGCCTGATGGGCGTGGTGCTCACGATGACGATGGTCGTCATCACCGCGCTGGCGATCACGCGTGAGCGCGAACGCGGCACGATGGAAAACCTGCTCGCCACACCGGTGCGTCCGTTCGAGGTGATGACGGGAAAAATCCTGCCCTACATCGCGGTCGGCTACGTGCAGGTCACGCTGATTCTGATCGCGGCGAGATTCATCTTCGGCGTGCCGATGGTCGGAAGTTTCACGCTGCTCTACACGGTGTCGCTGCTGTTCATCGCCGCCAATCTCGCGGTCGGCATCACGTTTTCGACGCTGGCGAAAAACCAGCTTCAGGCGGTGCAGATGGCGTTTTTCTTTTTTCTGCCGTCGATTCTGCTGTCCGGTTTCATGTTTCCGTTTCGCGGCATGCCGGAGTGGGCGCAGTGGATCGGCACGTGTCTGCCGAACACGCATTTTCTGCGGATCGTGCGCGGAATTTTGCTGAAGGGAAACGGGCTCGCCGAGATCGCGCCCGAAATCTGGCCGCTCGTGCTGTTCCTCGTCGTGGCGATGACGATCGGCGTGAAACGCTACCGGCAGACGCTGGATTGAGCGGCTGGGTGCGCCTTATTTTTTCGTGCCGGTCATCTCGAGCGGCGCCGCGAGCTTTTGGACGATCGGCTCGGGCAGGTGCATCGTCTGCGTAGGGAACGCGAAGGAGAGCCCGCGCGCCGTGACGGTGCGCATGATCTCGAGGTTGACCCGCTGCCGCAGCGCGAGGTGCCGCGCGAAATCGGGGTCCTTGATGTTGTAGGCCAGCCACACGTCGAGCGACGACTCGTTGAAATCGCGGAAGAACACGAGCACCGACGCCGCATCGACCTCCGGCTGCGCCGTGATGATGCGGCGGATTTCGGTCACGATCGCGTCCATCTGATCGGCGTTCACGTCGTAGGTCAGCCCGAGCACCTGCTCGACGCGCCGCTGGATGAAGCGGGAGTTGTTGATGACCGCCTCGGTCGTGACGATCTTGTTCGGCAGGATGATGAGGTTCTGGGCCGGCGTGCGCAGTTTCGTCGAGCGCAGGCCGATGTCCTCGACCACGCCCTCCGCCGCGCCGATCTTCACGGCTTCGCCGACCTTGAACGGCTGGTCCACCACGACCACGAACGAGCCGAAGAGATTCGCAAGCGTGTCCTGCGCCGCGAGCGCGAACGCCAGGCCGCCGATGCCGAGGCTCGTCAGGAAAACGCCGACGCGCGCCCCGAGGCTGTCCGCGATCAACAGGACACTGAGGGTGATCGCGAAGACGAGCAGCGTCTTCTTGATGAGCGGCATGAACGTCGCCACTGTCATCTGCTTCTTGTAGGAAAGCTCCTCGAGGTGATCGAGGACCGCTCCGCCCGCCTTGATGAGGCCCCACGCGATCACGCCCAGGATGGCGAGCTTCGCGCTGTTGTTGATCAGGCGGTCCACCTCCTCCGGGAGCTGCAGCACCGTCAGCGCGGCGAAAATGCCCGCGACCATGACGAGCGCGGCGACCGGCTCCTCGAGCGCGGGTAACAGCTTGTCGTCGAGCGTCGTCTCGGTCCTCGCCGCCAGCTTCTTCAGGTAGTGGAAGATGATGTTGGTGACGACGTGCCGCAGGACGATCGCGAGCACGATGACGACGCCACACGCGAGCCAGTGAAACAGCCCGTCGTCGATGCCCGGGAAAAAATGGTGCAGCCACGTCACGAACCGCTCGAGCAGGTCAACCACGCGTCTCGACTGCCGCGCCGCGGCGGCCGGCGGAGCAGCCTGCGCCTGCACCGCGACCGCCGTGAAAAACAGCGCGAGACCGCCGCCGGCCAATCGGAGAAACCTTTTCTTCATGGACGCTGGCGAAGCAAACCGCCGCGATTTGGGTTGTCAAAAGGTTAGGTCGCTACGAACGCAGCCGCCGCGCCGGCCGGCTGTGGAACGGCGGTGGGGAGTTTCCAGCGGCGAACTCTCCACTTGCCGCGCCGCGCGGCCCGTTACCATGCTCCGCGTCCATGCCGCTGCCACTGTCGATCGCGTTTGCCGGGGAAATGCCGTGGTGGGCGTGGGCCGGTTTTTTCCTGTTCATCGCGGCGATGCTCGCGCTCGACCTCGGCGTGCTCCAGCGCAACGCGCACGAGGTGAAGCTGAAGGAGGCGCTCGCTTGGTGCGGCGTGTGGGCGGCGCTCGCGCTCGGGTTCGGCGCGCTACTCTGGCGCTGGCGCGGCGGCGAGGCGGCGGAGCAATACCTCGCGGGCTACCTCGTCGAGCTCTGCCTGAGCGTCGATAACGTTTTTGTTTTCATCCTCATCTTCGCGTATTTCAAGGTCGCGCCGCGCTGGCAGCACCGCGTGCTGTTTTGGGGCATCATCGGCGCGGTCGTGATGCGCGGCGTGTTCATCCTCGCCGGCGTGAGCGTAATCGCGCGCTTCCACTGGGTGCTCTACCTGTTCGGCGCGTTTCTCGTTTACACGGGCGTCAAGCTCGCCCGGCCGCACCACAAGGACGCCGAGATCGACCCGGAGAAAAACGCCGCGGTGAAACTTTTCCGCCGGTGCTTCCCCGTGTCGCCGGCGATGGAGGGCGGAAAATTCTTCACGACCGCCGCCGGCCGGCGCGCGGCGACGCCGCTGTTCCTCGTGCTCATCGTCGTCGAGACCACCGATCTCGTCTTCGCGCTCGACTCGCTGCCCGCGGTGCTCGCGATCACGACAAACGGCTTTGTCGCGCTCACCTCGAACATTTTCGCGATCCTCGGGCTGCGCTCGCTCTATTTCGCGTTGCAGGGCGTGATGCAGCTTTTCCGTTATCTGCGGGCCGGGCTCGCCGTGATCCTCGTGTTCATCGGCACGAAGATGCTCGTCGTGCCCTGGTGGCACATCTCGACGACGGCCTCGCTCGGCGTGATCGGCGGCGTGCTGGCCGTGGCGATCCTGTCGTCCTTGCTCATCAAACACGACCCGCCGAAAGCGTAGCCACGAACGCCGGCGTCACGCCAGAAACCGCGCCGCCCACTCCGGCCGCGCGAGCGGCCGCGGGCGCCACGGGCCGAAGACGCGGTAGCGCCAGTGCCCGACCGCGCGATAAACCGCATCACGCCAGCGCGCCGGCCAGATCGCGACGAGCGCCGCGAATTCCGCGCCGAGCGCGCCGCACGCGCGGAGCGCCGCCACGACGCCGTCGGTGCGGAGCAGAAAATCGTTCCGCTCGCGCCGTGCCCAGTCGGGCACGAACACGAGCGTGTCGAAATCCTGCATCGGCAATCCGTGCGCGCGCAAATACGCCTGCGCCGCCGGCCCCTGCAACGGCGCGAAGCGCAGCCGGCCGGCGCGGTCGAGCCGCAGCAGGCAGCGCACGACGCGCTGGCACAGCCCGCACTCGCCGTCGAAGAGCAGCACCGGGCCGGGCGTGTCGCTGGCTTGGGCGGGGGCGGGCGGAGCGTTCATGTCGGGATCTTCGTCGGGATCGCACGGCAGCGCAAAAAAAAACGCCGGGGCCGGCTGGCGGCCCCGACGTGCATACACTCGCGCGAATCGTTGATCCGGTTCCGCGCGAAGGGTTGGAGCGGGAGTGGCGTGATCAGCTCACCGCGATCTTGCGCGGCTTGAAGGCCTCGGCTTTCGGCAGCGAGACGCGCAGCACGCCGTCGCGCAGTTCGGCGGCGATCTTGTCGCCGGCGAGCGCGTTGTCGTGCGCGAGGACCAGCTCGAACGGCGCGTCGGCGGACTCGCGGTAGAGCGCGGTCCAGCCTTCCGGCTGTTTCCAAGCGCGGCGGCCGACGATGCGGATTTCGTCCGCCTCGGCGGTGATTTCGAGCCCGTCCTTCGCGACGCCGGGCAGATGGACCGTCAGGCCATAGGCTTCGCCGGTCTCCTTGATTTCATAGATCGGCTTCACGGCCGGGCTGAGTTCCGGGCCGGCGGACTCAGAGCGCGCCGGAGCGCGGACGAACGCGGGAATGAGAGTGTTGAACAGTGACATGGTTGATGAAGAGTTAAGGTTGCGGTTGGAAAATCCAAAGCAGCGCGGCAGCGGTTATTGGACCGCGACGGTGATTTTCTTGGGCTTGGCTTCCTCGCGCTTCGGAAGCGTGACGGTGAGCACGCCGTTTTCGTAGGCGGCGCTGACCTTGTCGGCCTGCACCTCGTCGGGGACGCTCACGGAGCGGCTGAGCGAGAACGACTGCTCGCCCTCGCCATCGGTCGCGGGCGTCTTGCGCGCGGCGGTGATGGTGAGGTAGCCCTCGACCATCTCGACGTTGATGTCTTCGCGCGTCACGCCGGGAAGTTCGGCGCGAACGTAGGTGTTGTTCTTGTCCTCGTAGAGATCGACGGGAAAGCGCGTTTGCGCGGTGGCGCCGGCGAAACCGCCAAGCGCGGTGTCGAACAGGCGGTCGATTTCGCTCTCGAGCCCGGACCACGGGGAACGACTGAAGCCGCCCAGCACGGGAGCCAGGCTGCGGTAGGATGGATAGTTGTAACGAACGATTTTCATAATGACGAAGTTATGGTTGTTTTGCCCGTCCAAGTGCGGACGGTTCGATTTCGTGACTCCCCGTTGCACAACCGGTGCCGCACGACGAACGGCCACAACTTGCGCCACCATCGTGAGTTGATTTTCCGGCGACGATTCCGCTGCGAAATCTAGTCACGCCCTGCGTCATTTTCGCAGGCAATAGCGTCGCATGCCGCACGCGTCGAAAATGACGCGCGGCGCTGAGGCCGGACTGGCCCATTGGAAGTGAGCCACCGATTAAGAAGCAAAGTTGCTTGCGATCCGCGATTGTCGGGACATTATCATTATAGTTAATCTTAACACCAGCCAGTTACCGGTGGTTGGTTCACTGTTTGATGCGAAAATGCCGGCGTTTTCGTCGGACTCGGTTTTCCAAACCGAGAGGTAGAAAGCGGCTCATCAATCCCGTCCAAATCCGGTCTTTGCCTCCCCGTCATTCTGGCTGATGGGTGTCGTTGCGACCGACCGGTGCCCGAACACGGCTATGTTTTACCCCGCCCAAGAATCTCCCGCCGCACGCGCGCTCCGGTCGGCACACTGGGCCGGCCGCGATGACCGCGGCTCCACCACGTTTCTCCCCGCACCGGTCCTGCACTGATTCTTCCCGCTTCCGCCAACGGATCACCTTTCCCATGAATACCCGCCTCATCCCGCGCTTTGCCGCTTTGCTTGTTTCTCTCGCGTTCGCCGGGGTCCTCTCCGCCCAAGTCCCCGAGCTGATCAACTATCAGGGCCGGGTCGCCGTCGCCGGCGTAAACTTCACCGGCACCGGCTCGTTCAAGTTCGCTCTCGTCGATGGCGCCGGCGTCACGACCTACTGGAGCAACGACGGCACCAGCACCAGCGGCTCGCAACCGACCGCTGCGGTGTCGCTCACCGTGACCAACGGCCTCTACTCCGTCCTGCTCGGCGATGCCACGCTGCTGAACATGACCGTGGTCCCGGCGACCGTGTTCACCCACCCCGACGTGCGGCTGCGCGTCTGGTTCAACGACGGGGTGCATGGCGCGCAATTGCTGACCCCGGACCAGCGGATCGCCGCGGTCGGTTACGCGATGGTGGCCGGCACTGCCACGACCACCACCAACTTCACCGGTTCACTTGCCGGAGACGTCACCGGAACGCAGGGCGCCACCGTCGTTGGCGCCGTCGGCGGAACCACCGCCGCGAATGTCGCAGCCGGTGCCAACCTCGCCAATGCCGCCACCGACGCCAATACCGCCAGCACCATCGTCAAGCGCGACACCAGCGGGAACTTCTCCGCCGGGACGATCACTGGCACTTTCAGCGGCGACGGGTCGGCCTTGACGAATCTGCCGGCCACCGGTGGGGGTCTGACCGCCTACGCCCATTTCTTTCTGCTAAGCCCACCCGATGCGCTCGCCACGGTCGCGCCGGGCACCGATGTCCCATTTCCCCAGGATGGCCCGGGGAGCGGGATCACTCGAAGCAGCGCGACCACTTTCACGCTGCCGAGCATCGGGGTCTATGAGGTAACCTGGCAAGTGAGCATCAGCGAGGCGGGACAACTGATCCTAACCCTCAATGGCGCGGATCTGGCCTATACCGTGGTCGGGCGGGCGACGGGCACGAGCCAGATCACGGGTGATGTCCTGATCCAGACCACGGTGATAAACTCGGTCTTGACTGTCCGAAATCCGGCCGGCGAGGGCACCGCGCTGACGGTGACCCCTTTGGCCGGCGGAGTCCGGCCGGTAAGTGGGTCGCTCGTGATCAAACAAATTCATTAATGCGCGCCACGGATAGTCTCGAAGGCATGACCGACGACGCATCGCGAACCGGGCCTTGGTTCGGCTGAAATTATCGGACGTTCTTCACGATTTCCCCGGCTTCGATCCGTCGATAATCTCTCCTTCTTCCGCCACAAATCCGGTCCACCGCACTCCCACCAGCTCTCCGCCACGTGCCGCCGCTCATCAATTATCAAAGTCGCCACGCGGCTTGCCCGGCAACCCGAGGACAAAATTTGAAGGCCACCGACTCAAGCACCTCCCGGATCGCGAACTGGTGGCTCACCGGCCTCCTGTTGATGGCAACCCTCGCCCCCGACGTCTATGCCGGCGCGCGGACGAGCGCCCGCTACGATATCACCGCCGACACGGTTGACAGCGGCGGCCAGCCCACCGCCAGCGCCGACTACAGCGGCGACGGCAGCGTCGGCGGCGCGGCCGGGTCGTCCCAGTCCGTGAGCTTCGGATTGAATAGCGGCTTTATCGCCCAACTGGTCGGCGACGGGCCGGTGGTGTTTTCAGTCAGCCCGACGGGTGGGCCGAGCAGAGGCGGCACCTCGGTCACGATCACAGGCCAATACCTGACCGGGGCAACCGCGGTGCAGTTCGGCGGCCTTGCCGGGCAATCGTTCACCGTGGACAGCGACACCCAAATCACCGCCATCGCGCCCGCCGGCACGCCCGGCACGGTGGACATCACTGTCATCACCCCCTTCGGCACGAGCGCAACCCGCGCCGCGGATCAATTCACCTACATCGGGAGCGCCGACCTCTCTGTCACCGTAAGCGCGCCCGCGATCGTCAACCCCGGCAATGAACTCGCCTATACGATCACGGTGAGCAACGCCGGCCGTGATGCAGCCGCGAGCGTAAGGCTAACGGACCAGCTGCCAGCCGGCATGACCTTCGTCTCGCTCGCCGCGCCGGACAACTGGAGCGCGACCACTCCGGTGGCGGGCGCGGGCGGCACGGTCGTGGCCAGCACCGGGGCGCTGGCAGCCGGCAGCACCGTCAGCTTTACGCTCACTGTGCAGGTGGCCGGGGATGCCGGGGTCGGCACTATTTACTCGGACAGCGGCTCCGTGGCCTCGGGCACGACTGACACGAACCCGGACAACAATTCCGCCGCCACCGCAACCACAGTCACGGGCGCGCCGTCGTTCACGGCGCCGCTCCAAAGCCAGTCCGCCTCCGCCGGTGGCAGCGTTTCGCTGACGGCAGGGACGGCGGGTTATCCATTGCCGGCACTGCAGTGGGAGCGCAATGGCAGCGCGATTGCCGGCGCCACCGGTCCCGTGCTTGCGCTGACCAATCTCCAGTCGGCAGAAACGGGCCTCTACTCGGTTACGGCGACCAACAGCGTGTCTGCGGTCACCAGCGATCCGGCGATCGTTGGCGTATTGACGACCGACAAAGTGTCGGGCGACGGCGTGGTGGTCGGCACCGATATTCTCCACCCGAACGGCAATCACTACGACCAAGTGCTGATGACGGGGCCGGCGGTGGCGGTCACCGCCGATCCCGGCAAGGTCACGCGCACCTCCTTCAACGACCTGAACGATGACATTGTGCAGGTCGAGTTCAGCGGCCACGGCACGCTGGCGATCGTCCTCGACGACCCGTCCGGCCCGGCGGCGCCGCTCAACTACAATCAACCGGACGTGAGCTACATGAAAGGCCACGCGGGCATCGTCATCGCCGGGGCCGACGAAACGACCCATGTCACCGTCTATACCATCGGGCGGGCGACAGCGTGGGATCCAACGGGCGCCTACGACATCACCAAGCCGATCGGTGTGACGAACGATCCCGCGAACAATGGTAGTCCGCTGTTTATCGGGCACGATGCAACGGCTTATGACGGGATAGCGGATATCGCGTTTATCGCGATCCTGAGCACCGACGGAAAGTTCGGGGGATTGCGCGCCGGCAATGTGCATTTCTTCGCCCCGCTGGGCTACACCGGTGTCGATGCGCCAGGAGTGGCGTTCCAGGGTCCGGTGTATATTGGCAATATCGACGCGAACGGTTCGGCGACGCCGATGATCATCGTCGGCTCGACGAGCGATGCCCGAATCGCCGGCGGCAATCTGCTCCAAACCAACGCCGAGCCCGTGCAGGTCAGCGGACTCACGCATCTGGTGTTCACTGCGGGCAGCGACTCGCAGGGCAACGTCCTGCCGGCCCAGGACAATCGGGCCGTCCTCGAGGACAACGGCCAGGACGTCACCTCGCAGATTGTCGTGAACCCGCAGTAACGCGAAAATTCCGCCGCCCGGAGCCCAGAACCGTGGCGGATTTTCACGCCCCCCAAAGGCACGCGTTCCGAAAGCAGTTCCGGAAACCTGCGTTTCTGTGTCGGTCATGACCGAGAAAATCCGTGCCCTCGCACCGCCGGCGTGGTTCACTCGGTGTTTTCCTCCGCATGAGTTTCGACTTCGACACTCCGCCCGACCGGCAGAACACCGATTCGCAGAAATGGCAGAAATACGCCGGCCGCGACGTTCTGCCGATGTGGGTCGCCGACATGGATTTTCAGTCGCCGCCCGCGATCCTCGACGCGCTCCGCCGCCGCATCGATCACGGCGTCTTTGGTTACGCGCGGCCCACGGCCTCCACCGTCGAGGCCGTCGTCGCCGCGCTCGCGACGCAGCATGGCTGGCAAATCGATCCGGCTTGGCTTGTGTGGCTGCCGGGGCTCGTCGTTGGCCTGAACGTCACCGCGCAGGCCTTCGCGGAGCCGGGCGACGAAGTGCTCACGCTAACGCCGGTCTATCCGCCGTTCCTCACGGCGCCGAAAAACAGCGGGCGCGTGGCCTTGCGCGTGCCGTTTGCCCATGATGCCGCCGCGCATCGTTGGGAAATCGACTGGGATGCGCTCGCTCGCGCCGTCACGCCGCGCACGAAATTATTTTTCCTCTGCAATCCGCACAACCCGCTCGCCCGCGTGTGGCGGCGCGAAGAACTCGCGCGGCTCGCCGAGTTCTGTCTGCGGCACGATCTGATCCTCTGCTCCGACGAGATTCACTGCGACCTCATCCTCGATCCCGCGTTACGGCACGTCGCCACCGCCACGCTCGGCGACGAGATCGCGCGCCGCACGATCACGCTCATGGCGCCGAGCAAGACCTACAACGTCCCCGGCCTCGGCACCTCGCTCGCGATCATCCCCGACGCCGCGCTGCGCGCACAGTTCGTGCGCGCGACGGCCGGCATCGTCGCCGAGGTGAATGCGCTCGGCTACGTCGCGTGCGAAGCCGCCTATCGCGACAGCGAGCCATGGCGGCAGGCGTTGCTCGAATATTTGCGCGGCAACCGCGACCTCGTGACCGATTTCGTCGGGCGCGAGCTGCCGGGCGTCGCGCTCGAGGCGCCCATCGAGGCGACCTACTTGGCGTGGCTCAATGTGTCCGCGCTCGGATTCGCTGATCCGGCGGCGCGGTTCGAGGCGCACGGCGTCGGGTTGAACGACGGATTTTATTTCGGCAAGCCGCGCGGCACGCACGTGCGGCTGAACTTCGGCTGCCCGCGCGCGACGCTGACCGAGGCGCTCCAGCGCATGAAGCGCGCGCTGCGAGCGTAACCGCCGCGGCGCGCAAATCACGCCGCCGGACGGTTGGCGAGCGCGGTTTGCACGGCGTTGATCAACGCGTCGTGCAGGATCGGCTTCGCGAGCAACGGCACGCGGAACGCGCGAAGCTTTTCGTCGTAGTGACCCGACCCCGCCATCCCGCTGATCGCCAGGATCGGCAGGCTCGGGCTGCGGCGGCGCAGCCCGCCGATCAAGGCCACGCCGTCGCCGTCGGCCATCATGATGTCCGTCAGGACCAGCGCGATTTCCGGGCCGTGGGTCTCGAACATCCCGAGCGCCTCGTTGCCGGAAGACGCCTTGAAGACGCGATAGCCGCTCGCGACGAGCAGCGAACTGAGAATGTCGCGCACCCAGTCCTCGTCATCGACGAGCAAGATCCCCTGTCCCGCGCCCGGCTTTTTTGCCCCGGCGACCGGCACCGGCGGCAGACTGTCCGCCGCGGCGAACGCGGGCAGATAAATGCGAAAGCTCGTGCCGCGCCCCGGCTGGCTTTCGACGGTGATGGCGCCGCTGTGTCCTTTCACGATGCCGCGCACGGCGGCGAGGCCAAGGCCGGTGCCCTTGCCCATTTCCTTCGTGGTGAAAAACGGATCGAAGATTTTTTCGAGCACGGCCGGCGTCATCCCGGCGCCGGTGTCGGTCACCGTCAACACGACGTGCGGCCCCGGCTTGACCTCGCGCAGTGCCGCCGCGCCCGCCGAGTCGAGCACGACGTTGTTCAACTTGATGGTGATGCGGCCGCCGTCGGGCATCGCGTCGCGGGCATTGAGGCAGAGGTTCATCAGCACCTGCTTGAGTTGGGTCGCGTCACCGCGCACCGGCCAGACCGAATCGGGCGCCTCGACGGCGATCGTCATCGAGCGGGCGAAGGTCTGCCTCGCGAAGCCGACGAAATCGATCGCGAGCGGGCCGGGCGCGAGTTCGGTCTGCTGGCCCACCGCGCCCCGCGCAAACGCCATCAACTGCCGCACGAGCGCCGCGCCATGTTGCGCGCTGGAACGGATCGACTCCACGAATTTTTTCCCGTCCTCGGCGGAAACCATCGGCTCCAGCAGTTCGGCCGCGACGACGATCGGCACGAGCACGTTGTTGATGTCGTGCGCGACGCCGCCGGCGAGCAGGCCGATGCTCTCGGTGCGCTGCACGCGGAGGAATTGCGCCTCGAGGCGTTTTTTTTCGGCAATGTCGGTGTTGATCAGCAGAAATCCGACGGGTGCGCCGTCGGGGCTCCGCACGAGGGTCCAGCGGCTTTGCATCACGAGCTCCGCGCCCGCCGTGGAGCGCTGCCGCATCTCGCCCATCCATTCGCCGTAAAATAGCGTGGTGCGGCGCGCGATCTCGACCTGCGAAGATTCCTCGGTCCACAACTCCTGCGCCGGGTGTCCGATCGCCTCCTCCGCCGCCCAACCGTAGATTCGCGTGGCGCTGCGGTTCCAATAGGTGATGCGGTCCTGCAGGTCGCGCATCAGGATCGCATCCTGCGCCCGGTCGAGCAGCGCGGCCTGTTGGCGGATGCGTTCGTCCGCCGCGCGGCGTTCCGTGACATCGCGCGCCACGATGAGCACCTGGGTGACGGCGCCCGACGCGTCGCGCACGACGCTGTTTTGCGTTTCGACAAAACGCACCGTCTGGTCCGCCCGCATCAGCCGGTATTCGGCGCGGCCACCCACACCCGTGCGCACCGTTTTTCGAAACGCGTCGCGCACCGCGGCGCGATCGTCCGGATGCACGTGAACGAATCCATCGTGATCGGGTCGATCGAGCGCCCGGCCGACCGCCGCCGCGTAGGCCGGGTTGTGGTAAAGGCAACGGCCCGCGAGATCGAGCATCACGATCAGGTCGGCCACGTTTTCCGCGATCTGCCGGAAGCGCTCGCGATTCTGCCGCAGCGCCTCCTCGGTCTGGCGGAGCCGTTGCTCCTCCGCCGCGCGCGCGAGCGCGTGGCGGATCGCCGGCACGAGGCGCGACGGCCGGTCCTTGATCACGTAGTCCACGGCCCCGCGCTTGAGCGCCTCGATTGCCCTTTCCTCACCGATCGTGCCGGAAAGAAAAATGAACGGCTTGCCCGGGCAGCGCGCGCGCGCCAGCTCCAGCGCCGACAAACCGTCGAAACCTTGCAGCGTGTAGTCCGAGAGAATCAGGTCGAAGTCGTCCGTCTCGAGCGCGGCTTGGAACTGTTCCCGCGACGCGGCGTGCCGCACGCGGCATTCCGGCCAGCCCTCCGCCAGTTTTTCGGCGATGAGTTCCGCATCGGGCCTGGAATCTTCGAGGTGCAACACGCGCATGGCGGAACGGGGGCAAGGTGCGGAAGCGAATCGGTCGCTTCCCTCAGACGCCGGCGGCGCTCGGCGGCGGCGGCTCGTTGTGAATCGTCCAGAACGTGCTCAGTTGCTTCACGGCCTCGACGAAGGCGTGAAAGTCGACCGGCTTCACCACATACGCGTTGATGCCGAGCCGATAGCTGCGAACGACATCCTGTTCTTCGCGCGAGGAGGTGAGCATGACGACCGGTGTCATGCGCAGTTGCTCGTCCTGCCGGATCGTGCGGAGCACTTCGAGGCCGTCCACCTTCGGCATTTTAAGATCGAGCAGGACCAGCACCGGATTGCCCGGAGCGCGCTGGGCATATTTGCCGCGGCGAAAAAGATAATCGAGCGCCTGCTCGCCGTCGTTCACGGTGACAATCTCGTTGACCAGATGGTGCTCGGAGAGCGCCGCCAGCGTCATCTCGATGTCCAGCGGGCTGTCTTCGGCGAGAAGGATGCGGCAGGGTTCGCTCATGAGGAAGCGGGGCGGGAGCGGTTACGGCGAGTCGGTTGAAGAACGTTGGGCGAATCTTCGGAAAAAAACGCAGGCGTGTTGCGAACAAGTCCGCGCTAACGTGGTTAAGTCAACCGACGGGCTCAATTGGACCGGCTAAACGGGAAATTTCGCGAAAATTTTACGACTCGCACTGGATCGAACCGCCCGCGCCGGCTTGAGGTTCTGGCTCGCGGCCCCAATCTGGAGACGTCCATGCGCATCGGACCGCACTCGCTCACGTCGAATCTCTGTCTCTCGCCGCTGGCGGGCTACACGAACCTGCCGTTTCGGCTGACGGTGCGCGAACTCGGCGGACTCGGCTGGGCGACGACCGATCTCGTCAACGCCCGCTCGCTGCTCGAGCGCAACGCGACCGCGTTGAAACTCGTCGCCACCTCGCCCGACGACCGGCCGATGTCGATTCAACTTTTCGGCAGCGTTCCGTCCGAAATGCGCGACGCCGCGCGCATGTGCGAGGACCTCGGCGCCTCGGCCGTCGATATCAACATGGGCTGCCCCGTGCGCAAAGTCGTCAAGATCGGCGGCGGCTCCGCGATGATGAACGAACTCGCCCCAACCGCCGCGCTCGTCCGCGGCATGATCGCCGCCGTGAAAATTCCGGTCACCGCGAAAATGCGGCTCGGCTGGGACGACGACAACCTCACCGCCCCCGACCTCGCCCGTGCGCTCGAGGACGCCGGCGCCGCCGCGATCTTCGTGCACGGCCGCACCCGCGCGCAGGGTTTCAGCGGCGTGGTCAACCTCGCCGGCATCCGCGCCGTCGCGGCCGCCGTGAAAACCATTCCCGTGATCGGCAACGGCGACATCACCACGCCGCCGGCGGCGAAGCACATGCTCGACGAAACCGGCTGCGCCGGCGTGAGCATCGGCCGCGGCGCATTCTACGATCCGTGGATTTTCCGGCGCACCGAGCATTTCCTGCGCACCGGCGAGCTGCTGCCCGAGCCGGATTTCGCCGAGCGCGTGCGCGTGATGCGCCGGCACTTCGACCGCTACTGCGAATTCTACGGCGAGGAACACGGCGCGAGACTTTTCCGCAAAGTCGCACCCTGGTATGCAAAGCGTTTCGGCCCCGCGAAGCCGTTCAAGCAGCGGATTATCACCATCGCCTCGCGCGCCGATTTCGACGCGGCGCTCTCCGAATTCGCGGCCTGGCGCGCGCAGTTCTGCGACGAGCGCGGCGAGCTGTTGGAAAAATTTGCGCCGCCGCCGATGGTCGCGTCGTTCATGCGCCTTCCGAGCGAGAGCAACGTGCTCGGACGCGAGGCGATCCCCGTGCCGAAGGGACCGGTCGAAGTCTGGTGAAATCGCCGTTCGCCGGTTGCCAACCGCAGGTTGTTCCGGTCAAATCATCGTCCAGCCAAACCCGGAACCCGAAAATTTGCCCATGTCCGCCCCCGGCCACTTTTGGCAACTCATCCTCGGCACCGTCATCGCCCTGCTGCCGCTGATCAACCCGCTCGCGCTCGCGCCGACGTTTCTCGCCATCACCGAGGGCGACACGCATGAGCGGCGTGTGCAGCAGCTCCGCATGGCGTGCGTTTACATGGTCGCCGTCCTGGTCGGGTTTCTCATCGGCGGCACGTTCATCATGGGATTTTTCGGCATCTCGATCCCGGGTTTGCGGATCGCCGGCGGCCTGCTGGTCGCGGGCATCGGCTCCGGCCTGCTCATGGCGCCGCCGCGCCCGGAGGAAGAACTGGAACGCGTGCACGAAGCGGCGCGCGCCAAGCGCGACGTCGCTTTCACCCCGCTCGCGATGCCGATGATGAGCGGACCCGGTTCGATCGCCGTGACGATCGGCTTCACGTCGCTCGCGACCGGCTGGTTCGACTACGTGGCGATCATACTCGGGATCGTCATCGTCGCGGTCATTTCCTACGTCGCGTTGCGGTTGTCCGACCGCGTCGTGCGCGTGATCGGGATCAACGGCATGAACGCGCTCTCGAAGGTCATGGGCTTCCTGATCCTGTGCATCGGCATTCAGTTCGTGGTAAACGGCGTGCTCGGCATCGCCACCGATCCTGCCGTTGTCCGCAGCATTCGCGACGCGCTGCATTGAGCGCTCCGCCATTCCTGACGAGCGCACGTTTTTCCGCGTGGGCCGTTAAAACTTCCGCACGACCGTCGCGCCGGTCTTGTCGCGAAACACCAGGCTCTCCCCGACGGGATCGACGCCGTCGAACATGATGCCGAGCGCGTCGTCCACGATTTGCCCGGCGCGCACCATGCGGCCGTTGATCAGCGCGCGGGCCGGCGTGCCCTGAAAAACACCGCTGATCCGCGCGTTGGCGACCCATTCGCGGAAGGGCCCGCTCGCAACGCCGGCCACGTCCGACACCGTCGTGGTGACGGTGACGCCCGGCGCGAGTTGCGACGTGGAGGTGACGCGCTCCGGCGCGGCGGGCGCCGGCGCTTTTGGAACGGGTGCGGTGAGCGACGCCGGCGGCGGCGTGTCGAGCGCGCGTTTGTCGGGCACATCGTTGCCAGCGGCGAGCGCATCGATGCGGTCCTGTTCGCTGGCGCGGCGGGCGGCGATCGCGTCGCGCGCCTTGTCGATCGCCTGGCCGGGCGCCGCGGCGATTTGGTCGAGCGTGACCGGCGGCGTCGGCGCGGTGGGTTTCGGCAAAACGACGACCGGCATTTTTTTCGGCGGCGGCAGCGGCGCGGTAAGCATGCGGTAGCCGACGACGACAGCGACGACGACCACGATGCTCGTCGCGATGAGCAGGTTTCGCTTGAGCGAAGAACGGCGGCGCCGCGGTGGTGGTGGCGGGGCAGCCGCGGCGGTGAGGTCCGTTTCGACCACGCCGCCCGGCGCCCGCATGTGCGGGACCGGCGGCGGAAATTTTTTCGCCGGCGTGACGAGTGGGAACGGCGGCGGCGTGCCGGGCTTCGGCGGCGGCACGGCCGGACGCGTTCCGGAGGCCGGACGCACTGTCGGCGGTGAGGGCGGCATCGCAGCGGGCTTTGCCGGCGGCGCAGCTGCGGCCGGTGCGGCGGGCGCGGGCTCGGATGATTTGACCTTGAGCTTGAATTTTGGCGGCTCGGCCGCCGGTGAAGCGTCCGCTGAAGGAGGAACCGACGGCGCGGGCGGCTCCACACTCTCGACTGGAGCAGCCGCGGACGGCGCCGGCGCCTCGGCCGGTGCGGCGGCGGAGGCGTCACTTGGTTGCGCCGGCTCAGACGCGATTCGCGGTTTCAGGCGGACGCGCTCCGCCGGCGGCGCGGAAGCCTCGGTGGCAGGTGGCGGGGTCGGCGATGCTGGCGGAGATTCCTTCGCCGGTTCGGCGACGCCGAGTTTCGGTTTGAGGCGAAGTTTTGGCGATCCATCGCCGGCCGCGGGTGCCGGTTCGGCGGGCGGCGGCGACACGGCCGGCTCCGACGGAGGCTGTGCGCGCGGCTTCAGGCGCAGCGGAGGAGGCGTGGACTCGTCGCTCATGCGCAGCCATCCAAACAGCTTCGAAGGTTTCGCGAAACTAAAAAGATTCACTCGCGGTCACAAGCAGCCATGCTCATCCTGTCGCCCCGCCTCATGAAACTGAAGCCATCGATCGTCCTCGCCCTTGCTGCCCTCGTCCTGTGCTCCGCTGGCGGGTGCAATCTTTTCAGGAAATCCAAGAAACCGAAGGACAACCCGGCGATCGCGGCGGATGTGGAGGCGCAGTTCCGGCAGCGCTGGATCGACAAGCGGGTCGCCGAGCTGACCGGGCAAGGCAAGGATGCCACGGCCGCCCGCCGGCAGGCAGAGGACGAATTCCGCGAGCACTACTCCTACTTGAAGGACGAAAAGAAGTGACCGCGCCGCGCCGGTCGCGGGCCCGCGCCACAAGTCACCAGCGAAGTTTGCGGCACAGCGCGCACGGTCGTTGACGCGACCGGGCGGCTCGCAAACGTCGTGGGCCCATGCCGTCGTCCGAACATTCTCCCGCCGCCGCCCGCGGGGCGCTCGCCGCCGCGACGTGCTACTTTTTGTGGGGTTTGTTTCCAGTGTATTGGAAGCAGCTCGCGGCGATCGACGCAACGGAGCTGATCGCGCACCGGCACGTGTGGTCGCTCGTGTTCGTGCTCGCGGTGATGGCCGCAGGCGACGGATGGGGCGAGTTGCGCGCGGCGCTGGTTTCGCGCACGGCGCTGCGCTGGCACCTCGCCAGCGGCGGGCTGCTCACGGTCAACTGGCTCGTCTATGTTTGGGGCGTGAACCACGGGCACGTGATCGAGACCAGCCTCGGCTACTTTCTAGTGCCGCTCGTGAATGTTCTGGTCGGCCGTTTCGCGCTGCACGAACGGCTGCGGCGGCTGCAATGGCTCGCAGTCGCATGCGCCGCCGCGGGCGTGACGCTGCTTATCTGGCGCGTCGGCCAGCTGCCGTGGATCGCACTGACGCTCGCGGGCACGTGGGGCGGCTACGGGTTGCTGCGCAAACAATCGCCGCTCGGCCCGCTCGTCGGCCTCGGCCTGGAAACACTCCTGCTCGCGCCGCTCGCGCTCGCATTCATCGCATGGAAACAATTCGCGGGCACGGGCGCGCTCGGCCACGTGGACGCGGGCACGCACGTGTTGCTGTTGAGCGCGGGCGTGATCACGGCGGTGCCACTGCTGATGTTCGCTTACGGTGCGCGGCGGATTCGCTTCTCGACGCTCGGGTTGCTGCAATACATCGCGCCGACGGTGCAGTTCGCCCTCGGCGTGTGGGTTTATCATGAGGCGTTTTCGCCCGAGCGGGCGACGGCCTTCGGGTTCATCTGGTGCGGGCTGGCGCTCTACACGGCGGACAATTTGTGGGCGCAGCGGCGCAGCCTCGCCGGCGCGACCTGAGCGCGCGGCGTCAATCGTCGTCGGCGTCGCGGGCGGATTTCGGGCGGGCCTTGAAAAACGCGGCGCGCACGGGCGCGGGCATCGCGCTGTGCTCGCCGCGAACGGAGCGCCAGACGACTTCGTTGAGCGCGATGTCGTCCACGCGGTCGGGTTTCGAAAAATCCATCCGGCGCGAGGCGCGCGCGGCCCAGCCGGATCCCGGGTTCAGCGTATCGAGCGGCACCTGCGCGGGACGCGCGGCGAAGGACGCGAGATCCGGCGTCGCGGCGAACGCCGCCCACAGCGGCACGGCCGCGGCATCGTATTGGGACATCGGTTGCAGGCCGAGGATCAGCTCGATCGTGCGCAGCATGCTGCTTGTCGAGTAGAGCGTCGAATCGACGGCGTGGCGCTTCGTCCACGGGCTGACGACCAGCGCGGGCATCCGGTGCGCATCGACGTGGTCGGGGCCGTTCTGCGCGTCGTCCTCGAGAACGAAGATCGCCGTGTCGGGCCAGAATTTCGAGTGGCTCACGGCTTGGACGATTTGGCCTAGCGCGAGGTCGTTGTCGGCGACCATCGCGGTCGGCGTGCGCTGGCCGCTTTTGCCGCCGGAGGTGTGGTCGTTGGGCAACTGCACGACCTGGAGGCGCGGCATGTCGCCCTCGCGCTCGAAGCGCGCGAGCTCGGCGGCGAAGCGGCCGGCGCGTTGCACGTCGTGGATGTTGATGTCCCACGACGGATAAAGTTCGTCCACATGGCCGCGCAAAATCGGGATCGAGGCGCGCGCGGGTTGGTCGGGCGTGCCCGCGCCGCCGTCGGTGAATTCGCCGTAGGTGCGGTAGCTCTCGCCGGCCTCGGCGGCGCGATTCCAGAGGTAGCCGTTGGCCGGATAGGCGACGGGGAAACGGCCCTCGCTCGGGTAGTCGTATTTTTTGGCGTCGTTGTGGCCGTAGTTGAGCGGCCACATTTTTTCGACGAAGTCGGTCGCGTAGGCCGCCATCGACCATTCATGGCCGTCGGCGCTCACCTCGCCGTCGGCGTAAAAATTATCGAGCAGCACGAACTCGCGGGCGAGCGCGTGGGCGTTCGGCGTGATTTTTTCGGGAAAAAGACAGAGCTGCGGCGCGCCGTTGCCGGCGGTCACGTCGCCGAAAACCTGGTCGTAGGTGCGGTTCTCGCGAATGATGTAAATCACGTGGCGGATCGGCGAGGCGCCGCCGATCGCGGCGGGGATCGGGTTGTCCGCGGGACGCGCGCCGCGCGGCGTCAAGGCGGCGTCGAGCGGGCTGCACGCGTAGGCGGTCTTCGTCCACGCGCCGAATTGTCCGGTGAGTTTGTCCTTCGCGGGCAGCTCGATCAACGCGACGGTGCCCTGCATCAGGCTGCCGATGTATTGGGTGAGGTTATGCGGACGCGGGTCGGCGGGGAACGGGCCGTTCGGGTTCGCGAGCGAGGTGATGCCTTTGCCGTTGGCGACGACCAGCGTGCGGCCGTCGCGCGTTACGCGCACGCTCGTGGGAAACCAGCCGACGGGAATGAAACCGAGCGACACGGCGCGGCCGGGCGTGGACACGTCGAAGGCGGCGAGGTCGTTGTTGTTGGCGTTGGCGACGAAGAGCGTGCGGTCGTCGGGCGCGAGGGCGACGCTGTTCGGCATCGCGCCGGGCGGCGCACCAGGAAACAGCGCGGCGGAGAGCGTCTCGGTCACGCGGCCAGTTGCGGTGTCCACGACGCTGACGGAGTTGCGATTCGCCTCGGCGACGAAGAGCCGGCCGTCGGGCGCGAGGACCATTTCGTTCGGATGCTCGCCGACGGGCCAGCGCGCAAGCTCGGCGCCGGTGCGCGCGTCGAGGACGAGCACGGCGGATTTTGCCCACAGGCTCGCGAACACGCGGCCGTGGCGCTCGTCGGGCACGCACGTGTAGGGAAACGGCGCGGCGGGATCGTCGGCCGCCTTGTGGCGCTCGCCGTCGGGCGACATCGCGGCGCCGGCTTCGGCGGCGGCGAGCGGGCGCGTCCAGAGCGTGCCGCGGCCGTCGGTGGAAATTTTTTCGACGCGCTGGCCCCAACTGTCGGCGACGTAAAGCGCTCGGCCGTCAGCCGACACGGCGAGGCCGGCGGGCACGCCTGGCTCGGAGGCGGCGCGGAGCCGCAATTCGCGATGTTGCGAGAGAAACCCGTCGCGAAATTCGAACGCGTGAATCACCTCCGCGCCGGCGCCGCTCGCGAAGAGGCGCGTGCCATCCGGCGACCACGCGAGGCCGTAGAACGATTCGCCGAGCGCGACCTGCGAGACCGCGCGGCCGGCGGCGACATCGAGGATGCGAATCTCGTGCTGGCCGTAACCGCTGTGCAGCACCGCCGCGAAGACGCCGCCGGGATGGAGCGCAATGTTCACCGGAAAATCGCCGACGGGAAGCTGGCGGCCGGCGGGGCGCAGCGACCACTGGTTGGGGAGGAGCACGGAGCCGTCGCGTTGCAGGCCGGGCAGAATGACCGGCGGCAAAGCGGCGTCGGTCGCGAGCGCGAAAAAGTTCAGCGCCAAAAGGGCGAGGCGACGAAGCGGCATGCGGGAAACGTAGCAACTCGCGCCGCGAATCCAAGCCCACGCGCGCGTCGCATGCGTTAAGATGGCGCGACGGGCGCCGTCATTGCTCGCGCGTGATGGTGATCAACTCCATCTCGAACACGAGGGTCGCATCGCGGGGAATCACCGGCGGGCGGCCGCGCGAGCCGTAGGCCAGTTCGGAGGGGATGATCGCGAGCCGTTTCTCGTGCAGTTTCATCGTCACCAGGATCTGATCCCAGCCGGAGATCACTTCGCCGCGACCCACACGGATAACCAGCGGGTCAGCCGGATCGACATGCTGGTCGAATTTCGCGCCGTGCAGCAGCGTGCCGACGTAGAGCACGCCGACGCGATCGCCCGGCTTCGGCGCTTCGCCCTCGCCTTCGTGGCGGATGAGGTAGCGGATGCCGGTGCCGGTCTTTTTCGTGCCGGGCCAGGTCTTGTCGATGTAATCGATTTCGTCGGGCGTGAGCCGCTCGCGTTGCGCGTGCAGGAGCGGTGCCGTGAAAGTCAGAGCAGCGAGAAGGGCGAGGCGCAGGATCGGGGGCATGATGGGCGGAAGGATTTAGCGCGAATCGGACGGATTACACGGATTTTTTTACGGCCTCGTGCGCGGCGACGAGCGCGAGGGCGCCGCGAAGCAGCGTGCGGCCCGGCTCCATGCGGTGCCACGGCGACGCGCCGGAGGGATGCGGCAGCGGAATGCAGTCGGCGGCGTGGCCGCGATAGACGATCGAAAACTGCCGGCCGATCAAATCGGTGAGCGGAGCGGGCGGCAGGAATTGCGCGAGGGCGAGTTTGCCGACGGGGAGGACGAGCTGGGGCCGGAGCAGCGCGAATTCGCGCTCGAGCCAGCCGGCGCAGTTCGCGATTTCGTCCGGCGTCGGCACGCGGTCGCCGCCTTCCGGGCGCTTGCCGGGAAAACAGCGGCAAACAGCGGCAAAATAAATGCGGTCGCGAACCTCGTCCTCGTTCCAGCCAAGCGCAGCGGCGAACCATTTGAAAAGCGTTTTCCCCGCGGTCCACGCGAACGGCCGGCCGAGCTTCGGCTCCTTGTCGCCCGGCGCCTGGCCGACGAGCAGGATGCGGCTCGGCGTCGCACGGCCGACGACGACCGGCGGATTCATGCGCGGGCAGCGGCGGCAGGCGCGGAGGTCAGCGAAGTGTTTTTCGACGGCGGCGACGGTGGCCATGAAGGGGCGCGGGCTTCGAGCCCGCACGGTGAGAAAATGCCGGCGGGGCGCCGGCGCTACTTAATTCGGCGGCTGAAGCGAGGCGCGCCCGCGGCAGCCGCGTTCAAAGCGCGGCGATCGCGTCGAGCTGATCGGCCACGCGGGCGGCGATGCGGTGCGCGGCGAAAATCTGCCCGTGCTCCTGTGAAGCCGCGTTCGTTTCCGCGCCCTGTCCGGCGGGAGGGAAAGCCACGATTTCGGCCGGCGGCGCCTTCGGTTCGGCGCGGCGTTCGGCCGTGGCGGCGGTGGCGAACGGAAAACGGATGATGTTGGCCGAAATCTGCATGAGGCTGGGAAAACGAGGTGAGCGGCGGCACGCGGGCGAGTCAACCTTTGCGCGGTGCGTTGACCAAAATGTGACAGCGATGTGATAAGGAAGCATGGGCACGATAATCGAAACCCTCACGGCGGAGGCGGCGCGGGGGCGGAGCGCGGAGCTGGAAACGTTGCTCACCGACGCGGTGCGACACGGCGCGTCGGTGGGGCTCGTCGAGCCGCTCGGCGCGGACGAGGCCGGCGCTTACTGGCGAAAAATCATCGACGATCTCGCGGGCGGGCTGCGGGTGTTGCTCGCGGCGCTCGACGACAAAGGCCGGCTGGTCGGCAGCGCGCAACTCGCGCTCGAAGCGCGGGCGAACGGCCGGCATCGCGCGGAGGTGCAAAAGGTGCTCGTGCTGGCGGCGGCGCGGCGGCGCGGGATCGGCGCGGCGTTGATGACGCGGATCGAGGCGGAGGCGAAGGTGCGCGGACTGCGATTGCTGTTTCTCGACACGAGCGAAGGACGGGGCGGCGCGGTGGAATTTTATCGCACGCTCGGCTATCAGTTCGCCGGCGGTATCCCGGACTACGCGGCGGACCCGGACGGGCGGCTCGCGTCGAATGCGATTTTCTACAAGCTGCTCGCGCAGGCGTGATGGCGCCGGCGTCAGAGCGCGCTTTCGGTGGCGGGATCGAAGAGATGGGCTTGGTCGAGGTCGAACGTGATTTTGATTTTTTGATTCACCTCGAAGCGATCGGTCGGCCGGACGCGCGCGATGAACGACGTCGCGCCGGTGTTGAGATAGAGATACGTTTCCGCGCCCATTGGCTCGGAGACTTCGACGTTCACCTCGATGGTGTGCGTCGGATCGGGGCTCGTGAGCGTGAGCGAGTCCTGCACGCCTTCGGGGCGGACACCGAAGATGATCGGCCGGTCGATGTGGCCGGCGGCTTGGCGCGAAAGCGTTTCCGGGAGCGCGAGGGAAACCGGCGCCGTGGAGTCGGATCTGGTTTCGACGAAGGCGAGCCGGTTGCCCGCGCGCCGGATCGCGCCCTTGAAAAAATTCATTGGCGGCGAGCCGATAAAGCCGGCGACGAAGAGATTCGCGGGGTGGTTGTAGAGCGTGAGCGGCTCGGCGACCTGCATGATGTCGCCGGCTTTCATCACGCAGATGCGGTCGCCCATCGTCATCGCCTCGACCTGGTCGTGGGTGACGTAGATCATCGTCGCGCCGAGGCGGGCGTGGAGTTTGGAAATTTCGGTGCGGGTGGAGACGCGCATCTTCGCGTCGAGGTTCGAGAGCGGTTCGTCGAACAGGAAAACCTTCGGTTTGCGCACGATGGCGCGGCCGACGGCGACGCGCTGGCGCTGGCCGCCGGAAAGCGCCTTCGGCCGGCGGTCGAGATAATCCTGGAGGCCGAGCATCGTGGCGGCTTCGCGGACGCGGGCCTCGATCTCGGGCTTCGGAAATTTCCGCAGCTTCAGGCCGAACGCCATGTTTTCATACACGGACATGTGCGGATAGAGCGCGTAGTTTTGGAAAACCATCGCGATGTCGCGGTCCTTCGGGAGCACGTCGTTCACGATGCGGCCGTCGATCGCGATGGTGCCGCGGGTGATTTCCTCGAGGCCGGCGATCATGCGGAGCGTGGTCGATTTGCCGCAGCCGGACGGGCCGACGAGCACCATGAACTCGCGGTCCTCGACGGTGAGGCTGATGTCCTTCACGGCGGTGACGCCGGGACCGTTTTTCTCCGGGTAAATCTTGGCGAGGTTTTCGATGACGACTTTGGCCATGGGGAGTCAGCGGGCGGCGAAGCGGGGACGTTTCGCCATGTTCGGCCCGGCGGCAAGCGTCGTCCAACGCGCCGCGCGCAGTTCAGTGCTAAGGCGTCGGGGTTTCGCCGACGGGCGCGGTGCGCCAGTTGAACGTGATCGAGAGCGCGCGGAAAATGAACGTGAGCGCGATCGCCACCAGACCGGCGCGCGTCGCGGAGACGCCCAGTTGCACGGTGAGAAACACAAAGGTCACCGCGCCCGCGAGCGCGGTCAGCACGTAGAACTGGCCCGGCTTGAAGACGAGCGGCTCCTCGCCGGTGATGACGTCGCGGAGCAGTCCGCCGCCGGCGGCGTTGATTACGCCGACGAGCAGCGCGGCGGGCACGGCGAGGCCGGCCTGAAGGGATTTTTGCACGCCGAACACCGCGTAGGCGCCGAGGCCGAGCGCGTCGATCACGGCGACGCTGCGCCGGAAACGTTTCAGGTGCCGGCCGAACAGCGCGCCGGCCACGGTGGCTGCCGCGACGAGTTCGATGTAGCGCGGATCGGTGAGCAGCGGCGTGGGCGTGCCGGTGTGGATGAACACGCCGTCGCGGATCAGCGCGCCGCCGAGGCCCGAGGCGAGCGCGAGAAAAAACACGCCGACGATGTCGTAGCCGCGCTTGATCGCCGCAACCGCGCCGGTGAGCGCGAAAGCGAACGTCGCGCCGAGGTCGAACCAGACGGGAAGATAAAAAGTGGAAGTCATCGAAATGGCGCCGGCGGTCGCACGGGTTTTGAGCCAACGGCAGGCGGAACGCCGGCGCTACTCAATACTCGAAAAACATCGCCTGCAGCGCGCGCGGATCGTCCGTGCGCGTGAGCGCGAGCTGGAGCAGCACGCGGGCTTTTTGCGGGTTGAGTTCGTCGGCGGCGATGAAGCCGAGGCGGTCGTCGTCGATCTCGATGTTGCGCTCGACCACGCCGCCGCCGGTGCGCGAGCTGCGCACGATGGCGACGCCCGCGCGCGCCGCCTCGGCGGCGGCGGCGAGCGCGAGGGCGGTCAGGTTGCCGTCGCCGACGCCGGCGAGCACGAGCCCGCGCGCGCCGGCGCGCACGGCGGCGTCGATCAGCTCGCGGCCCATGCCCGCGTGGGCATAAACGATATCGACGCGCGGCAGCGCGGACAGACCGGCCACGGAAAATTCGCTCGCGGCGGTGTGCCGGCGGACGGGCGGCGCGTAGAGGTGGAGCCGGCCGGCGTTGACGACGCCGGCGAGGCCGCGGTGTGTGGCGCGGAACGTGCCGACCTGCGTGGTGTTGGTTTTCGCGACCTCGCGCGCAAAGTGGATTTCGTCGTTCGCGACCACGAGCACGCCGCGGCCGCGCGTGTCGGGATGCGCGGCGACAGCGACGGCGTTGTAGAGATTCATCGGGCCGTCGGCGCTGATCGCGGTGGCAGGGCGCATCGCGCCGACGAGCACGACGGGTTTCGCCGAGTGCACGACGAGGTTCAGGAAAAACGCGGTCTCCTCCATCGTGTCGGTGCCGTGCGTGATCACGACGCCGGCGAGATCGGGCTCGGCGAGCGCAGCCTCGGTGCGCGCGGCGAGTTTCAGCCAGACGGATTCGTTCATGTCCTGGCTGCCGATCGCGGCGACCTGCTCGACCTCGAGCCGGGCGAGCGCGGAGAGTTGCGGCACGGCGGCGATCAGCGCGTCGATCGAAAACGCAGCGGCCTGATAGCCGCGGCCGGCATCGCCGGTTTGCGCGCCCGCGATCGTGCCGCCGGTGGCGAGCAGGCGAACGCGGGGGAGCGGAGGTGATTCGGCGCGGGACATGAACGAGGCCCGCACATTGCACACGGCGGCGGTGGAAGAAAACACCGAATCCATTTCATGGCTTGCCGTGCCGGCCATCGTGGCCGATCAAAGCAGGTTCGAGTGATGACCACGCAAGACAAGGGCGCGGGCACGGCGCCGACCACCGTTGCGAAACCCACGGACGCCGCGGCGCCGAAGGAAATCGGGTGGCTGCCCGATTGTGTCTTCACGGGCGAGAAGTTCGAGCCGGGGCTGGCGTTTTTCGCCGACGGCACGGGGCGGCTCACGCGATTTTCGCGCGAGCCGAACGACCTCGCCGCGGCGAAGCGGCTGCCGGGGCAGGCGGCGCTGCCGGGGCTCGTCAACACGCACTCGCACGCGTGGCAGCGCGTGCTGCGCGGGCGCGTGGAGCTGCGCGAACGGGCCGATCGCGACACGCTCGGCAACTGGCGCGAGGCGCACGACCAGGCGCTCGGCCGGCTGACGGCCGAGGATATTTACGACACGGCGCGGATGGCGTTTCTCGAGATGCTGCTCGGCGGAATCACGTGCGTGGGCGAGTGCCATTTCGTGCACCGGCAGCCGGACGGCGCGCCGTGGCCGGAGCCGGATTTGGCGGCGCGGGAGATTTTGCGCGCGGCCCGCGAGCTGGGAATTCGCATCGCGCTGCTCAATGGCGCGTGGGCGCGCGCGGATTTTCGCCAGCCGGCCGGCTCGGGCCCGGCGCGCTGCGTGACGGCGACGGCGGAGCAGTTCATCCGCGAGACGGAGGCGCTGCGCGTTTACATCGAAAAAGAGCTGCCGGGCGACGATGCGTGGATCGGCGTCGCGCCGCACAGTCTCGGCGCGGTGCCGCTCGATTACTTGAAAGCGGTGGCGGCCCACGCGCGCGCGAAGCGGCTGCGGCTGCACTTGCAGCTCGGCGAGCATGCCGCCGAACACGACGCGTGCGTCGCGGAATACGGGCGCCCGCCCGCGGCGCTGCTCGCCGAGCACGGTTTGCTCGACAAGCGATTCACGGCGGTTCACGGCGCACACGTGAGCGACGACGATATTCGCACGCTCGGGGCGGCGCACGTGACGGTGTGCGCGTGTCCGTCGTCGGAGGTGCATCTGAACGCCAGCGGGTTTCCGGCGGGGAAATTTCTGGCGGCCGGTGCGGCGGTCGCGCTCGGCACGGACGGGCAGTTGCAATCCAACTTGCTCGAGGATGCGCGGCTGTTGGAATTTCAACTGCGCAGCGAACGCGGGCGGGCGGCGGCGGGCGATGCGGCGGCGCGGTGGTTTTCGGCGGCGACGGTCGTGGGCGCGCGGAGCCTCGGCGCGCCGAGCGGCGCGCTGGAACCGGGGCGGCCGGCGGATTTTTTCACAGTGAATCTCTACGATCCGTCGCTGGCGGGAGCGGCGCCGGAAGCGCTGCTGGGCGCGGTCGTATTCGCCGCGACGCCACGCGCGGTGCGCGAAGTGTGGGTCGGCGCGCGACAGCGGGTCGGCCAGTGGCGGCATCCGTTGCAGAGCGCGGTCACGAGCCGGTTCGTGGAGCTGCAGAAGCAACTGTGGGCGACCTGAGCGTTGACCGCGCGGCGCAATCGCTTCTGCTCGCGGCGATGCAACCCACACTTGTCGTCCTCGCCGCCGGCCTGGGGTCGCGTTACGGCGGGTTGAAGCAGATCGATCCCGTCGGGCCGTCGGGCGAAACGGTGCTCGACTACGCGGTGTTCGACGCGGTGCGCGCGGGGTTTGGGCGCGTGGTGTTCGTGATCCGGCGGGAATTCGCCGCGGTATTTCGCGCGCAGATCGGCGCGAAATACGGCGGGCGCGTGGCGGTGGATTATGTGTTTCAGTCGCCCGAAGCGTTGCCGGCGGGGTGCGTCGCGCCGGTCGGACGGGAAAAACCGTGGGGCACCGGGCATGCGGTGTGGTGCGCGCGAGAGGCGGTGCGGGAAAATTTTGCGGTGATCAACGCCGACGATTTTTACGGCGAGGATTCGCTGCGGAAACTCGCGGGATTTTTGCGGGAGGCGAAGGCCAAGGAATTCGCGATGGTGGGATTTCGACTGGCGAACACGCTGTCGGAACACGGCGCGGTTTCGCGCGGCGTGTGCGTCGCCGATCCGGCGGGGCGGCTGCAGTCGATCACCGAAGAAACCGGCATCACGGTTGAACAGGTCGGAACCGGGAGAAAATTTTCAGGCGCGGAAACCGTGTCGATGAATTGCTGGGGGTTTACGCCGGAGCTGTTCACGGGGCTCGACCGGCAATTTAGGGGATTTCTCGCGGCGCACGGGACGGACGCGAAGGCGGAATTTTATTTGCCCGCGGCAGTTTCGGCGATGATCACGCGCGGCGGGGCATCGGTGCGGTTGCTGCCGACGCAAAGCACTTGGTTCGGCGTCACGTATCGCGAGGACAAACCCCGCGTCGCCGCCGCGATCGCGGAGCTGGTGCGACGCGGGGTGTATCCGGCGAAATTATTTTAGGCGCGGCGCCGCGAACGTGCCGGCGCCGGCGAACGCGGAAATCCGAATCAGCTCTTCTGCGCGTCGATGACCTTGAGCACGTCGGCGGCTTGTTCCTTCGTCTTCGCCTTGTAGTCGGCCCAGATGATTTTCCCGTCCTTGATGAGGAACGCCTGGCGCTTGGCGAGTTCGCCCATGCCGGGGACGCTCATCGTCGGCACGCCGAACGCGTTGACGACGGTCTTGTCGGGGTCGGCGACGAGCGTGAAGGGAAAGTGATATTTTTCCTTAAAAGCTTTCTGGCTGGCGGACTGGTCGAGGCTCACGCCGATGACGGCGACGCCTTTCTGCGTGAGTTGCTCGTAGGCGTCGCGCAGTGAGCAGCCCTGGGCGGTGCAGCCGGGCGTGTCGGCTTTCGGAAAAAAATAAACGAGGGTGTAGGGTTGCTGCTTGTAGGCGTCGGCGAAGGCGAGTTTGGCGCCGGTCTCGGTGACACCAGTCACATCGGGCGCGGCGTCGCCGACTTTCAGGGTTTCGGCGCGGACGAAGGACGTGAGCAAGGCGAAGAGCGACATAAGCGCGAGGCGGGAAACGAGGTGGTGGTTCATGGCGGGACAACACTAATTCCCGGCGGGATAATTTCGCAAGTTTCGCTGCGCAGGCTACGAAACAAAATGTTCCGCGAAAAGCAGGCGCGAGCGAGAATTTTAGTCGGGGAACTTTGGGTGTATCCGCGGTCACACGCCTCAACCGCTTGCTGTGCTTCCAGCCGCGCGCGCGGTCCAAAAAGAAAACAAACATGAAACAGAATACCAAAATCAAATCGTTCATTTTCGCCGCAGCGGTTTCGCTCGGCGTCGCGATGACCGCCTCGGCGCAGACCGCCAGTGCCACCGCGCCGGCGCCATCCCAGCCGGAGCCAGCCGCGGGACTGCTCGGCTCGCGCTACACGGGGGTCGCGTATGATTATCTCGATCTTTCCGGCACGGGGCCGAATCACGCGCAGGGCCTCGACCTGACCTTCAATCAGCCGCTCGCGGCGAACTTCGACCTCAACCTCGGCTACGATTGGGCGCGCGCGAATTACGCGGGCGCGCGATACACGCAACAGGACTTCGAGGTCGGCAGCACCGCCTATACGAACCTCAATTGGGGCAAGCCCTTCGCGCTGGCCGCGGCCGGCTGGGATTGGGCGAGGGGCGGCGGCGCCCACGACGACTCGTTCTTCTACAAGGTCGGCGTCGGCGTGGAGTTTCCCGTCGCAGGTTCGTTCAGCGTATCGCCGTTTGTGAATTTCGAGCGCGCGACCGGTTTCAACGAGAACGAATTCGATTTCGGCGTGAAGGCCGAATACCGCGTGACGCGCGAGTGGGGCGTCGCGGCGCGCGTGCAGTATGACTCGATCCAGCACGCGAGCGACCAGACCGAGTATTCGCTCGGGGTGAACTACCACTTCTAAGCCGGCGCAGCTCCAGACTGCATCGTTGATTCGCAAGCCACGGCGCCGCGCGCGCGCGTGGCTTTTTTTGGATTCAATCGTGGGCGAGCAGCCGCGCGACGGCCGCCGAAGCCGCCTGTGTGGCGATGACTGAAAACGTGAACAGATAAAGACCCGCGCCGATCCGCAGGTCGGCGACGGCGGCGGATTTCATCGCCACGATCAGGATCGCCACGACGAATACGTCGAGCATCGACCATTTGCCGAGGCCTTCGACCCAGCGATGCAGGCGGCGGACGCGGGTGAGGTTGTGCTCGCGCTCGGCCCAGATGACGCCGAGCAGACCGAGCTTCACGCAGGGGAACACGAGCGTGAACAGCGCGAGCACGCCGAAGAGAAAATATTCGCCTTCGCGAAACAGCGCCAGAATTCCACTCACGACCGACACCGCGTCGTGAAATACCCAGAACTTGGTGACGTGAAAAAACGGGAAGAAAATCCCGGTCGCGAAAAGCACGAACGCCACCGTCAGCAACAGCGGCACGCCCTGGCGATGGACCCAGGTCGATGAGTTGTGGATGTCGGTCGTCGCAGGCACGATCGAGACGTGCCAGCGCCGGCGTGCCGCCGCAAAACCAAAACGCACCGGCCGTGCATTCTGCGGACGAATGCGCGCAGGGCCGTGCATTTTGCCGGCGCGGCGGGGGCGCCGGCGCGGGCGGGAGAAGTTTATCCCGTTGCCGCAGATGCGGATGCGCAGCGGCGGCGGCGGTTGGCACTGGCGACGCTTCATCCTCCCCCGGAACAACCAACCCAAATATCACCATGAAAAATTCCCGAGCCCTTGTTTTCGCCCTCGCCGCGATTCTGCCCGCGGCATTGATGGCCGACTTCGCGACGGACCGAAAAATCGAAGACGCCGCGGAGTCCTCGTATAACTTGCGCACCGTCCTCAACAATCAGGTGAAGGTGAAGGCGCAGGACGGAGCCGTCACGCTGACTGGCACCGTGCTGGATCGCGACCAGAAGGCGCTCGCCGAAAACACCGTGCGCGGGCTGCCCGGCGTGAACAGCGTCGACAATCAACTGGAAGTTCCCTCGCCCGAACCGGGTCGGTCGGACGGCTGGATCGCGTTGAAAATTCGCAGCGTCCTGCTCGTGCACGCCAACGTCAGCGCGGCGGACACGACGGTCGCGGTGCATGAAGGCGTCGTCACCCTGACCGGCACCGCCGACAACATGGCGCAAAAGGAACTCACCGAGGCTTACGCACGCGATATCGAAGGCGTGAAGTCGGTCATCAACGAGATCGACGTCCGCGAACCGGGCACCCCGCCCGCGGTGACCGGCGAGCGCACGATCGGGGACAGGATCGACGACACGTCGATCACGGCGCAGGTGAAATACGCCCTGCTGACCCACCACTCGACCAGCGCGATCAAGACCAGCGTCGAAACGCGCGACGGCGCGGTCGTGATCCACGGCAACGCGAGCTCCGACGCGGAAAAGGACCTCGTCACCAAACTCGCGCGCAGCGTCAAAGGCGTCACTTCCGTCACCAATCAAATGACGGTTCAAGCCGCCGAATAAGCAGCCCCGCCTGAGGTTCCCGGCGGCTGGGCCGGTGGCGCCTTCGGGCGCTGCCGGCCCTTCTTTTTTTCTTGGGCCGCGCACCGGCGATTTTCACGACAGCGAATTCCGGCGATTCGGTTACGCGAAAAACCCCGAGAGTTCTGGCGCCGGAAACTTTTTGTGATAGGTTGCGTCTCAGTTTCCCGCCATGAAAACAATACGCATCACTCTGTTGGCACTTCTCAGCGTGGCAGCGGCGGCCGGACTTCGCGCCGCGAACGCCACGCCCGTTTCGCGGATCGAGGTGATCTTTTCCCATCCCGAAAACTTTACTGACGCCGCGAACGAGCAACGCGGCTCCGACTTTGGTCGCGACGGAAACCTGGCCGAACTAAAAACCTATCTCGAGCGCCAGGCCACCGCGCTCGTGCCGGAAGGCCAGAAGCTCACCGTCACGGTCACCGACGTGGATCTCGCCGGCGAAATCGAACCGTGGCGCAGCGGGCAGGGCCATGACGTCCGGATCGTCAAAGACATCTACTCGCCCAAGATCGACCTGTCGTTCAAGCTCACCGACGCGAGCGGCGCGGTCGTCAAGGAGGGCGAGCGGAAGCTCCGCAATCCCACCTTCCTGATGGATATCCAGCCGAACCGCGACGAGCCGCTTGTCTATGAAAAAGCATTGCTCAAAAATTGGGTGCGCGACGAATTCAGCCCGGCGAAAGCCACGAAATAACCGTTCGGCAAAACCAGTTTGCCCGCGACCGCGAATCCGTTAGGTTCGCGGTCGCCTTGTTTTCCGAACCCGACAACGCCGGCGCGCCCGGCACGTGCGCCCGCCTCGACAAATGGCTCTGGGCCGTCCGGCTCTTCAAAACCCGCGCCCTCGCGACCGACGCCTGCCGCGCGGGCAGCGTCGCGATCGCCGGCCAGACCGCCAAGCCCGCGCGCGAGGTGCGCGCGGGCGAGATCGTGACGGTGCGGCAGAGCCTGATCACGCGCACGCTGCGTGTCGTCGGCGCGCCGCGCGCGCGTGTGGGCGCGAAGCTCGTGCCGGAATTTTGCGCCGACCTGACGCCCGCGAGCGAATTCGAAAAACTGCGCGAGCAGCGCATGCAGCATTTTCTCGCCCGCGAAAAAGGCTCCGGCCGGCCGACCAAGCGCGACCGCCGCGAACTCGAGCGGTTCTTCGGCTAGGTCCGAAATCGGGCCGGACCGCGAATTCCCTTGCGTTCACCGGATGGCCGTGTGTCCTTGCGCGCATCGTTAGAGAAAGCGTTAGGTGACAGCATCTGGTGAGTCGTAGGCTGAGCGTTTGGCTTAAGTGATGATTTCGAAACCCACGTTGGGAACGGACTGCCAGCGGACGGTGGATCTACGAGACATCACTAATGAGTAATTCCAAGCTATACGTTGGAAACCTGTCCTTCAAAACGACCGAAGACGAGCTCCGCTCCGCTTTCGGCCAATTCGGCTCCGTGACCGACGTTTACGTCGCCATGGACAAGATGACCGGCCGCCCGCGCGGCTTCGCGTTCGTCACCATGGGCACCGCCGAAGAGGCGAAGGCCGCGGCGGAAAAACTGAACGGCACCGATCTCGGCGGCCGCCAGCTCACCGTCAATGAGGCTCGTCCCAAGGAAGAGCGCACCGGCGGCGGTTTCGGCGGCGGCGGTCGCGGCTTCGGCGGCGAGCGTCGTGGCGGCGGCGGCGGCGGTTACGGTGGCGGCCGCGATCGCGGCGAGCGCCGTTACTGATCGAATCGTCTAACGAACCGATTTTTCGAGGGACGGAGCTCCTTTCGGGGCTCCGTCCTTTTTTCTTTTTTTAATGGCGCGCGGTCACGAGCGCCGGCGGGAGAAAATTCTCCCGCGCCACTCGCTGGCGCCCGTGACCGCACTATCTTGTTTTATGCCTTTTAAAGCTCTTCATCTTTCCGAACCCGTCCTCCGCGGCATCCAAGCCGCCGGCTACACCGATCCCACGCCCATCCAGCTCCGCGCGATTCCCGTCGTGCTCGGCGGCGGCGACCTCATCGGCTCCGCGCAAACCGGCACCGGCAAAACCGCCGCCTTCGCGCTGCCCATTCTCACGCGCCTCGGCGCGCACGGCCGCGCCCGCGTGCTCGTGCTCGAGCCAACCCGCGAACTCGCCGCGCAAGTCGAAACCGCGTTTCGCGACTTCGCGCGCTTTACCGACCTGCGCACCGTCGCGATTTTCGGCGGCGTCGGCTACGGCCTCCAACGCACTGAACTCCGCCGCGGCGTCGATATCATCGTCGCCACGCCCGGCCGCCTGATGGATTATCTCAAGACCGGCGAAATCAACCTCCGCGACATCACGATCCTCGTCCTCGACGAAGTGGATCGCATGCTCGACATGGGTTTCCTGCCCGTCGTGAAAGACATCATCGCCCGCTGCCCGCGTCAGCGGCAGACGCTGTTTTTCTCCGCCACCGTGCCGCCCGAGATCGCCGCCGTCGCCTCGTTCGCGCTGCGCAATCCCACGCGCGTCGAGATCGGCATCGCGCGATCGGTCACCGCTTCGGTCAACCACGCGCTCTACCCCGTCGCCGCCGAGCAGAAGTTCGAACTCCTCGAAGCGCTGCTCGCCAAGATCGATTTCGCCAGCGTCCTCGTCTTCTCACGCACCAAGCACGGCGCCGACAAAATCGCCCGCCGCCTCAAGTCCGCGAATCACTCCGTCGCCGTCCTGCACGCGAACCGCTCGCAGAACCAGCGCATTGAGGCGCTCGCCGGCTTCAAGTCCGGCAAATACGAGGTGATGGTCGCGACCGACATCGCCGCCCGCGGCATCGATGTCGCCGACATTTCGCACGTCATCAACTACGACGTTCCCGAAAAGCCCGAGGACTACGTTCACCGCATCGGCCGCACCGGCCGCGCGCAGGCCGTCGGCGACGCGTTCACGCTCGTCACGCCGGAAAACGCGGGCGACATCCGCGACATCCAGCGCTTCATCGGCCAGAAAATTCCCGAGCTGCGCCTCGAAGGTTTCGCCTACAAGCCCATCGTCGCACGCGCCGTGTCGCCCGAACCGCAACGCCCGCGCGGCAGCCTGCCCGGCCAGATTCGCCACAAGGGCAGCTTCAACCGCTACCGCGGCCGGCGCTGAGTCGCTCGGCCGCGCCGGGCCTCATCCGTGCCGGCCCTTGAACGTCAGTTCGGCGACGCCGCTCTTGTCGAGCTGGCCGAGGCCGAGCGCGACCATCCGGTCGTATTGGAGTTTCGTCGCCGCCGCGAGCGGCAGTTGCAGCGCCGCCTCGCAGCCGAGCGCCCACGCGATCGTGCTGTCCTTCGCCGCGTGCGCCGCGGAGAAATAGCAGTCGTGCGCGCGCTGCTGCATGTCCTCGCCGTCGGTTTTGAGCACCTGTGAATTCGCGCCGGTCTGCGCGAAAACTTCGCGCAACATGTCCAAGTCGAGCCCCAACGCCGCTCCGAGGCCGAGTCCCTCGGCGAGCGCCGCCGTGTTGATGTTCATGACCATGTTCACCAGCGCCTTCACCTGCGCCGCCCGGCCGGCGGGGCCGATGTAGTGCAGCGCCGAGCTGAGTTTTTCCAAGATCGGTTTCGCGCGCTCGAACGCCGCGCGCTCGCCGCCACACATCAAATAAAGCGTGCCGGCGCGCGCCTGCGGAATCGACGAGGCCATGCACGCCTCGAGCGTCGCCGCGCCGACCGCATGGGCGCGCCGCTCGACCTCGACGTGCGTCTTCGGCGAAATCGTCGCGCAATTCACAAACAGTTTTCCGCTCGCCCCCTCCAGCAGCGAATCGCCGCCATCCGCGAACACCTCGAGCTGCGCCGCGTCGTCCGTTACGACCGTGAAAATCACATCCGCCGCCGCCGTCACATCCTCGAGGCTCGTCGCGTGCGTCGCGCCGAGTTCGCTCGCAAGTTCAGCTGCGACGGGCGCATTCAGGTCGTAAACCGCCGCGATGCTGTAATCACAGTCCCGCAGCCGCCGCGCCATGTTTGCGCCCATCCGGCCGACTCCGACAAAACCGATCTTTTCGCTCATGAATGGAAGGGGTTGGGTGTTTCCGCCGACAGTGGCACGCCGGCCATCACGCGCCAACCGAATCGTGCGTCATTCCCCGCTTACTCCATCGCGCTAATCGGCCCTCGCGAAAAAAATCACGAATTCTGTCACAGCCTCGGTGCGCGTTTTGTCCAATCCGGCGTATGAACACCACCATCGTCCAAGACATCGCTCAGAAAGTCCTCGCGGGCGCCCTTTCCTTTCCGGAAGCCGTTCGCGCGCTCGTCGCCGCCGGCGTGGAATACTACCACGTCGACTACGCGACCCTGCGCAAATCCTGCTACGGCATCGACGGCTCCGTCGTGACCACGGACATCGCCTACGACGGCCTGCCGCCGATCGCGCCCGACTTCGGCGCCACCGCGCTGAAGGCCGACCTCATCGACAGCCAGCGCCACGGCCAGCACTACCGCGACTTCTCCCGCCGCGCCATGGCCGCCGGCGTGCAGGGCTACTTCGCCTTCCTGCACGGCCAGCGCGTCGTCTATCTCGGCCGGCAGGGTGACCAGCACATCGAGTGGTTCCCCGGCGCCGCGCCGCTCACGCTCGACCAGATCAAAGCCGCCTATGCCAAAGTCCGCAGCGGCGCCGACTATCCCCGTCTGGTCCGCGACCTGAAGCAGCTCGGCGTCACGACCTACGATCACGTGCTCTCGACCGGCGCCAACGTCTTCCACACCACCAACGGCCACATCGTGCAGGCCGAGAACATGGGGCCCGCCGTCCCGGTCGCCGACCGCGCCGATTCCGGGCTCCTCCGCCAGCCCATCTCCGCGCACCAGCGCGGCCGGACCGACTACCCGACGCTTTGCGGCGAAGCGGGCCAGGCCGGCGTCGCGAAATGGGTCAGCGACCTGCGCGCGATGACGTGCACCTACTTCGATCGCTCGGGCCAAATCCTGCTCGTCGAACCGATCCCGACCGGCAAATATGCAAACTAACCTCGACGCCCATCCCGCCATGTCCACGCCCCCGCCGGCCAATCCCCTCGTCGCGCCCGATGTGACCGAGGAGGAATTGGTCGCGGCGGCCCGGACCGGCGACATGGCGGCGCTCGATGTCCTGCTGCGCCGCCACCAACCGTGGATCTTCAACCTCGCCCTGCGGATGGTCTGGCGGCGCACCGTCGCCGAGGACGTCACGCAGGAAATCCTCCTCAAGGTTGTCACGCACCTCGGCAGCTTC
>Ga0265313_10000259_pt1 | contig 57603 bp, 58 predicted proteins | sample 4123metaG_FD_203122 | JGI IMG/M metagenome (GOLD analysis project Ga0265313, IMG submission 203122) | Rhizosphere microbial communities from Carex aquatilis grown in University of Washington, Seatle, WA, United States - 4-1-23 metaG | ecosystem: Host-associated > Plants > Roots > Rhizosphere >... | reverse complement strand
CCCAGAACACGCCCTGCAACTCGAGGCCGGCGAAGTCGAGCTTGTCCCACAGCACCAGGATCACGCCGACGAGGCCGACGGCGAGCCCCAGCCATTGGCGAGGAACGACCCGCTCGCCCAGGAACGGGCCTACGACCGTCGCCGTCAGGATCGGCTGCAGCCCGACGATAAGGGCCGTCACCCCCGCCGGCACGCCGGCCGCCATGGCGGCGCAGCAGCCGCCCAGATAGACGGTCTGGAGCAACACGCCGACCACGGCGACGTGACCGGCTTCCCGCCAGCTCCTCGGCCAGGACGCCCTCATGGCGAGGCTCGCCACCAGCATCACGACGGCGACAAGGGCGAAGCGCAGCAACAGGAAGGTGAAGGGCCGGGCGTAGACCAGGCCGAGCTTGCTGATGATGAAGCCGGTCGCCCAGAGCAGGACGAAGGCGCCCGGGACAATTGCTTGCCAGGTCGATTGGCTGGCGGTCTTGGCGGAAATCATTGCGGGGCTCGGCAATGAGCGGGGCACTTGCTCCTCAGACTAGAGGCATCATAGGCGGCGGACCACCGCGCGCAAGGCTGCGGCGCCATGGCCCGGCCACTGCGGAATCTATAAGATCCCGCCCGCCATGGGACGCCGCACCCCGCTCCTTGTCGTCGTAGGCCTCGTCGCGTTGGCGGCGATCTATGTCGGATACTGGTTCTTCCTCCTCCATGTCATGCGCCAGGACATCGACAACTGGACGGCGTACCAGCGCGCCGCGGGCTACACGGTTTCCATGGGGGAACCGCAGTTCGACGGTTTCCCCTTCGCCGTCAGCGCGAAGATGGCGGCTCCCTCGATCGCCGCGCCGGGCGGGGCCTGGCATTGGCAAGGTCCCGACCTCGACCTCAGCATCCGGCCCTGGGCGCCATTCGATGTCCTGTTCTCGGCTCCCGGCCGGCACCGCGTCGATGTGGCCGGCAACAAGCCCCATTGGGATGAGCTCGATGCCGATGGCCTCGAGCTCCGGCTCGTCATCGACTCCGCCAATGTCGTCCATCGGGCGAGCCTCCGTCTGACGGGCATCAGCCTGCTCGACAGCCGGCTGGGGAAATCGGCCATCGCCACGGCAAGCCTGGACGCACAATTGCCCTGGCCCCCGCCGGGCGATCCCACCAGGAGCGCGCTCGACTTCGTTCTCGACGCGGCGGGCATCGACATTCCGGATAGCCAGATCTCGCCCCTAGGCCAGCGCGTGGACAGCGTCCATGCCGCGGGTCAGGTGATGGGGGCGCCGCCGCCCGATCTATTGCCGCGCCAGGCGCTGTTCGCCTGGCAGAATGCCGGCGGCACAGTCGAGCTCCATGAAGGCACCCTCGCCTGGGGGCCGCTTTGGCTGTCGGGGAATTCGACCATTACCCTCGACCGGAACCTGCAGCCGATCGCCGCCGGAACCCTCAAGGCTTCCGGCATGAACGAGACTCTGGACGCCTTTGTCGCCGCGGGCATGCTGCAGGAAGGGCCGGCCAGATTGGCTCAATTCATGTTCGCGGCCCTGGCCAAGGCGCCGCCCGAGGGCGGCAGGCCCCAGGTGCAAGTCCCCCTCACCCTTCAGGACGGCTTCCTCTACATGGGGCCGATCAAGCTCGCGCCTGTCCGGCCGATCGATTGGAACTGGCTGCCGGGCTGAATTGCCTCAGCTGAACCGGAAATTCCGGAACTGCCAGGGATCGCTCCAGTCAAGGTCCGGCTCGGGAAAGAGCTCGCCCCGGCCCTTGAGGGGCGTCCAGTCGCTTTCGACGGCGACGACGGGCCCGAGATACGGCTTGCAGATGTCGAGCACGTAGTCGTGGTCGAGATCCTCCGGCTCCACGAGGCCCCGGTCCGGATGTTCGATCAGCCATTTGGCGCCGGCCAGCACCGGAATGGCGATCTGGATCGAGGTGGCGTTGTATTGGGGGCCGAGCAGCTCGCGTGCCTCCTCGATGGAAAGCTGGGAGCCGTACCAGAGGGCGCCATGATCGCCCATCAGCAGCGCCCCCAGCTCGTCGATCCCCTCGATGATCTCCTCGTTCATGATCCGCCAGTTGGGCTGGACCGCGAAATTGTTGGTCACCATCTCGCGCACGCTCAAGACCGCGTCGTTGCAGGGATGGTAGGCGTAGTGCACCGTCGGCCGGTAGACCGACTGGCCGCTTTCCCAGACCGTCAGGTAGTCGCTGAGGGTGATGGCTTCCCCATGGGTGATCAGGAAGCCGAGGAGCGGGCCGCCGATGGGCGTCCAGGAGCGCACCTGGGTGACGCAGCCCGGCTGGTCCAGAAAGATCGCGTTCTTGGCGCCTACGCGATGCTGGCGGCCGCCCGGCGGCAGGCTCTTCTCATGGCTGCCCCAGCCGAGCTCGGATGGCTGAGCGCCCTCGCCGCAGAATCCGGGAATGCTCCAGGTATTGACGAATTCGCCCGGCCGCTTCGGCCGGTTGGCGATCTGGGTGTCGTGTTCGGCGACATGGATCACCTTGGTGCCCAGGCGCCGGGCGAGCCCGGCCCATTCCTCCTTCGACTTGGGCTTGGCGACCGACAGGTTCTTGCGAGCGGCGATCTCCAGCAGCGCTTGCTTGACCAGATGGCTGATGAGGCCCGGATTGGCGCCATGGGTGACCAGCGCGGACGTCGCGCCCTTGGGCCATTTCTTGGCGTTCTCCTTGGCCGAATAGCGCAGGAAATAATTCGTGCGCTCGTCTTCCGGGATCTTCGGGTTGGCGTAGTAGTTGGCCCAGGGCTCGATGCAGGTGTCGAGATAGAGCACCCTATGCTCCTGGCACCAGTTCATGACGTCGAGCGAGCTCACCTCGACCGAGAGGTTGAGGATCAGGTCGCCGGGCCCGGCGTAGCGGGACAGCACCGCCGCCATGTTCTCGCGGAAGATCGGCTCGACGACATAGGTGACGCCCTTGGCGACGAAGGGCGCGATGTCGGCGGAGCGGTCCTCGGCGTCGATCACGGTGACGCGCGACAGCGGCATGTCGAAATGGCGTTCCACCAGCGGCATGGTACAGCGGCTGACCGAGCCATAGCCGATGAAGAGGATTCGGCCGTCGTACTTGAATTTCCAGGTTGGCGGCATGTTCGACCTCCGGGCTGGCGGTGAGGGGATTTTGGGGCGCTGGCGCGGCGCCGGCGATCAATCCATGTCGGACGCAATCGCGCGGGAAATTAAGGCAATCCGCCCGGCGCGCAAGCCGAAAAATGGCGCAACGCCATTGCGGCACCCTCGACGAACCCGAAGCGGGTTCTCAGGCCTGGTTGGCGTCGATGATGCCGCGGCGGATGGCGCGGGTACGGGTGAACAGCTCCTGAAGCTTGTCGCCCTCGCCCCAACGGATCGCCCGCTGCAGCGCGGTCAGGTCCTCGTTGAACCGGCCGAGCATCTCCAGCACTGCCTCGCGGTTGTTGAGGAAGACGTCGCGCCACATCACCGGATCGGACGCGGCGATGCGGGTGAAGTCGCGGAAGCCGCCGGCGGAGAACTTGATGACCTCGCTCTGGGTCGCGTCGGCGAGATCGGTTGCCGTGCTGACGATGGTGTAGGCGATGAGATGAGGCAGATGAGACGTGATCGCCAGCACCCGGTCATGATGGGCGGCGTCCATGATCTCCACCAGGCTGCCGGCTCGGCGCCACAGCTCGGCCACCCGCTCCACGGCCGCTGCCTCGGTCCCGGGCGGCGGCGTCAGGATGCACCAGCGGCCCTGGAACAATTCGGCGAAGCCGGACTCCGGTCCCGAATGCTCCGTCCCCGCGACGGGATGGCCCGGCACCAGATGCACGCCATCGGGAATCTGAGGGCCGAAATCCCGGATCGCCGCCTGCTTGACCGAGCCCACGTCGCTGACGATGGCGCCCTCGGCGAGATGGGGACGCATGGCTTCGGCGACCTCGGCATAGGCGCCGATCGGCGTGCAGACCACCACGAGGTCGGCGCCCGCGACGCAAGGCCCGATCTCGTCATGGACGCTGTCGAGGAAGCCCAGCGCCGCGGCCTTGTCGCGCGTCGCCTTGCTCCTGGCCGTGCCTGCGATATGGGCGACCAGCCCGTCGCGCTTCGCCACCCGGGCCAGAGACGAGCCGATGAGGCCGAGGCCGATGAGGGCCAGGCGCTGGAATACCGGTTCGCTCATCGCCCGGCCGCGGCGCGGGCGGGACGTCCGGCGAACTCCGTGAGCGCGGCGGCCGTGGCCTTGGTCTCGGCCTCTGTACCGATGGTGATGCGCAGGCAGTGGGGCAGGCCATAGGCCCCCATCCTGCGCATGATGAGGCCGCGGGACCTGAGAAATGCGTCGGCCGCATCGGCGTCGGCGAATTCGACCAGCAGGAAGTTCCCGACGCTCGGATGAACGCGATAGCCCTGGCTCGCCAGGGACCGGGCGAGCCATTCGCGCCAGGTCCTGTTGTGGATCCGGCTCTTGGTTTCATGCTCGACGTCCTCGAGCGCGGCGAGTGCCGCCGCCTGAGCCGGAGCCGAGGTGTTGAAGGGACCCCGCAGGCGGTTCAGCACGTCGGCGACCGACGGCGGGCAATAGGCCCAGCCGAGGCGCAAGCCCGCCAAGCCGTAGATCTTCGAGAAGGTGCGCAGCATCACGCAATTGTCGCCGGCCCGCACCAGATCCTCCCCGGCGTCGTAGTCGTCGCCCTCGACGAATTCGGCATAGGCCGCGTCGATCGCCAGCAGGATGTCGGCCCTGAGACGCCGGCGCAGATCATGCACCGCCGGCGCCTTCAGATAGCTGCCGGTGGGATTGTTGGGATTGCCCAGATAGACCAGCCGCGTCGCCGGCGTGACCAGGCCGAGCAGGGCCTCGACGTCGGTGTGAAGATCCTTCTCCGGCGCCATTTTGGGCGTGGCGCCCACGGCGAGGGCGGACAGCCTGTACATCAAGAACCCATGGCGGCTGAACAGCACCTCGTCCCCCGGCCCGGCATAGGCCCGCGCGATGAGCGAGATCAGCTCGTCGGAGCCATTGCCGCAGACGATCCGATCCTTCTCCAGGCCGAACCGCCGGGCAATGCCCGCGCGCAGGCGCTCCGCCCCGCCGTCGGGATAACGGTGGAGATCGACAGCGGCATCGCGAAAGGCGGCCATCGCCGTCGGGCTCGGCCCAAGCGGATTCTCGTTGGAGGAGAGCTTCGCCGGCCGCTCGATCCCCGGCACCGCCGATTCGCCGCCCACATAGGGCGCGATCTCCATGATGCCCGGTCGCACCGTGAGGGTCATGATCCTATCCTTTTCCGGTCAGGCCCAGTTCCGCCGCGCTCAACGGCAGGGCATAGCCGCCCACCGGCCAGATCCGGCCGAGCGCCTTCCCGAGCCGGGCCGCGAAACTCGCGAGGCGCGGGTCCTCGGGCGGCAGGAAGCCGTCGACATCGATCAGATGCAGCCAGCTCTGGGTTTCGCCTGGCGGCTGCCAGCTTTGGATGGTGCCGGCCTCGAGACCCACGCTGCGTCCTTCCGCCAGGACACTGCTGCGGGAAATCTCGCCGCTCGCCTCGACGATCAGCAGGCTCCGGTCGCGCCCGGTCGGCTCGGGCACGCAGGCCGCCAGGGCGAAGGCCTCCAGCGGCGCGCCTCTCACCGTATCGCCGGCGCCGAAGGGAAGCCTGGCCACGATCCGCGGATGCACCGCGTCGCGCGCCAGCATCATCGGCCACCAGGGTTGCGGATCATCGCCGTCGGGGATGGGCAGCACGCCCACGCTCGCACGGCCCCCGCCGACTGCATTCACCACCTGTTGGGCGGTGTCATGGGCGCTCGCCGGCGTCAGGCTGCCGAAATGGTCGCGCGCTAGGTCCCAATAGCCGGGCTCACCGGGCGGGGTATAGACCGCCACGGTAAACGGGCCCTGAAGCCGGAGCACGGCGCCGATCAGCTCGCGCCAGAGGCGAACGATCACGGCCTTGGGGAGCGGCCCGTCTCGGCTCGCGACCAGCCGGCGCAGCACCTGCGCCTCGCGCCCGGGACGCATGGCCAAGCCCTTGGGTTCATGGGCGTTCTTGGCCGCGCCGATGGCGAGCGCCACCTCGGCCCGGCGCATCAGCAAGCCGAGGAGCTGGTCGTCGATCGTGTCAATTTCGCCCCGCAACTGGGCAAGCGTCGGTTCGGCGTCTGCCATGAGTTCCCCAGCCTCCGAAGCCGGCTAGTGTTAGTCGGCAGGCGGCTCAAAAGCAAAGAAAACCCAGCGGCAAGGAAAACGATGTTGACAGGCCGCTCGCCCTTTCCCTAGCTATCCCCTACGGTTCGCGGTAGCCGATCCCCCAATGACGACAACGACTTGGCCGAACGGCGCATGACCCCGTTGCAAAAGCGACTGGAAGACCAGCAGCGGCCCCTGCCGGGGCACCGGGAGGTGTTTGGCGAGGATCGGCCCATGCCGCTTGACTGCGGGGTCGAGTTCGGGCCCTTCACCATCGCCTATCAGACCTATGGCCGGCTGAATGCCGCCCGGTCCAATGCCATCCTGGCCTGCCACGCGCTGACCGGCGACCAGTTCCTGACCGGCGACCACCCGGTCACCGGCAAGCCCGGCTGGTGGGAACAGATGGTGGGTCCCGGCAGGCCCCTGGATACCGACCGCTTCTTCATCCTGTGCGCCAATGTGCTGGGCGGCTGCATGGGGACCACCGGCCCGCGGGACATCAATCCCGCCACGGGCCGGCCCTTCGGCCTCTCCTTCCCGGTGATCACGGTCGCCGACATGGTGCGGGCCCAGAAGCTGCTCATCGACCGCCTGGAGATCGACCAGCTGTTCTGCGTCACCGGCGGCTCCATGGGCGGCATGCAGGCCCTGCAATGGGCGGCCATGTATCCCAAAAGCGTCTTCGCCGCGGTGCCCATCGCCTCGGCCGCGCGCCACTCGGCCCAGAACATCGCCTTCCATGAGGTCGGTCGCCAGGCCATCATGGCCGACCCCGACTGGTGCGGGGGCGACTATCTGCTGCGCGGCCACAACCCGGCGCGGGGTTTGGCTGTGGCGCGCATGGCGGCCCATATCACCTATCTCTCGGAACCGGCGCTCCACCGAAAGTTCGGCCGCACGCTCCAGGACCGCAATCGCGTCGCCTACGGCTTCGACGCGGATTTCCAGGTCGAGAGCTATCTGCGCCACCAGGGGTCGAGCTTCGTCGACCGGTTCGACGCCAACTCCTATCTCTACATCACCCGGGCGATGGATTATTTCGACCTCGCAGCCGAGCATGGCGGGGTGCTGGCCAACGCCTTCCGCGGCACGCCAGTGCGCTTCTGCCTGTTCTCCTTCACCAGCGACTGGCTGTTCCCCACCTCCGAAAGCCGGGCCGTGGTCCAGGCCCTCAACGCGGTGGCGGCCAATGTGAGCTTCGTCGAGATCGAGAGCGACAAGGGCCACGACGCCTTCCTGCTGGACGAGCCGGAATTCGCCGCCACCTTGCGCGGGTTCCTGAACGGCTCGGCCGAGCATCGCGGGATCGATTGAAAGACGCCATGCCGAGGGATCCATCACCGCGCGACAAGCGGGCCATCCGCGTCGATCTCCAGCATATCGCCGACATGGTCGATGCCGGCAGCCGGGTTCTGGACGTCGGCTGCGGCGACGGGGACCTGTTGGACTATCTGGTGCATTTCAAGCGGGTGGACGGGCGCGGCATTGAGCTCTCCCAGGCCGGCGTCAACGCCTGCGTCGGCGTCGGCCTCAGCGTCATCCAAGGCAATGCCGACACCGATCTTGCCGCCTACCCGGCCGGCGCCTTCGACTATGCCATCCTCTCCCAGACCCTCCAGGCCACCCGCGATCCCAAGGGCGTGCTTTCCCAGCTCGTGCGCATCGCGCGCCGTGCCATCGTCTCCTTCCCCAATTTCGGTCATTGGAAGCTACGCTGGCATCTCATGACCCAAGGCACCATGCCGGTGACGCCGACCCTGCCGGCGCCCTGGTACGCCACGCCCAACATCCACCTCTGCACGATCCGCGACTTCATCGAGTTCTGCGCCGCCGAGGGCATCGCCATCGAGCGGGCGATCGCCATCGACCGGCTCGGCCGGTCATCGGCGATCCGCTCCTACCGCTACGCCAATCTCTTCGGCGAACAAGGGCTGTTCCAGCTGAGCCGGCGCTAGAGGCGAGCCGGGTGAGGGCGCCGCAGCGGGATTGAGCCGAGGCCTACGACGCCGGCGCCGCCCCGCCTTCCGCGCTGCGCCGGGCGACGAAATCGGCGAGCGCGTCCACCTTGGCCACATCCATCGCCGGCGGCACAAAGTCGGCCAGCGTCTTTTTCCAGATCAGGTTCGCCCGCTCGGTCGCGGTCCGGGCGCCGTCGTCGCTCCATTGGCCGAAGTTCCGCCAGTCGGACACCAGCGGCGTGTAGAAGGCGCTGTGGTAGCGCTGCATGGTGTGGCCGGCGGCGAAATAGTGGCCGCCCGGCCCGACCTCGGCCATGTCGGAGAGCGCCATCTCGTCGCGGGAGAACGGGACCGGCTGGAACAGCTCGGCGAACATCTGCAGCATCTCGATGTCGAGGATGAATTTCTCCAGCGAGGCGGTGAGCCCGCCTTCGAGCCAGCCGGCGCCGTGGATCAGCATGTTGCAGCCGCCCATCAGCGCGCCCCAGAGGGACATCTCGGATTCATAGGCGGCCTGGGCGTCGGGCGTGTTGGAGCTGTTTGCGCCCGACGAGCGCCAGGGCAGGCCGATGCGCCTGGCGAGCTGCCCCGCGCCGAAGGCGGCCTTCACGTATTCGGGCGTGCCGAAGGCGGGAGAGCCGCTGCGCATATCGACATTGGAGGTGAAGCTGCCATAGGCGACCGGCGTGCCGGCCCGGGTGATCTGGGCCAGCATGATGCCCACCAGCGCCTCGGCATGAGCCTGGGTCAGCGCGCCCGGAATGGTGATCGGCGCCATGGCGCCCGCAAGCGTGAAGGGCGTGACCACGACGAGCTGGCCAGCCATCGCGAAGTCGATGATGCCCTGGGCCATGGGCCGGTCGAGCTGGAGCGGCGAATTCGTATTGACCACGGTGTAGCAGAAGCTCCGCTCCCGGAATGCCTGGTCGTCGATGCCATGGGCGAGACGGATCATAGCGAAGCAATCGGCCACTTGGGCCTGGCCCCGGCTGTAGACGAAAGGCAGCTTGTCGCTGAGGGTGAGCACGGCCTGCATCAGCTCCAGGTGGCGGAACTGGGGCGCGATGTCCTGCGGCTCGACCATGGCGCCGATGAGATGGATCACGTCGAAGGCCTGGCAGAGGCGCGTCAGGTCCTTGAAGTCGGCCAGCGTGCCCGGCCGCTTGCCGCGGTCCGTGTCGGTGACATGGGGCGGGCCTCCGACGGGAACGACCGCGACATGCTGGCCGCCCAGCTTGACCGAGCGTTCGGGTTCGCGGGCGACCAGATCGACGATCGGCGGCGCCTTGGCCACAGCGTCCATCACCAGGGCGCGGTCGATTCGCACCAGTCCGCTCTCGTCGTCGACGCTTGCCCCCGCGGCCCTGAACCGCGCCCGGGCCTCGGGCAGCAGAATGCGCATCCCCAGTTCTTCGAGAACGCCGAGGGCCGCTTGATGCATCTCCTCCACATGGTCGTCGGAAAAGACGCGCAATGGCGTGAAGGGATTGACCAGCTGGCGATAGGCGAGCGCCCGATCCGGTCTCGGCGACTGCTCCTCTGCGCCAGGGCGCCGGCGTGGGCGCCGTTCGGATCGGATCGGATCGGCCATGGCGCGCCCTGCCTTCGACGGCGGATCAGGCCCGCATCCGGCTGCCCTCGGGATCGAAGGCCGGACCCGGCAGGATCTTGGCCTTGCGCCGGATGCCGATGATATGGACCTCGACCGTGGATCCCGGGGCCGCGACGTCGCGGTCGAGATAGGCCATGGCGAGGCTCTTGCCGACGAAATGCCCGTAGGCGCCCGAGGTGACGAAGCCGATCCGCCTTTCGCCCAGCCAGACCGGCTCAAAGGCGGACGCGTCGGCGTCCTCGGCGGCGATCTCGAGGGTCACCAGCTTGCGCTTCGCCGGCGCCTGGTCGCGCTCCTTCAGGGCCGCATCGCGGCCGATGAAGTCCTTCTTGGCGAAGGCGATGAACCGGTCGAGGCCGCTCATGCCCGGCGTATAGGCCCAGGTGAATTCCTTGGACCAGATGCCGAAGCTCTTTTCCATGCGTAGGGAGTTGACCGTGTTGTAGCCGATCTGAACCAGGCCCATGGCCCGGCCGGCCTCCAGGAGCGTGTGATAGAGCGAAAGCTGCTGACTTGCCGGGACGTTGAACTCATAGCCGAGTTCGCCGGTCACGGTGAGCCTGCCGACCTTCGCCCGGCTGAGGCCCACGTCCATTTCGCGGCAGGTCATGAAGGGGAATGCCGCGTGGGACACATCGGCGCCGGTGACGGCGGCCAGCAGCTCGCGTGACTTCGGCCCGGCGATGGAAAAGCCGGTTACCTCGTCGGAGATGTCGCGCAAAGTCACCCCGCTCGCCGGCATGTGATCGCGGAACCAGCGCATGTGCCAGGCCTGGAGGTAATAGGACCCCATGATCCAATAGACGCCACCGCCCCAGGAGAAGACCGTGAGATCGCCGGTGAGCCGGCCGGACGGGCTCAGCATCGGCGCCAGCCGCGCCTTGCCCGGCCCGGGAATCCGGCAGGCGAGCAGATGGTCGAGCCAGGCCTCGGCGCCAGGACCGCTGACCTCGTAGCGGGAGAAGGCGGTCGTATCGAGCAGGGCGACGCCGCTGCGCGTCGCCTTCACCTCGTGGGCGACGATCGGAAACGCGTTGGAGCGCTTCAAGGTCGGCGTCTCGCGGAAGTCCTCGCCCTTGGGCGCGAAATAGAGCGGAAATTCGAGGCCGTAGAGGGCGCCGAACTGAGCGCCTTCGGCCTTCATCGCGTCGTGGACGGGCGACGTCTTCACCGGCCGGCCCGCGGGAAGCTGCTCGTTGGGATATGTCAGCACGAAGCGCCGGGCATAGAACTCGCCGGTCTTGGCCTTCAGGTAGGGCCGGTTCGAGGCGTAGTCGCCGTAGCGGGCCACGTCCATGCCGTAGATGTCCGCCTCCGGCTCGCCCTCGATCATCCATTGGGCGAGCGACAGTCCGACGCCGCCGCCCTGGCTGAACCCGGCCATGACGCCGCAGGCGACCCAGTAGTTCTTCAGGCCCGGCACCGGGCCCACCAGGGGATTGCCGTCGGGCGTGAAGGTGAAGGCGCCGTTCACCCAGCGCTTGATGCCCGCATTCTGCAGGCAGGGATAGCGCCGGAAGCCGATCTCGAGTTCCGGCGCGATCCGGTCGATGTCTTCCGGGATCAGTTCGGTGCCGTAGTTCCACGGCGCGCCCTCGACGTTCCAGTGCTTGGGCCGGGTCTCATAGATGCCCAGCAACACGCCCTGGTGCTCCTGGCGCAGATAGGTGAAGCCCTCCATGTCGACGGCAAGCGGCAGCTCCTTGGCGAGCGCCTTCACCTCGGGGATTTCCTCGGTGATGAGATAGTGGTGCTCCATGGGCGTCACCGGCAGATCGACGCCGGCCATCAGCCCCACCTGCTTGGCCCAGAGCCCGCCCGCATTCACTACGTGTTCGGCCCGGATAGTCCCCTGCTCGCTCACCACGTCCCAGCCGCCATCGGCGCGCGGATTGAGCTCCAGCACCCGATTGTTGAGGACAATCTCCGCGCCGCGCTTGCGCGCGCCGCGGGCATAGGCCTGGGTCGCGCCGTAGTTGTCCAGATGGCCCTCGTTGGGATCGTAGAGACCGCCATAGATGCCGGACACGTCGGCGATGGGGCAGATCTTCTTCACTTCCTCCGGCCCGACCAGCTCGGATTCCATCCCCATGGTCTTGAACAGCGCCCAGGCAGCCTTCAGCCATTCCCAACGCTCGGGCGTGCCCGCCATGTTGATGCCGCCGGTCATGTGCAGACCCAGGTCCTGCAGCCCCTCGGCCTGCAGCTCCTTGTAGAGCTTGATGGTGTAGCCCTGGAGGGCGGCGATGTGGGGATCGGCGTTGAGGGCGTGAAAGCCGGCAGCGGCATGCCAGGTCGACCCTGCCGTCAACTCCTTGCGCTCGAGCAGAATCACGTCCGACCAGCCGAGCTTGGCGAGGTGATAGAGCACGCTGGCGCCCACCACGCCGCCGCCGATGACCGCCACCTGCACATGGGATTTCATCCGACCGTCCCCCTTATGGAAATGCCGCGGCGCCGGTCACGACCGGCTCCTTGCCGGAGACTATTGCCAGCCCGGGTCGATGTCCATACACCTATGTATGGACATCGCTTGCGAGAGGGCATCGCGTGGCGCGAAAGCCGAAGGGGCAGGATCGGACGCTTGGCCGCGGTGACTGGATCGCGGCTGCGCTGCGGACTCTGATCGAGGAGGGCGTGGATTCGGTCAAGGTCGTCCGGCTCGCCGACAGGCTCGGCGTCACCCGCGGCAGCTTCTACTGGCATTTCACGAGCCGGGACGAGCTGCTGGCAACGCTGCTGGAGGCCTGGGAGGCGAAGAACACCCAGGCCATCCTCGGCCGGGCCCGGCACACGCACCGGGACCTCACCAGCGCCGTGCTCGACATCTTCGCCTTGTGGGTCGACCGCGCCCTCTTCGATCCCGGCCTCGATTTCGCCGTCCGCGAATGGGCCCGGCGCTCCACCACGGTGCATGATGCGGTAAGGCGCGCGGACGACCGGCGGGTCAAGGCGATAGCCGGCATCTACCGGCGCGCCGGCATGACCGCCATCGATGCCTTCATCCGCGCCCGTATTCTCTACTTCATGCAGATCGGCTACTACGCCCTCGACCTCCGCGAGACGATCGAGGAGCGCATGCGCTACCTGACCCCCTATTTGCGCGGCTTCAACGGTGAGGAACCGGACGAGAGCCAGGTGGCAAGTTTCCGCCGGCGCTATCTGGCGCGGGCCGCGCGGTAGGCGGACGCTACGGCGACGTTCGCCGCCGTTGTGACAAGAACATGCATGTCCGCATTGGCTGTTTGCGTCCGCCGATGAGCGGCTATCTTCCTGCTCTCTCCAAGCTGACTTCGGTCCTGACAACGCGCTCGGGACGGCGAAGCGGCCAGAAACCAAAGCGGAGGGTAGGATGCAAGCCGCACCTCGGACGCTCGTTGCAGCCTTGGCCGCCTTGCTGGTCGCGGCCCTCGCGGGCTGCACGACCGTGCGCGACACCCTTCCGCCGCGCAGCGCGACGGAGCAGCTGCTGATTTCCAATGCCGCCGACCGTGCGGCAGCACAGCTGACCGTTGGGCTGAGGCCGGCGACGAAAGTCTATCTCGATTCGAGCGACTTCGAAGGCTACGACTCCAAATACGCAATCGGCGCGATCACCGAGCAGATTCTCTTGCGTGGTGGCCGGTTGGTTCCAGACCGCAAGGGCGCCGACGTGGTGGTCGCTATCCGGGCCGGTGCCCTGTCGGTCGATCAGAACGACACGCTCGTCGGTATTCCGAGCCTGTCCGTCCCGGTGCCCCTGGCCGGCACTTTGACAACGCCAGAGTTTGCGCTGTTTGCCAAGCATCAGTACCGTGGCGTCGCCAAGTTCGCGGCCACGGCCTACGAAGCGGACAGTGGCAAGATCATAGCAGCCAGTGGGCCTTCCTTTGGCTTTTCCCACCGCACCCATTGGGTCGTGCTCTTTCTGATCGCCTGGAACACGGACGATCTGCTGCCCAAAGATCACCAGTGATCGAAGTCAGTAAGGCGCCGCCGGCGGGTGGTGGAGGGACCGCGCCGGCGGCTAAGTCGGCGCACCAGGGGGTCTGCGGAAGGTGCGCCGCCTTGCTGCGGTCGGGGAAGTGCCGCAGCGTCGCGACATCGGCAGGGCGTCGTGGGGCGTCCTGACGACATTGGCAAAGGAAACGACCGCGACAACGTCCTTGCCGCAGACTCGCTCGGGATAGTTTGGCAATCCCAGTCCTGTAGACCTCGACGGAGCGCCGGACATAGCGTGGCAAGAATTGGGCGGCGCCTTTGCCTCAAGACCGAAAATCGGCCGGGAGCCGTCGTCACGGCAACGAAAGCGGCGCGCCAGGTCTAGCCGGCCAACCGCAGCGTCCGTTCTTCTGGCCTGCCCTCCTCCGCCCCGTCGACTGGTCGGGTTTCCGGCATCGCGGCCCACAGAAACGCCGTGGCTATGAACCCGACCAGGGCGAGCCCGGCGAAGGCGGCCGGGAAGCTGATCTCGTCGGCGAGCCAGCCCGCCAGCGCGGTGCTTGTCGTCGCGCCGATCCCGATGGCGAAGCCGACGACACCCAGGCACAGATTGAAATGACCGGATTGACCGGCAATATCGCTGATCACCAGCGGCACCATGACTCCGAAACACGCGGCGGCAACACCGTCGAACACCTGGATGAATACGATGAGTGTGGGATCGGTGATGAGCGCGAACAGCAGCCCGCGCAAGGGAAGCATCGAGAATCCCAGGAGCAGAATGAGGCGCCGGCCGTGCGTCTCGGCGAGTCGGCCGGTCGTGGGAGAGATGACCGTGACGATAAGCTGCGGCAGGACGATGCAAGCCGCGACAAGGACGGTCGCGTCGGCGGCCGCCAGCTTGGTGAGGGCGCTGCCCGCCAAGGGCAGCATCGGCGCGTTGGCGAAGGTAAACAGCGCGGCACAGGCGGCGAAGACGAGGAGGCGCCGGTCGCCGAGCACCAGCCGCAAGGGTTGCCTGGCTGCAGGCCTTCGGCTGGCACCCGGCACAGGCCGCGGCCGAACGCTGCCCACCCGTGAGAGCGGCACCAGAGCCACCAGGGCGGGAATGGTCAGTGCCGCGGTCAGATAGAAGACCGCGCTTTCCGGCAGGAAATATCCGCATGTGCCCATGAGGACCGCGCCGACGCCGCCGCCGATCGAGGCGAAGCGCAGGTTGCGGCCCAATCTGAGGCCAAGGGCCGTCGGGCCGGTGATCGCCAGGCTCATGGCCGCGATGACCGGCCCGAGCGTGCAACTGGAGAAGCCGTGCAACGCCTCCGCTCCGTACACGGCAAGCGGCACGGGCCAGAAGGCGAACAGAAGCGCGCTCGCGGTGAAGGCGAGGATGCTGAACAGGCCGACCCGGGACTTGCTGCGCGCGGCGTCGACCAGGGCGCCGGCCGGCAGCTGGCTTGCCATGGCCACCACGGTGCCGACGCTGAGGGCAAAGCCGATCGCCGTCTGGGTCCACCCTTGGGTCGTCAGATAGACCGAAACGAAGGGTCCGAACCCAGTCTGGATGTTGGCAACGAAGAGGTTGAGCCAATCGAGACCGCGCCCGGCAGTGCGCAAATCGCCGGCCCCGTTCCTGTCTGCCGGCGATCGGGGCATGGCGGCGGACGTTCAGTTTCCCGCGTCGGTCGGCGAGGGATGATTGACGACAGCGGGCCCGATGATCTTGTTGGACTTTGCTGCCGGGTCATACTCCGGGGCTGCCTGCAAGTCCGCCCGACCTACCTGCACCAGGACGGTCGGCCCCTGCCCGCCCGGCACGAGATGCGCGAGCCGCCAGTCGATCGCGATCTTGCGGCTGCCGACGCCGAGAAATCCGCCGAAGTCGATCACGAGGGCGCGCGGCCGACCGTCGCGGTCGATGACCACGTTGACGACCAGCCCCATATCCTCGCCGCCAGGCCCCTGAACCTTGGATCCCATCACGCCCAGCGCCGCTGCCGAGTCCAGGACCTCCAGCGTATTGTGCGGCTTGGCGGTGGCGGACTGCGAACTCTTGGCCGCCGTGACTGTCGCCGACTTCGGCGGTGGCGCCGTCGTCGCGCTGCCGGCAGCCAGCGCGCCCTCGTCCGACGCAAGCCCCAACAGAATCGCCAACGCAGTCAGGGCGAGCTGCATCTTGCGCCGACACCGCGGTTCCACCCTCATCTGCGGCGAATGGCGGCGAGCTGTCGGGCATACATGCGCCGGTATTCTCCCTGCTGCCGCAGCAAATCGTCGGGCGCACCGTGTTCGACGATCGCGCCCCGATCGAGCACGACGATGCGGTCGAACCTGCGCAAGGTGGACAGGCGGTGCGCGATCGCCACCACGGTCCGCCCGTGGAAAAGTCGGTCGAGAGCATCCTGGATGCACTGCTCGGACTCCGTGTCGAGCGCCGATGTCGCCTCGTCGAGCAGCACGATCGGCGCGTTGCGCAGGAAGGCGCGGGCGATCGCCAGGCGCTGGCGTTCCCCGCCCGAAAGCTTCGTGCCGCGTTCGCCCACGATCGTGTCGAAGCCCCGAGGCAATCGGTCGATGAACTCGACGCAGCGCGCCGCTTCGGCCGCCCGGTACACCTCTTCATTCGTCGCATCCGGCCTGCCGTAGCGCAGGTTCTCCAGAACCGTCCGGTGGAAGAGCGAGATCTCCTGCTGCACGACGGCGATCACATCGCGCAGGCTCCCTTGCGTGACCTTTGCGACATCCTGCTCGTCGATCAGCACATGGCCGCGATCGGGATCGTAGAGCCGCTGGATGAGGGCGATCGCCGTCGACTTGCCGGCGCCTGACCTTCCGACCAGGGCGACACGCTCGCCGGCCCGAATATGCAGCGTGAAATCCCGCAGCACCCGCTCGCCGCCGGGATAGCTGAATCCGACATCGACGAAGGTGATCGCGCCGCCGAGATTGATGAGCGGCTTGGCATCCGCGGCGTCGGGCATTTCATGAGGCAGGCCAAGCACTCGCACCGCCTCGCCCAGCTTGGCAAAGTGCTGCACGAGCTCCATCAAGGCCATGGCGAAGTCGCGCGAGGCGTGCAGGATGGTGAATCCGAGGGTGGTCGTGAGGACCACATCGCCGGTCGTGATTCGTCCGGCGCGCCACAGCGCGACCGACCAGATCAGAACGCCCCCGGTGACGACGAAGACGGCCAGCGCATGGATCAAACGCACGCGCTCCAGGGATTGCAGACTCGCCCGATGGGCCGACATCTCGCGATCGATCTGGCCCGACAGGCGCTCGCGCTCGCGCGCCATCGCTCCGAAGGCCCTGACGAGACCGATATTGCCGATCACGTCGGCCAGTTCGCCGCTTACGGCGACCGACTGCCCGGCGAACCTGTCGTGGAGCGAGCGGCCCCGCTCGGCGAGCGTGACGATCATAGCGCCCAGCAGCAGGACGAGCACGGAAAGGACGCTTGCCATGCGCCAGTCGATCGACCCGAGGACGACCACGCTGCCCAGCACCGCGCTCCCCGGCGGGATCGTCGTCCAGGCCAGAGCGTTCTCGATCGTCCATACCGCGTTGGCGGCGGTGGTGATGCGTCCGGCCAAAGCGCCCGGAAAGCGGTCGGCGAAGTATCGTGCGCCGTGACCCGAGAGGTGGTCGAAGAGCTCCACGCGAAGATCTCCGCCCACCGCCACGAAAACATAGCTCGCGACCCAGCCGGCGAGCCGCCACAGGAGGTGGTCGCCCGCCACGAGACCGAGCAGAACCGCGACGGCGGCCCAGAGCAAAAGGCCCGTCGCCTCCCCCGACCCCAGCACGTCCACGAGGTTCTTGACCGCATACTGAGAGCCGATGGAGCAGCCGACGGCACCGAGGACGGCGCCAAGCACGACCAGATGCCCCATCAACCGACGCCACACGTAGTGTCCAAGGAACCGAACGGGGCCCGTCGAGGCATGCTGTGGCAGGGACATGAGCCTGGGCCTCCCTAGCCTGTCAGGACGATCTCGACCTGACCTTCGCGCCTGAGGACAGTCAGCTCGACCTCCTCCGCATTGCGGCGCAACAGAAGATCGACCGACGCGTCGGCGAGGCGGAGGTTTGTCAGCCGCAATTCGTCTACGCCAGGCGGAAGCGCCGGCGCACTGAAGCGGATCTGCCGCTCCCGCGGCGCGAAGGAGATGCCCAACGCCGCACCCAACATGGCGAAGACCGCGGCCGAGGACCAAGCCTGAGGCGAACAGGCCACGGGATAAGAGGTCGGTCCCGTGCCGGCGCGCCGCGGGAAGCCGCAAAACAACTCGGGAAGCCGGCTCAACGGCATGAACTGCGCCACGCCGAACAGCCCGTCCAGCAGGCGCAGGACAGGCGCCTTCAGCCCGTAGCGCGAGAACCCCATGGCAATGAGGGCATTGTCGTGGGGCCAAACCGAACCATTGTGATAGGCGACGGGGTTGTAGCGCTTCTCGCCCGCGGCCACGGTGCGGATGCCCCATCCGGTGAACGACTCGCCGCCCATGAGCGTTTCGGCAACGCGCCCGGCATGCGCCGCCGGAGCCAGGCCGGCCAGGAGCACGTGGCCCGCGTTGGAAGACCGCACGGCACAGGGTTCCTTGCTGCCATCGAGCGCCAAGGCATAGGTACCGAGTTCTTCGCGCCAGAACACCGCCTCGAAGCGGTCCTTCAGGCGATCGGCGGACAAGGTGAATTCTTTGACTCGCTGCGGAAGATCGAGGGCGCTGGCCAGCCTCGCGCCGCCGCGACAGGCGGCGTAGGCGTAGGCCTGGACCTCGACAAGTGCGATCGGCCCTTCGGCCAGCCTGCCGTCGGCATGAAAAATCGCGTCGTTGCTGTCTTTCCAACCCTGGTTGGCCAGACCGTCGGCGGACTTGCTCTTGTATTCGAGGAACCCGTCGCCGTCGGCGTCGCCAAACTGTTTCATCCAGCTGAACGCCGCCTCGGCATTCGGCCAGAGCCCGCGGACCAGGTCGAGATCGCCGGTGCGCGCATGGTAGGCGTCCAACAGCACAAGAAACAGCAGCGTCGAATCGACGCTGCCGTAATAGCGGGCGAAGGGCACCTCGCCCAGCTTCGCCATCTCGCCTTTGCGGGTCTCGTGCAGGATCTTGCCCGGCTCTGCGTCGTTGTGCCGGTCTACGGTCGTCGCCTGCTCCGCTGCCAGGTAGCGCAAGACGCCGGCGGCGAGTTCCGGGTTCAGCCATAGGCATTCCAGGGACGTGATCAATCCGTCGCGGCCAAAGGCCGTGGAAAACCATGGAACGCCGGCATAGGGGTAGAGGCCATGGGCGGTCTCCGTCGCAAGCATCTCAAGATCGGCGCGCGACCGGTCGAGCCAGCTGTTGAAGGCTTCGTCGTCGGTTTCCAAGCCGACATTGCGCTGCTTGCGCGCGGCGATGCGGGCTCGCTGGGCCGTCAAGCAGGCGTCGGCCGAAACTGGGCCAATGGCGCGCCCGGCATGCTCGCATCGGATCGCCAGCTGGATGAGCCGGCTCCCGCCTGGCGGCAGGCTCAGGTACCAGCCGGCACTGAGCGGCCTCTCGGCTTCTTCCGGCGGATCGAAGGAGAGGCGCGTCCTGCGCAAGACGCCGTCGAGCCCCCGATAGGCCAGCAGCCTCTGCTCCCGGCTGCGCTCTTCCGGCAGCAACGTGCCCCGTTGCCGGCGCACGGACCCGCGAACTTCGAAGATGTCGGCAAAGTCCGCCGCGAAGTGAACCGCGAGCCATAAATGCGTCGACGACATGCCGTAGTTGCGCAGCTCGAACGACTGGAACAGGGAATCCTCACCGAGGAAGGTGCTGCTGAGAATGTGCACGGTGGCACGGGTGAGGCGCAGGCGTCCTTCATGCATCAGGTCGGGGTTGACCAGATCGACCGAGAGCATCAGGTCGTCGTCGGTCACGGTCGAGGAGAGCAGCAACGGCCGGGCCTGGTCCACCGTCACTAGGAGCCGGGACAGGTGCCGTGTGTCTTCGAAGAACAAACCCTCGGTCGCCCCTCCCTCGGCATGGGCGCCCCCGGACTCGTCGAGGACAGCGAAGCAATCGGCATACTTGAGCACGCGGCGGCTCCGGGTGGCATCCGTGTCGGCAGCCGGAATGTAGAAAGGGGAAACCTGCTGACCTTCGCCCGACCGCGGCTCGCGCGACAGCATGAACGCTATACCGCTTCGCGCAACGGGTGCTGGGTTGCGGCCAGGCGTCGATAAATCCGCAAGTAGTCCTCGGCCATTCGCCGGGCCGTGAATCGACGCTCGAAGGCGAGCCGGATCCGCGACCTGTCGAGGCTGGCGAGGCGCCGGAGAGCAGCGACCGCTTGTTCTTCGTCGTCGACGATAAAGCCGGTAACCCCGTCCTCTATGACCTCAGGCACCGAGCCGTTGCGAAAAGCGATGACCGGAGTGCCGCAAGCCATCGCCTCGATCATGACCAGGCCGAAGGGTTCGCGCCAGGCGATGGGAAACAGGAGACCCGCGGCATTGCCCAGGAAAGCAGCCTTGTCCTCCTCGCCGATCTCACCGACGAACTCGACATGGGGGGCATCGAGCAGCGGCTTGATTTGCCGGGCGAAATACTCCTCGTCGACCTTGTCGACTTTAGCCGCGATCTTCAGGCGCATTCCGACCTTGGCCGCGATCCGGATGGCGGCATCCGGCGCCTTCTCAGGTGAGATTCGGCCTAGAAAGGCCAGGTAACCGCCGGCGCCGAACGCCGGCAGAAGCAGGCGCTCGGGAAGGCCGTGATGGACGGTCGCGACATAGTTCGGCAGCGGCAGCGGAGCGCGCTGGGAATCCGAAATCGAGACGACGGGAACGTCGTCGAAGATTTCATAGATGGACTGCAGCTCCCTGAGGTCGAGTCGCCCGTGCAGAGTCGTGAGGAAAGGGACCGAGACCCGCCGCATGAAGGGAAAACCCAGGTAGTCGACATGCAGATGGATCATGTCGAACTCATCGGCCCGGCGGGCAACCTTTTCCAACATGCAGATGTGGAGGGCCAGATAATCGCGGACGCTGCTGTCGAGTCGAAGCGCGTTGGGCCAGCTGGCGTCTAGCCGTGCACGGGTGACGCTGTCGCCGCTGGCGAAGAGCGTCACATCATGGCCAAGGGAGACGAGTTCGTCGCAAAGAAAGGCAACGATTCGCTCGGTGCCGCCATACAAAGCGGGCGGCACTGCCTCGGTCAGAGGCGCGACCTGGGCGATCCTCATGGTTTCTCCATATTGTTAGGGACTGCCGAGTCGGTTTCCCACGAGGAGGATTGGGCGGAAGCGGTCCGTTGCTTTCTCCCGTTGCGGTCTCTCATGTGCCTCCCCGCAGAACCCTGTCTCGGCCGCTTCATAACTTGGGAGCGGAGATTGAATTTTCCCGTGACAATCCTGTGCCCGCCCCAGGGTTATTCGCCTTCGGGCAACGAACAACCGGTGGGCGACTCAGCGGAGCGGTTCGTCCGTTTGTCTTTCGCGCCGCAGTTCCTCGATGGTTCGCCCGATTGCGCGCCACATCGCGGCCCCGGCAATGTCCTCGCGGGCCAAGTCCTCATCGGCGCGTTCGGCCGCCCATGTCGAGGCATCCTCTCCATGTCGGATGATCAGCAGTCTCACGGCGCCGACAATGTCTGGGTCGTCAACCATCGCAACGTTCGCACCTCGTCGGACGCTTCGCCACCGTTTCTCGACAGGCGCGGTCCAACACGGACCACTTACTGGCTTGCTGATCTGCGGACCGTTCCTTCGCGCAAGTCGCCGCCTACGGCCTCGAGCAGGTCGCGCCCATGAGCCGGCCGGGATAGAACCTTCCCCGGAGCGTTGGCGACTTCCATGGGCGTCAGGCATTCGTCGGAGTCCGTGTGAAGTACGATCCGCAGACGGGGCCGGCCATATTTGGCGATCCAGGCCAAGCCGAAGCCGCTGGGATTGCCATCGGGCATGCGGGCGCGGGTCACGAGCAAATCCAAGGTTTCGATGCCGCCCAGTTGATGGATTGCGTCCATTGAATTGGCCGAGGTCACCACCTCGAATCCGGCGGCAGCGAAGGCTTCCTCTGCCTCTTTGCGGAATGTCGGCTTGGAGTCGACGAGCAGGACCAGTCCACGCGAGCCAATGGTCATCGTGCAGCTCCTTTGCTTCGAATGAATCGAGGCGCGAGACTATGGTCCGATCGGGAGTCTTGGGTTGTGACGATTATCTATTATCCGTCGCCGGCAGCTGTTGCCGTGCGGCGACAGGCTGTGTCCTTCCTGCATCGCCCGCCAAAATGATCAGGCGGCGCTAGCACCGACTTAGGAGTGACGAATCCTCAGATCGAGGATTCAAGAACGAACCGTTTGATGGCCTTCTTGATGGCGATGGCGACGCGGAAATCGACAAGCGCCGCAGTCTCGATGCAGCCGTGCTGGGCGACGATCACGCGAGAGAAGGGGAATCCGGGCCGCATGGCGATATAGAACCGGTCGCCTGCTTCGTTCGCCCGCGGCGGCAGGGAATTGAACAGCCTGATCCCGAGCTTCGCTTGCCGATCGCGGAATTCGAACACCACCGCATCCGGAGCGCCGCGCATCATCGCCAGAAGTTCGCTCGAGGCGGGCGAGGGGCAGCGAGGCGTGATGTCCGCTGCCGCCACGGTTCCGGCAACCGAACACGAGACCAGAAGCAACCCCGCGACCAATGCCCAATGTGGAACTTTCATGTTCGACCTCCCGAGGTTTCGCCGAGGCACCTGCTGGCACCCGATGCCTCGGCCCGTGATCCCTAACGCCTCAGTCGAATGGCCGCCGCCGGCCGGCGGTGATGAAGGGAACACCGGTCGGCGGCGGCGGGCGCATCACGGGTGGCATGACGCGCCGCTCTCGCTGCGGGAAGCCAGCCCGCGGCGATGCTGTCCGGTTCACTCGCTAAATGGGTAGCGGTCGGCAGGAAGGACGTGACAATAATCTGAAGCCTCTCACCCGAGGATAGGGTCGGGCTGCAATACGGCAGAGCGGTGACGAGCTCCCCTTTCGCACGGCATTGTCGCCGCGGCGGCCACGCGCCATCTATGCCTGCGGGACGGGCACTTCAGGCATGAGGGCCAAGGCCCATGGACGCCACTGCACCCGCCTTCGTAACCGACGTTCCGGCACGCCTCGACCGCCTGCCTTGGGGGCGTTTCCACAGCCTCGTCGTAGTCGCCCTCGGCGTCACCTGGATTCTCGACGGACTTGAAGTCACCCTTGCCGGCTCCGTCGCGGCGGCGCTGAAGCAGAGCCCGGTCTTGCGCTTCAGCAGCAGCGATGTCGGGCTGGCGAGCAGCGCCTATGTGGCTGGCGCGGTCGCCGGCGCGATCCTCTTCGGCTGGATGACCGATCGGTTGGGCCGGCGCAGATTTTTCTTCGTCACCCTCTTCGTCTATATCACTGCCACCGTCGCATCAGGGCTTTCATGGAGCCTGTGGAGTTTCGCCCTGTTTCGCTTTCTGACCGGGGCCGGAATCGGCGGCGAATATACGGCGATCAACTCCACCATCCAGGAATTGATTCCCGCCAGGTTTCGCGGCTGGACCGACCTCGGCATAAATGGCACTTTCTGGGTCGGTGCCGCCATCGGCGCCTTGGGATCTGTCCTGCTCTTGGACCGCGCGGTGTTTGGACCGGACACGGGCTGGCGCCTGTGTTTTCTCATCGGTGCCGCCCTCGGGCTCATCATCGTGGTCATGCGGCTTTGGATCCCCGAAAGCCCGCGCTGGCTCGTCATACACGGCCGGCCGCGCGAGGCGGAAGCGATCGTCGCCGGCATCGAGCAACGCTTTCGAGGCCGGGGCATCGGCCTGCCCGATGAGGATCTCCCTCTCATCCACCTGCGCACGCGCCGGCACACCGGACTGGACGAGGTCTTCGATACTCTTTTTCGCGTTCACCGGCGCCGCGCCGCCATCGGTCTCTGTCTGATGACTGCCCAGGCCTTCTTCTACAACGCGATCTTCTTCACCTATGCCCTGGTGCTCACCGATTTCTACGGCATTTCCGCCTCCAAGGTCGGGCTCTACATCCTCCCCTTCGCACTGGGAAATTTTCTGGGGCCGCTGGTGCTCGGCCGGCTCTTCGACACCTTGGGGCGTCGAAAGATGATCGGCGCGACCTACATAGCGTCCGGCCTGCTGCTGGCGATCAGCGGGTATCTTTTTCAGCAGGGCATGCTGACCGCCTGGACCCAGACCACCGCCTGGATGATCGTGTTCTTCTTTGCCTCGGCCGCCGCCAGTTCCGCCTATCTGACCGTGAGCGAGAATTTTCCTCTCGAAGTGCGCGCCCTTGCCATTGCCGTATTCTACGCCGTGGGAACGGGCCTGGGCGGCATCGCTGGACCCGCGCTGTTCGGCAGGCTGATCGAGACCGGTTCGCGCTCGGAGGTCCTGATCGGATACCTGATCGGCTCCGTCTTGATGCTGATCGCCGGCGCCGCGGCAGCGGTCTGGGGCATTGCCGCGGAACGGCGGCCGCTGGAGGCCGTGGCCAGGCCTCTGTCATGCCCATGAGCGGCCCGTCGCGAGTGGGCAATCGTGCGCCCGCGGACCCATTTCTTGACACACCGCCGCAGGCCGCTTGCCTCTGGTCCATCTTCCCGCCAATGCCAACATCGCAAGGCACGCGGACGCGCCGGAGCCACGATCTTGACCCTGTATCGAATCTCCCTGCTGGACCAGTCGGACCGGATCAAGGCGCTCGAAACCTTCGAGTGCCATGATGACGACGAGGCCGAGGATGTCGCCGCGGAGCTGCTGAAATCATCGCGTTATGTCGCGGTCGAGGTCTGGGAGGAAACCGAGCGAATCCATCGCGCCGAAAAATAGCCGTCCCGAGCGACGGCAGCGAACCATCGCGTCGCGGATCGCATCGAAAACCAGGAGGGAAGGATGACCTTTGAATTGCCCAAGCTGCCCTATGCGCTGAACGCCCTCGAGCCCCATATCAGCGCGACGACTCTCGAGGTCCATCACGGCAAGCATCATCGTGCCTATGTGGACAAGACCAATCAGCTGATCGCGGGGACCGAATTCGAGCGACGCAGCCTCGATGAAGTGGTCGCGGCGACGGCGCGTCAGAAGAAATACCAATCGCTGTTCAACAACGCCGCCCAGGCCTGGAATCACGGCTTCTACTGGAACTCCATGTCGCCCGGCGCCGGTGGCGAGCCGAGTGGGGCCATCGCCGATCGCCTGGCGGTCGATTTCCAGAGTTTCGGCGCCTTCCGCGAGGCCTTCAAGACGGCGGCCGTCGACCATTTCGGCAGCGGCTGGGCATGGCTGGTGCTGGACGAGGAGCGCCTCAAGATCGCCACGACTGCGAACGCCGATACTCCGATCGCTCATGGCAAGAGGGCCATGCTGGCCATGGATCTGTGGGAGCACGCCTATTATCTGGACTATCAGAACCGGCGTCCGAGCTATGTCGAGACCTTCCTCGACAAGCTGGCGAACTGGGACTTCGCCGGACGCAACTACGAAATGGCCATTGAACGCAAAGTGGCCTGATGCCCACTGCCGCCGTTGCGATGAGCTAGACGGTCCGTCGAGAGCTCTCGAGGGGCCCGTGACAACTCCAAAACAGCCCCAACCGCGTCGTTTGTATGGCGAGCAGGCGCGACAATATAGGTGAGTCACGGGCCTATCGAGGAGTTCGCCATGAAGCTCGTCAAGCTCGTCCTGGCCTTGCTGTTCGGCGGTCGCTTCATCGCCACCTGCGGAGATCGAAGTGCCCAGCCGCATGGACGGGAAATCGGCGATTTTTCCGCCAACAAGCAGCTCTACGGCGATGAAGACGATGAAGGTTGGTAGCTGGAAGCCGGCTACGGAGCTGGCATCCATGCTCCGGGCCGCCCGCTAGGAACAACGCCGCGGATCGCTGCACCCTCGCACCAAGGCGGCCCAGGGTGTTTCAGGCGCGTCAGGATGACTTCCTGGCCAAATCCCGATCCCGAGGCAGCATCGATCGTTCGGATGATCCTCTCGAAGCAGGCCGCGGCCCCTCCCCTCCTCGATCGCTCGCTGTGTCTCCACCGGGCCGCCTCATCCTGGGTGAACGCTCCGTCGCTTCGCCCAGTTCCTCGACCACGACACGGCGCGCCGGCATGGCGATGTCCAGAGCATCGAACCGATCCTTGAGACGCCGGTTGAACTCGTTCTGCACGCCCCACTGACGGCCCGGCAGGGTTCTGATCTGGCAATGCAGGATAAGCGCATAGTCGGCAAATCGGCTGAGCACCGGCTTGTCCATGGCGGCCAGGATATCGGATGCGAAGTCCGGGTCGGCGGCTAGCTCGGCACCCACGGATTCGAGAAGAGCGACGGCGCGGCCGACATCCTCCCGGAAATCGATCGGGACGTCGAAAACGGCATAGGCAAAGTCACGGGTCATGTTGGTGACTTTGGTGATCTCGCTGAATGGAATGGTTCTGAGCGCGCCGCCCCCATCCCTCAGCCGAACCGTGCGCATCGAGATGGCTTCGACCGTCCCCGTATCGGGACCGATGGCTACTACGTCGCCCACGGCGAACGTGTCCTCGAACAGGAGATGCAGCCCGTTGATCAAGTCCTTGACGAAGGTCTGGGCGCCGAACCCGACGGCTATCCCAATCACGCTCGCGCCGGCCAGCAGCGGGCCGATGTCGAGCCCGATCGCCGACAGCCCGATCAACGCCACAAAGACAATAAGCACGACCGCGATCGTCCTGCGTAGGAGGGGCAGGAGCGTCTCGGCCCTGGCACGGCGCAATCGGCGCGGGCCGTGGGGAACTTTCTTTGCCAGGTAGAGCTCGATGGCGATCGACACCGCCTCCCAGATCAGCACGGCAACCGTGAGCGTGATCAGCAGGGTCGCCAGGTCCCCGGCGATCCGCCGGCCGAGGTCGGTTTGTAGTCAGGCGAAGGAGTCGAGGCCCCAGGCCTGCAACACCGTCAATCCCGCGGCGGCGTAGAGCGCGACGCGCAGCGAGATGGTCAGCACCGGCAGATAGCGCCCGGCGCGTTCTTCCAGGCCTGGAAAGCGCAGATGCAGTTCCCGCCCGATGGAAAAGAACCGGTGCAGCAGGTTCGCCGCGAGATCGGCCAGGATTTTGGCCGCCGCAATCGCCACGGCCGAAAGGACGGAGGCGCGCAGGATGAAAGAAAATCCCCCGGGAACCTGAAAGGCCCAGACGCCGAAGATCGCGGCGACATAAATCATGGCAGCGACGTGCCACATCTCGGCCGCCCGGCTGCGCAGGACCTGGAGACCGCCCTGCCCTGCCGATCCGGGTTGCCCGCGGATCCGGTCGCGGACCGATTCGCGATTCTGCAGGATCAACATGACGACCAGGGCCGCGACAACAAACCCGACGGCCTTGAGAATGAATTCAAATCCAGCGGGAGGCAGCCCGACGAGCAGTGCTGCATAGGCCGCCCCATAGCCGCCGACCAGCAGCACGGCAAAGCGGCGCAGCCATACGAACCAGTAGCTACCGCTGTCCGCGCTCATGCCAAGCGGCCGACGGCTTCCTTCCTCGGGAGCCAGCAGCCGGTGCCCGACAGCGAGCAAACCGCGCAGGCTCGCCGTGGCAATCAGCAATACCAGCAGGACGGGCCGCGCGGCATCGCTCGGATGCGTGAGTGGAAGCAGGAGGTAAGCGGTGGCAGCAAACGCCGACACCGAAAGAACATCCTTGAGGACGCCACCGAGGAGAAAGATCGTCCCGAGCCATGGCGGCTCGACCGCTCCCTCGACCGCGGGCTTTCGTCGCCACTTCAGCATGAGAGATGCCGCCCGTTCCGCCGCCAGGGCCCCGGCTAGAATGGCGATGAAACGCAGAAGCGTGCCGATGACGAGGTCGCGTGTCCCGCGATCGGCCGCTTGCTGCCGCACCCAGGTCGAAAGGCGCGGCAGGTCGAGCAGCACGCCTGTCGCACCGACAAGCGCGTCGCTGGCGTTACGTACTTGCTGCGAGGCAGCGGCTATCACGGTGTCACCCGGATTGCCGGCGGCAACCGCCGGCGCCGGCTGAGCGATCGCCGGTGCCTGGTTCTGCCGATCCCGAACCGCGATCAGCGCCTGGATGTCTGCGATCAGTTTCTGCCGGGCGGCGGCATCCTGAAGTTCGTTCACCAGGGCCTTGAGATCGGCCGTCGACACGGCTGGAGTCGAACTGGTCGGCGCGCCTTCCGGGCCCGCGAGCGTCACCGGCGCGGCGCCTAACGACACCATGACCGCGAACGCCAAGCCCCGGCACCGATGCCGGTGCAGCCATGGCGCAATGCGCTCCACTAGCGGCAAAAGGGCTATCTCTTGAAGACTTGTTCGATGGTCACGCGGTCAATCTCGCCGGGCGCTTCGCCATCGGGCCGCCCCGGGGCCACAGCGTCCGCGATCATGGGCCAGGACCGAGTGGTCAGGGCATTGGCAGCAGGTAGCCCACCACGCCACCGACGCTCAGAAGCAGGATGACTGCCACGAGAAAGCGCGTCATGGGATTCCTCCCTCTTCTGCTGGAATCGCCTCGTCGTGGCTCCACATATTGGGAACGACAGCTTTCACCTCTCATGACAAAATTCAGTCAGTCTGCGGCCGCTGGAATTTTCTGGAAAGAAGGGCCCTTCGCGCGCCGGGCAATTCTAGAGGTCGCGTGCCGTCAGACGAACGAAGGCCCGGGAGCGATCGCCGTCGCATTCGAAGGCGCCTTTGCCGGCTTTGTTGAGCGCCGCCGCATGGATCCAGCCGCGTCGGGAAATATAGGCATTGGTCGCATCTGCCTCGGCCAGAGTGCTGGCGCCGAAAGCCATGTAGAGGCAAAGCGCGTCGATGCAACAGCGCACCGGCTCACCGTCTTGATCGACCTCGAACCAAAGACGATTGGCGGCGGAGTCCCATTGGATTTCCGTCTGGCTTTCGACCGACATGGCTAGCCTCCATATTTGCTTTCGACCCGACAATGTCGGACTTCGTCTCACATTGCCCACCCCTAGATAGGAAGCCTGGAGGTACCCGCCTCCCCCAGCGGTGAGACATTTTTGAGCTGCGTTTGCGCCCACCGTCGATAAGACGGCGGCCGGCGAGCGAGATTCGCCGGCCGCCTCTCGTCAAGCCCGATCTACGCCATCAGTCCACTCAGGGAGTCGCCGGTGAGATGTTGACTTCACCGGAGCCGCTTCCGCTCGCCTGCCCCTGAAGTGTCCCAGGGTCGCTCGGCGACGGTCCGGCGCTGGCATTGTTGTCGACGGAAACGCTCGCCGTCGGCGTACCCTGGCCAGAGGAGATGTTCGCGACCGCGCTTGCGTCGCCCGCGCCTGACACACCGACGGGCGAATCGCCGGCACCAGGGATCGCTCCCTGGGCCGCGCTGTTGACGCTTACCTTGGCGTCCGGATTGGCCGGATCGCTGCCGAGTGCGGCAGAGGCATCTCCGCTGGAGCCGAAGGAGGCAGTCCCACCGCCACTGGCCGACAGGTCGCCTGTCGACGTGGAATCGCCGGTCACGTGCGTAACGCCGCTGCTGTCGGTCGAAATCGCAGCCGTCGAGGTGTTCGCCGACTGGGATTGGGCCGAACCAACGCCGGTCGAGCTCGCGTTGGCGCCGGAATTGGAGTCCGCGTTGAGACTGGACCCCGGCGCCGATTGGGAAGCGGCGGCGGCGGCTTCGGCCGATGCCGCTGCCGTTCCTCCGCCGCTCGAGGTTGTGCTGGAGATAGAGCCGGTATTGGCTTGCACGGAACCGGACTGAGACGCCTGGGCGTCCGCCGATGCATTCGCCGCGGCGCCGGCCATCCCGTCGCCGGCTGAAGCTGCGCCGGTCCCGGCCGCCGCGGCGGCGGCGGCGGAGTTGCCGCTCGACGACGCATTGCCCGTCGCCAGGCTATTGCCGGTGCCGAGCGCCGTCCCGCCACCTGTGGTGCTGACGTTGGAGCCAGTGTCGGTGGATGCGCTGGCGGAGCCGGCGCTGCCTTGGGCGGCCGTGCCTTTTGCCGAGGAATTGGTCGCAGCCGAGCCGGTGCCGGAGACGTTGGCGCTGCCGCCAGCGCCGGTGCTGGTGGCAGGCGAGGCAGCTTCCGCCTGTTGGCTCTGCAGATGCAGCGAGGATGGATCGAATTCAGTTGGCAGGGCCGCCAGAGCGAAAGCAATTGCGCTGGCCGTGGCCATCAGGGTCAGCTTCGATCGGAACTTCGACATTGCTCATTCCTTCCTATCTGTCTGTCCGTCCGGGAGATCAAGCACGAAGCGGCAGATCGCAGCCGGAACCGCGTGCACCCCGCCGGCTGCCCTCATACTGACCACTCGAAGGTTCGCTTGTTTCCTCGATCGGCCGAGGTCCCGCTCAATTGGCCCGCGTGACCGAAACCGGGCTTCCGCCTCGGCGTTCGGACCGCGAGCGAAAGTCCTTGAACCGCCCGGACTTTCCGCGAGGCCAGCACGATATTCACGCCCGCAGGCAGGGACTCACGAGTGCCTGCGGCCCGTAATTGACACGCGCGACGCGGGTTCCTCGCGATCGGCGCGCAAGCCATATGGAACTTCCATTCTCCAAGCGAGTCGGATGCGAATGATCGCTTGCCGAGGACTGGTGCCGGCCCACGCGAGGCAGGCGGCGCGAAACGCGGCAACCCGAAAGGATGCGACATGACAAATCTCATGCGAAAGCGGCCGGCCTCTGCCCGCCCAGTCTTCGCCATCGGCGGACTCGCACTGGCAGTTCAGCTGGGTATCGCCGGTCTGTTGTCGGCATCCGACGCAAGGGCTGACGCCGATCGCGGAAACATCCGTGGCCTCGCCGGCTCAGCGCGAGATCATGTGGTGGCCGGCCTCGACCGGCGATCTCGCAACCCCGGAACAGCCGATGCCGGCAACACGCAACCCGCCCGCGGTTCATCGCCGGCCACATCCGCCGGCAGCGGCGTCAGCGTCAGCAGCTCCGCCGGCAGCGACGCCTCGGCGTCGGTCACCACTGGCGGCGATGCCAGCGTCCGGACGCGTTCGCGCACGATCACCAAGACCATCGACCGCGGGAATGTCACCATCTCGATTTCCATTTCCCGTTCGGTAGCCATCGTCGACGAACCAGGCGGCATCGTCGTGGGACGAGCGGTCGATAAATCGGTCGCCATTGCCGTCGATACCGCCGGACAGGATAGCGTGACCGCCCGCTCCGTATCGAAAGCAACGATCCGAAGCTCCGGCACGGTCTCGGGCGTCAGCATGAGCGTAGCCGCCGACGGCAGCGCCGAGGCCGCCATCGCCGGTGGGCCGTCCGCGAGCGCCGTAAGCGGGGCGGAAGCCTCCATCGGTCTCTAGTTCCACTTGCCGACGATCACCGGATTCACAGGAGATGAACCATGAAGACAGCGATGCCCTGGCGCCCGGCTGTACTGGGCGCCGTACTGAGCACGATGAGCGGTGTAGCGATGCATGACGGCCGGCTGCAGGTGCTGTGGGCAATTCCGGCCGCAAGAGCCGACGATACTCTCAACACGCTGCCGTCGGTCGCGGCCGGGGGAACGACCGCCTCCGCTTCGGCTCATGCTTCGGTCAGCGTGACGTCGAGCGGATCGAGCCGCGGATGCGTGGCGGAATCCACGGCCGAGGCAGGCGCGCAGGCCGGCGATCAGCAGAAGAGCAGCAGCGACCACAAGCGCGTCGTCGGAGCCAATGGCCCCTGCCAGGCGAGCGCCAGCTCTCGGGCCGACGCCATTGCCGGCCCGCCGGCGGATCCCAGCAAGGAATAGGGGCGATGGCGGCGGGGGCAGAACCCCCCGCCGCCATCATTCTGTCTCAAGTCGCCGGCGTGACCCGTACGCGCACGGCGTTCGCCGGAGGATCGCTCACTTCCGAACGGAAGTGATAGGAATCGCCGGGCGCCAGGACCGCCGGCGGCAGATCAGCGATGGCGACGTTCTGCAACACCGTGCCGTCTGCTCCGAGCAGGCTTAGGACAAGCTGCGGAGGCACAGTGCGAAGAGCGGCGGAGGTGTTGACGAGATCGCCTTCGACCACCAGCGTCAGCGCCCCCGCGACGACAGAGCGGGAGGATCGCAGATCCTTGACCGTCAGGTTCACGACCACTGCGTTCGTGCCTGGCGCAGGCACCGCGGCGACGGTCATGGCCGCCGGCTGATTGCCTATGGTGCCCGCGGCCGGATCGTTGGCCCGCGCATCGGACTCGGAGCACAGGCGATAGCCGGCAGGATAGCTGTCTACGCAGTGGGCCTCGGCATACTGAGTCTGGTCGACATCCGACCAGCCGATCCCGACGCGGGTATCGAGCGGCTGCGACTTGGTCTGCAAGCTGAAGGAATAAAGTCCTTGGGCGAGCGGGTCGCTGGGCTCGGCGACGACCATGTCGGAGTGTCCCGGAACCGGCGTGAAGTTCAAGGCAACCCGGTACACAGGAAGGTCGGGGGCGGCCCAGCGGTTGTTTTGCGCCGGTACGACATTGCCGTTGCCGCTCACGTCATTGCGCACGTGCGCGACGCGTCTCAGCTCGATCAGGTCCTGCAGCGGCGACGGGTCCGTGGTCAGCGACCGGTTGAAGACGACAAATTCCACTTTCGGCGGAAGATCGGAGCGGTCGCTCCAGGTGCTGCGCTCCCAGTTGCTGTCGCCGTCCAGGCGGATCAACTGGTCCCCGTCATAGGCGTAGAGACCGTAATTCGGTGGTATCGGCACGCTGGATTGGTTTCCCAGGTTGACCTGAGGCTGCGAAGAGCCGCAGGCGGTGATGGCTAGGAAACAGCATGTGGCGAGCAACGGGTGGACCCTTCTTGTGCGGTGCATAAGCAAGCCTCCTCCAACGATTTCCCGAGTTCTCCGGTATCCCTCTTGCGCTTGCGCCGCAGCGAGAGATGGGCATGGCGCATGGCCGCCGCCGTACCCGCCATAATTTTGACCCAAGGCGGAACTAGGGATTCCGCCAGTGCGGCCAACTCGGAGGCACTCGATGGCCTGTTCCGGCCTTGTGACAAGTTTGGATCGCAGGAACAGGCGCGCTTGTGACTCGCCACGTCATGCTAATGTTTGTGCCTGAGGCGCGTGCGGGCCGGGGAGCAGCGTTGTTGGGGCCTCTTCCCATTCCGGGCTCGAAGGCCGAAAACCGAAGCGAGGTGTTTCTGCGAGGCGCGTTCGTTCCAAGTGGGGGTCCCTAGGATCATCGCGATCCTTTTTCCCGCGGCGCAACTTCAGGACAACTGAAGGCGCTACGGGCCAACTGAGCGAGCAGTTCACACGGAAAGCGCTGCTCAAATGTTCAAGCTGGAGGTGCGGACCATGGAACAGATCGACATCGAAACAGTTGAAGTCCTGAGGGCGCACGGGCGGATTCTCATCGTCGACGATGACGTCTTGTTTCGCGAATCGCTGGGTCACAATCTCGCGCAGGTCGGCTTCGATATGGAGGAAGTCGGCAGCGGGCCGGAGGCCCTTGCGCGTCTGCAGAACGGGAACATGCCGGATCTTGTCCTGCTCGACTGGAAGATGCCGGGGATGAACGGGATCGAAGTTCTGCGCCAACTGCGTGCGGCACGGATCCTCGTGCCGGTGCTGTTCTTGACGGTGCTGAACGACCAGATGTACGAGGAGGCGGCGTTGCAGGTCGGTGCCGTCGATTTCGTGGAAAAGCATCGGGCTTTCACGATCCTGCTGAAGCGCATCGAACTGATCCTGGCGGGAACCAAGGCCGGGGCACCTGCGTCGCCGGGCCAAGCCGATGTCGGGTCGCTGCGCGTGGGCCCGCTGGAGCTTCGCTTCGACATCAACCGGGCGCTGTGGCGCGGCCAGAGGGTTGATCTCAGCCTGACCGAGTTCCGCGTGGTCAGCCGCCTCGCTTCCGCCGCCGGAGCGGACATCAGCCACCGCGAGCTCTACGACATCGTCAAGGGCGAGGGCTTCATTGCCGGCCAAGGTCCCGACGGCTACCGCGCCAACGTGCGCACGACGATCAAGCGGGTGCGCCAGAAGTTCAAGACGGTGGACGCTTCATTCCAGCAGATCGAGACATACAATGGCTTCGGCTATCGCTGGAAGACTGAGGATCAGCTGGCGGCCTGATTGGCCCCAGGCGCTGCGGGGCCTGCGGCACTCGATATCGGGCAAGCTCGCGGCCCTGGTCATCGTTTTCGTCGCGGTGCCGGTGGTGCTCTACACGGCCTTCCGGGAGGCTGATCAGGAAAAGCGCGCCCTGCTCTCGGAATCGATCCGTCAGCAGGGGCAGATCATCGCCGACCTGCTGCGGCCAAACCTGGAACTCTCGGGCGGCAACCCCGGTCTTCAGGTCGGTCGCTGGCTTGCTGCATTGTCGGTGCATGGCCTGCATGTGCGGGTTCTGCTGCGCCCGATCAGCACGCCCGGACCTCTGCGCTTCTACTACATGGCCGCCGTACCCCCCGGGTCCGCCGCCAGCCTCGATGCCGACAGCAGGCAGCTCAAAGCGGCAGGTGCCTTCGACAGACTGAATGACAGTTGCGAGGGCGGCTATCCGCTGAGCCTGCTCTATACCAACTATTCGGGCGAACAGGAGATCCTGACATCTCTGACGCCGATCCGCAGCCCGACGGGCTGCTGGGTGGTAATCACATCAAGTTCGCCGGCGGAGATCGGCGGTCTCGTCGCCGAGCGCCCCTATTGGAGCCGGCCCGAGGTGCAATTCGCAGGGCTCGTATATTTCCTGATGGCGGCGGTCGTGCTGTGGCTCCTGCTCGGGCTGAGAAGCGAGCTCGGCCGGTTCGCGGACCAGGCCCGGCGGATTCGGCGTCGGCGCGGCGGCCCGCGGTTCGCCGACGTGAACCAGGTGCCCGAACTGGCGAGCGTGGCCGAAACTTTGGACAACATGGTCCGCTCCCTCGAACAGTCCGCACGTGCGGTTCGCGACGCGGCCGAGGAGACCGCCCATGCCCTGAAGAGTCCGATCGGCATCGTGGCGCAATCGATCGAGCCCTTGCGCGCCCGGGTTGCCGCCGGCGACGTCGAAGGCCGACGCGCGATCACATTCATCGACCGCAGCGTCGAGCGGCTGGGAAATCTTGTCGGGGTGGTGCGAGAGCTGGGCGAGGCGACCGCGGAACTGATCGACCAGGAGCGCGGGCAATGTGAGCTCTCAACCTTGCTCATCGGCATGCTCGGCGAATACAAATCCGTCGCCCGTCATGCGGGCGTGGCCCTGATGGATCGGATTGCCCCAGGGATCGTGGTCGAAGGCGGCGATTCGGTGCTGGAGCCGATCGTCGAGAACATCCTGGACAACGCCCTCAGCTTCTGCCGACCGGGCGGCAGCATCTGGCTCGCTCTCGAAAGCCGGGAGCGAGATTGTCTCTTCGTGGTCGAGGATGAAGGGCCGGGCGTGGGAGAAGCCGAGCTGCGCCATCTGTTCGATCGGTACTATTCCTCCCGGCCGACCGCTGGTCCCGGCGCGCCGACCGAGGGCGACCGGTCCGATCATTTCGGCATCGGCCTCTGGATCGTGCGCCGCAATGTCGAAGCCCTGGGCGGGCGGGTCTATGCCGAGAATCGCCAGCCGTCCGGACTGCGGGTCGTCGTCATACTGCCGCTGGCGAAGTGAGGCCGATGTTCACGGTGGCCCGTAAGCTCATGGCCGATGAATCCGCTTGTGCCAGCTGCGGGCGACCGTGAGCACCGCAGCCAAGCCCAGAAAGACGAAGCTGACGAGCCGAACCGTCAGGGCGTCCGGTGCAGATTGATCCATGAACCCGATCGAGGCAGCGGCCACGGCGACGATGACGAACACGACGGGCCAATAAAATCTCATGGCCCTAACCGGGTGCCGGCGACCGGCCAGCCAGGGTTCGGCTCGGTCCGAATGTAGTTCATAAATAATAGATGGGCATGGCGAGGACGTTCATTCGAGTGTCATTGTCATGTGCGGAGCGAATATTCGCATGACAATTTCCAGGCCTCGCCCATGACAATCATCTGACCGAGCCTGCGTCGGCGCCAGCGGGGCCCCATGTCTATGGCCACGGCTTGCGCGACCGGGAGATCAAGCAGTCCGGTGGTGCACCGCCAACACGCGGGGAGATGACGGCATGCCTAGCGACGCCCGCTCCAAGATGCCGGTGAGCACCGATCGGCAGAAGCACGCGGATCCCGACGGGTCCTGGGATTTGACCTTGCGAGACAACATGGCGCATCTGCGACGCTACGCGCGCGGGCTACTGCGTAACGCCGCCGACGCCGACGATTTGGTTCAGGACTGCCTGACCCGGATGCTGGCCCGGGAAGGCGGACGGGGCCCCGTGCGCGAGCAGCGTCGGTTCCTGATCGTCTCTGCGCGCAATCTGTTTTTCACCCGCTACAAGCAGCGGGTGCGAAGAAGCGTCACCCTTTCCCTGTCCGACATGGTGGACGAGCTGGGATATGGGCCGACACAGCAGGACCGGTTGAACCTTCGCGATGTCGCCCGTGGTCTGGCGCGGCTGCCGCGCCCGCAACGCGAAGCGATCATGCTGGTGGCGCTCGATGAACTCAGCTGCGAACAAGCGGCCCGCTCCCTGGGTGTGGCCGTGGGCACGATCCAGTCGCGCGTTCACCGGGCGAGGATGGCGCTGAAGTCGCTGGATGGTATGCCCAAGGCGAAGCCCGGCCCCAAATCCCAACGCGGTCGCCGGACAATCGCGGCATAGTCAATGATGCCCGCTTCTACTCTCCCGCCAGCAATCATTCTAAGGCCGAGGGAAGCGTCATGCTTTCCGACCCATCACCGTCAAAGCGGCCGCCGTCCTCCTCAGATGAGGGCCGCCCGGCGCAGGCGGGCGAGCGTCGATTGATAAGGCTCAATCGGCTCCAGCGTCGACAGGTCTATGATCTGCACGAAGCAAAGTTTTCCCTCTCGTTCCTGCTTGTCGGCCAGATCCGCCATGACCGCCTCGATAGACTCCCGGGGAACGGTCAGTTCCTGCGCCGCACGACGTCGCTGATCGCCGAAGCCATACACAGCGACAAACCGGCGCGTTTCGTTGCTGGCCGCGTTGGCGATCTTCATGGAATCCCTCCTGTCACGGACAATTCGGGCAAGCAGGCCGCCTCGGAACTATTTTGACGAACACAACTATGCATTCTGCGCAAGCTTCCCGCGGCCATTGCCGACCTCCGCCGCTGCCGGCAGCTGGTCGGGCGCAGGGCTGCTCTCGAGGGCCTGCAGGAAGCTCTCTCGCCATGTCTTTATGGTGTTGCGCGTCACCACTTCCATGAGCCCACGCCAGCGGGCGAGGCGCTGATCCGCCGGCATGGTCAGTGCAAGGTGGAGCGCGCCGGCCAGCTCATCGATGTCGTAAGGATTGACGATGAGCGCGCCCGTCAACTCCCCAGCCGCGCCGGCGAAGCGCGACAACACCAGCACTCCCGGATCGGCGGGGTCCTGGGCGGCGACATATTCCTTGGCGACCAGGTTCATGCCGTCTCTGGTCGGCGTGACGAAGCCGACGCGCGCGAGCCTGAGGTAGCCGGCCAGCACATTGCGGGCGAAGGACTTGTTCAAATAGCGCACGGGCGTCCAGTCGGCCTCGGCGAACTTGCCGTTGACCCGGCCGGCCAGGCCCTCGACTTCCCGGCGAAGCGCGCGGTACTGGGCCACCTCGCCCCGGGAAACGGGGGAAATCTGCAGCAAGGTCACGCGCGACCGGTGCTCCGGCCAGCGAGCCAACAGTTCCTGGAAGGCCTCCAGACGGTTGGGCAGCCCTTTGCTGTAGTCCAGGCGATCGACGCCGATCACAAGGCTCCGGTTGACGAGACTGTCGCGCAGGCGCGCCGTCTCGGGACGCGCCATGGCCTTTTCGGCCGTTCTGGCGAAGCCTTCGGCATCGATGCCGATGGGAAAGGCGGCAATGTGTCCCTTCTGACCCAAGGCCTCTATCCGGTCGTCCGCGAGCGCCTGACCGCCCGCCTCCTCGATGAAGTATCGCTGGAGCCTGCGCACATCAGCGGCGGTCTGCAGGCCAGTCAGGTCGTAGCTCAAAAGATCGCCTGCCAGGCGTTTGTGCTCCGGCAGGGTGACAAACAGCTCCGGCGCCGGAATGGGAATATGCAGGAAGAAGCCGATGCGATTGGCAACGCCGAGCTTGCGCAGCTCGCTTGCCAGCGGAATGAAATGATAATCGTGCACCCAGATAAGGTCTTCGGGCTGCAGCAAGGGCTTCAGGCTTTGCGCGAACCAGCTGTTGACGCGCAAATAGCCCTCGAAGGCCGCACGCCGGTAGAGCGAAAGCCCCGGCCGATGGTGAAACAACGGCCACAGCGCGCCGTTGGCATATCCGATGTAGAATTCCCGGTAGTCCGCCGCGTTGATGTCGACGGCCGCATAGGTGACCTTGCCGGCCGTAAGCAGCCGTGGCTCTCCAGCAGGACCCTCGGTGGTCTCGCCGCTCCAGCCGAACCAGAGACCGCCGCGCCGGGCGAGCGCTTCGCGCAAGCCGACGGCCAATCCGCCCGCCCGGGCTGACTTCTCGCTCGGCAGTGCCAAGCGGTTCGAGACGATCACCAGCCGCGCCAAAACGCCTCCTCCCAGCTTTTCGAAAGCCGCATCGCGCAAAGGATGAGTCCCACCAGGGAGTAGGTCTGGGGATAGTTGCCCCACAATTCGCCGGTCGCCGGATCCAGGTCTTCCGACAACAGGCCGACGTGATTGCGCCGGGCCAGCACGCCTTCGAACAGGGCGCGCGCCTCATCGCGCCGGCCGACGGCGGCAAGGGCATCGATGTACCAGAAGGTGCAGACGATGAACGACGTATGGGGCAGGCCGAAGTCGTCGGGCGCTGCATAGCGGAAGAGATGATCGCCCCGGCGCAGGTCGCGGGTGATGGTGTCGAGGGTTGCAAGATAGCGAGGGTCGGAGGCGGCAACCAACCCGACTTCCTGGAGCAGCAGCAGGCTCGCATCCACGTCGCGCCCGCCGAAAGCGGCAACGAAGGAACCGACATCGCTGTTCCACGCCCGAGCCAGGATACGCTGGCGAATCCCATCGGCCTCGGCTCGCCAACGGCGATTTCGGGCCTCATCGCCCAGAGCCTCGCCGATCTTGGCCAGCCGGTCGCAGGCGGCCCAGCAAAGTGCGGCGGAATGGGTATGGATTGCACGCCGCCCGCGGAATTCCCAGATCCCCGCATCCTCGCGAAAAGCGTAGCGGGCCGCCCGCACGCCCAGGCGCTCCAGCCTCTGATAAAGGTCGCTGTCGCCGCGCCTGGGCAGACGCCGGTCGAAGAACATCTGGGCCGTGGCAAGGATGACGCTGCCATAGCTGTCGTTCTGAATCTGATCCTGGGCCAGGTTGCCGACCCTCACCGGCCGCATGGCGCGATAGCCCTTCAGCGTCGTCACCTCCCGCTCCTCCAAGACCTGGTCCGGCAGGATGCCGTAAACGGGCTTCAGGTCGGCCTCGGCATCGCGCGCCGCGATCGTGGTGATGTAGCCGAGGAAGTCCTCCATGGTGCGCGTCGCGCCCAGTCGATTGAGGGCGTGGACGGCGAGATAGGCGTCGCGCAGCCAGCAGGCGCGATAGTCCCAGTTCCGCCCGCTGTCGGCGGCCTCGGGTATTGAGGTAGTCAGGGCGGCGACGATGGCGCCCGTGTCCTCGAAGCTGCAGAGCTTGATGGTGATCGCGGCACGGATCACCGCTTCCTGCCATTCGAAGGGGATGGAGAGATAGCGCACCCACTCGATCCAATAGTCGAGCGTGCGCTCGAGGAAATCGCGGACCCGATGGCCGATGGAAGCCGGCACGGTTTCGTCGGGGCCAAGCATCAGATTGAGCGGTCCGGCAAGGGCGAAGGCTGATTCGGATTCGAGATAGGAAATCGGCGCGTCGGTGGTGAGGCGCAGCACCAGATCGCCCGCCACATAGCGCACATGGTTGCTGCCGAAGGTGCGTTGCGGCCGCTGGCGGCCATGATCGAACAGCGGCCTGGTGCGGATCCGGATCATCGGCAGACCCGAAATCGGCTCGATCCGGCGGACCAACATGGCCGGGCGGTAAATCCGGTCGTATTGCTTGAAGCGCGGGGCGAAATCGGTGATGCGAAGCGTCGCCCCCGCGGAATCCCTCAGCGTCGTCGTCAACACCGCAGTGTTGTCCAGGTAGCTTTGGTCGGCGCTGGCGAAATTCTCCAGAGCCACCTCGGCGAATCCGTCCGCCGGATCCTCGCCGTCGAGCAGTGCTGAGAACACCGGATCACCATCGAAGCGCGGCAGACAATGCCACACAATCCGCCCACGCCGGTCGATGAGGGCGGCGACGATGCTGTTGCCGATCACGCCGAGGTCGAGTCCGCTCACGGCCAGCTCTCCTCCTCCAGCCGATCGGGCAGGTCGCTAAGCCAGACGCGGACGTCAGCGGGCCCGCCGAAAGCCGCCCGTTCGCCCCCGACGCGCAAGGCCAACCCGCCCAGCCGTTCGGCGGCGGCGAACCCGTCCTTGTCCGTCTCGTCATCGCCGATGAAGATGGGAAGCCGGCCAGCGAATCCGGGCTCGCCCATGAAGGCTTCGACGGCAGTTCCCTTGTTGTAGCGCGGGTCACGAAGTTCCATCACCATCTTGCCCAGGCCCAGATCAAGACCGCTGCCGGATTCGGCGAGAATCCCCGCGAGTTGCCGTCTCAAAGGCTCACCCGCCAAAGGCGCGGCGCGGTAGTGCAGGGCGAGGGTCTGGCCCTTGTCCTCGACCTCCACGCCGGGATAGGCGCTTGCCGCTTGCAGAACCGCGCTGCGGAGCGCCCCGCCGATCGGCGCAGTCGGCAGGCGGAATGCCGCCTCTGCCGGGGACAGGCGCAGCTCCGCCCCATGCTGTCCGGCGGCCGCGAGCTTCAGCGGCTGAAGCAGCCCATCGAGCACAGCGATGGGCCGGCCGGTCACGATGGCGAGCGCGCCGTCGAGTTTGCCCGCGGCGATGGTCAAGTTTTCGACCAGTCCGTCGGGCCGCGAGATCTTGTCAGGAGTCTCGGCAAGATCGAGAAGCGTACCGTCGAGGTCGAGAAACAGGGCCCAGGACCGTTTCGGCATGAAGCTCGCGCCTCCTCCTAGACTGTCGCTGCGCTGGAGAACTCCGGCCACCGGCCAGAGGATTCTTATGGGCGAAACCGGGCGCGCCAATCGCAACGGCGCCCGGCGAGAGATTCACGGCACTAGACATATAGTCGTTTGCCGGCCGGTCAATCGCACCTCGCGGCTATTCCCGCCTCGCATGATTTTGTCATGCTGGTTTTTGCCACAACGATACTTGTCGAATGCTTCAGGACGCCGGCAACAGGACCGCGCGCTTGCGTTTCAGGCGCCGCAAGGGGGCGGCCGCGTAGATCTCCTTGCTTGCCTCGACCATCAGCACGCCGGCAAAGCGCGGACACCAGCGCCGGCCGATCCGCTCCCACGCCGAGGCCGAACGCAACAGCGTCGGCGAGGCGATCGGCGGCAAATAGAGGGCGCGGGCGGTCGCCGTCGGCGTGAACAGGCTGTCACGCAGGAGACGCGTCAGCTGGGAGAGGGAGAAGGGCTGGCCCTGGCCGAACGGCGTGCGGTCGCTGCGCGACCACAGCCCGCGCCTGGCCGGCGCCACGACCAGGAGGCGGCCGTCGTCCGCCAGCAGCCGCCAGATCTCGCGCAGCATCTCGTTGGGCGGCTCGCCGAATTCGAGGCCGTGGACCAGCAGGACCCGTTCGAAGCTGCGATCGGCGAAGGGCAGATCCGTCTCGTCGGCCAGCAGCGTCAGGCCCCGCGCGCCCTCGGGCCAGGGCAATGCCCCCTGCCCCGCCGGCATCGCGGCGATGCTGCGCCCGGCTTCGGCGCGAAAGGCCGCGAGATAAGGCGTGGCATAGCCGAGGCCCAGCACCCTTTGTCCTCTGAGATCAGGCCAGATCTCGCGCATGCGCTGGCCGATCGCCTGGCGCGCCCATTGGCCGAGCGGCGCCGCATAGAAGGCCTGAAGATCGACGACGTCATTCCACATTCGTCAGGGCCACATTCGCCAGGATCACATTCGTCGGGGCACGCATGCAAAATCGGCCTGCTCTTGCCTCTACTACGCCGTAGCGTCGAATGCTAGGCTCCGCCCCCATGGAAATCGCCCTCGTCCCCCTGTTGACCGACAACTACGGCTACCTCCTCCACGACCCGAGCAGCAAGGAGACGGCCATCGTCGATCCGTCCGAGGCAGCGCCGGTGCTGGAGGCCGCGGCTGCCCGCGGCTGGAAGCTGACCCACATCCTCAACACCCACCATCATCCCGACCATAGCGGCGGCAACCTCGGCATCAAGCAGGCCACAGGCGCCAAGGTGGTGGGGCCGGCGCCGGATCGCGAGCGGATCCCCGGGATCGACGTCGCGCTCGGCGAAGGCGAGCGTTTTCGCCTGGGGGGTGCGGAGGCCGAGGTGCTGTTCATTCCCGGGCACACCAAGGGCCATATCGCCTTTCATATTGCCGGCGATCGGGCGGTCTTCTGCGGCGATACGCTGTTTTCGCTGGGCTGCGGGCGGATGTTCGAGGGCACGCCGCCGATGATGTGGGCCTCCCTGGACAAGCTGCGCAAGCTGCCCGGCGACACGCGGATATTCTGCGGCCACGAGTACACGGAGGCCAACGCGCGCTTTGCCGTCAGCATCGATCCCGGCAATCCGGTTCTTCGGGCGCGCGAGCGCCAGGTGGCTGAACTCAGGAAGGCTGGGCGTCCGACCATCCCTTCGACCATGGCCGAAGAGCGGGAAGCCAATCCGTTCCTTCGTGCCGACAATCCCGCCCTTGCCGCCGCCATCGGAATGCCCGGCGCCGCGCCTCATGAAGTGTTCGGCGAAATCCGCCGGCGCAAGGATAGCTTCCGCTAGTTTCCAGAGGAGAGCCGCCGCGATGAAACTCCGCTATTCGCCGACCAGTCCCTATGTGCGCAAGGTACTCGTGGCCGCCATCGAGACGGGCCTCGACAAGCGCATCGAACTGGTGACCACCTCGACCGCCGATCCGGCGAGCGGTCTCATCAACGACAATCCGCTGGGCAAGGTGCCGGCTCTCCAGCTCGACGACGGAAGCTCGCTCTACGATTCACCGGTGATCTGCGAATACCTGGATAGCCTTCACAGCGGGCCGAAATTGATCCCGGCGAGCGGCCCGCAACGCTGGACCGTGCTCCGCCGCCAGGCGCTGGCCGACGGCTTCATGGATGCAGCCATACTAAGACGGGGCGAATCCGTGCGTCCGGACGGCGAGAAGTCGCCCGCCTTCCTCGCGCTCCAGCGCCAGAAGATGGTATCGGCGGCCGACGCCCTGGAGAAGGAGGCCGCGAGCTTGGGCACCGCCCTCGATATCGGTCACATCAGCATCGCCTGCGCTCTCGGCTATGCCGACCTCCGCCACGCCGCCGACGAATGGCGCAAGGGCCGGCCTGCCCTCGCCAAATGGTACGAGGGCTTCGCCAAGCGTCCCTCCATGCAGAGGACAGCGCCGCCTGCGCAATGAGCAGGCCGGTTTCCGACACCGCCTTCGGTCTCATCGCCGAGCTCGGCCTCGAGCCTCATCCCGAAGGCGGCTATTACCGGGAGACCTATCGCCATCGACCTCCTGGCGGGGGGCGCGGGCATGCGACCTTGATCTACTATCTGCTTCAAGCGGGCGAGCTTTCTCACTGGCATCGGGTCGCCGACGCCGTCGAGATCTGGCTGTTCCAGGCAGGCGCTCCGTTCGAGATCGGCCTCTCGCCCGATGGCGAGCGAGCCGGCTATCGACGCCTCGGCACCGATATCGCCAACGACGAAGAGCCCCAGATCGAGATTCCCGCCGGCGTCTGGCAATCGGCCCGCAGCCTCGGGCTTTACAGCCTTGCCGCCTGCCTGGTGGTGCCGGCCTTCGAGTTCGCGAGCTTCGAGATGGCACCCCCCGGCTGGGCGCCCGGACCGGCACCGCTCAAGCGGGGCGCCGGCGGAAGACATCCTTTGCCGCGAGCACCGCGCCGCCGACGATAAGCAGGCAGGCAAGCGCCAGGCTGGCGCTCGGGCTCGCGCGGCCGAAGAGGACCAGCAGCAGGGTCGAAATCAGGGGTGAAGCATAGGAGAAGGCACCCAGCGCCTGGATGTCGCCGCGCTTGACCCCATAGTCCCAGACAAAAAAGGCGATGCCCACCGGCCCTAGTCCGAGCGCGAGCACCGCGATCCAGGCTCCGGGGCCAGGCAGCACCGTCGGCTCTAGCAGCAGATGCGCGGCGAGGCCCAACGCCGCGGTCGCGCCGCAAAAGCCGCCCACGGCATCGCTCGGCACGGCGCTGAGGCGCCGGCTCAGGATCGAATAGCCCGACCAGGTGAAGGCGCAGGCGAAGGCTGCCAGGTAACCCGGCAGATAAGCGGCACGGAGGCCGACGGCACCGCCTGCCTCATTGCCGTGAATCACCAGCAACGCCGCGCCGGCGAATCCGGCGATGCCGCCTGCCACATGCCACCAGCGCAATCGCTCGCCCGGCAGCAGGGCCGAAAGCAGAACGATGAGCAGCGGCCAGAGATAGGCGATCAGGCTCGCCTCCACGGCCGGCGCATGGGCAAACGCCGTGAAATAGAGGGCGTGATAGCCGAAGAGGCCGCCTACCCCCACGGCCCAGGCCTGCCAGGGTTGCCGGAGATGAGACAGGATCGGCGACTCGCCTCGCGCAGCCATGACGAACCATTTGCCGAGAAAAAGCAGAAAGGCGACGGCGAAGGTAAAAGCCACCAGCTCGAACGGAGGGATGCCGGCCGCGACCGTGGTGAAGAGCGCCAGGGTGGCCCAAAGCAGCACGGCGATGGCGCCCACGAGGGTGGCGGCGAGGCGGGGCGAGTGACTCATGTCAGCGACCGATTCTGGGCAGCATGGAAAATCGCCAGAATGTCGACGCTACCGGGCTCGACACGATAAGGAATGACATAGGGCGTGCCGGTGACGACGAGTTCGCGGGTACCGCCGATCCGACCCGGCCTGCCGGCCGCCGGGAACCGGGCCAAGAGCTCAACCGCCTCGCGCAGCCTGGCTTCGATGCGTTCGGCCGCCTTCGGATCGCGCTCAGCGATGTAGCTGCCTATGGCCGCGAGCTGCTCGACTGCGGGCCGCGTCCACCTAACCCGCACGGCGCCTGCGGCGGAAGCGGGCAAAGGCGGCCTCGACGTCCTGTTCCTCGGCGAACTCGCCAGCCTTGGCCGCGGCCAGGCCGCGCCGGATCTCGCGGATCTGCCAAGCCTGGGCGGCGACATAGTCCTCGAGCGCCCGATTGACGACCCAGTTGCGCGGGCGATCGAGTGCGGTCGCGACCTTGTCCAGCTTCGCCTTTAGCGCCGGCGGAAGACGCACAGACAGGATATCCGAGTCGGCCATAGATAGGCCCTCCTCCGAAGGAGGACAATGTAATACAAACTGCTACAGGCGCGAAAGCGCGATCTACCCGTGCCTTTCCCATTGTCCTTGGCGAATACGGCTAGCGCTGCTTCGCAGCCTTGGCGACCCGCTCGTCGATCTCGATCTGATAGCCGTTGACGAGGCGGTTGGTTTCATTGGCCATGCCGACCACGGCGATGAGTTCGGCCAGCATGCCGTCGCTCATGCCTGCCTTGCGAGCGCCGGCGGTGTGGCTCTGGATGCAGTAGTCGCAGCCGTTGGTGACGCTGACGGCGATGTAGACCATCTCCTTGGTGAGGGCGTCCAGTTCGCCCGGCGCCATCACCTGCTTGATGCTCTCCCAGGTGCGTTTCAGGGTCGCCGGGTCGCTCGCGAGCGCCTTCCAGAAATTGGTGATCCAATCGACCTTGCGGGTGGCCATGATGTCGTCGTACACGGCCCGCACCTCCGGACTCGCGTCGGCATATTCGATGAATTTCACCAGGGCCATGTCGGTTTCCTCGGTTGTGCCTCAAGCAGACCGGCGAGCAGGCGCGCTAATACATATGCTGGCCGCCGTTGATGGAGAGCGTCGAGCCGGTGATGAAGCCGGCATCCTCGGCGACCAGGAACAGCACGCCGCGCGCGATCTCCGCAGCGTGGCCGAGGCGCCCGACAGGGATGCGGGCGACGATCTTCTCCAGCACCGGCGGCGGCACGGCGCGGACCATGTCGGTGTCGATGTAGCCGGGCGCGATCGCATTGACGGTGATCCCCGCCTTCGCCCCTTCCTGGGCCAGCGCCTTGGTGAAACCATGGATGCCGGACTTGGCGGCGGCATAATTGACCTGCCCGTACTGGCCGGCCTGGCCGTTGATCGAGCCGATATTGACGATGCGCCCGAAACTCCGCGCCCGCATGCCCTCGATCACCGCCCGGCACATGTTGAAGCAGGAGGAGAGATTGGTCTGGATCACCTCGTTCCACTGCTCGAACGTCATCTTCTGGACCGTGGTGTCGCGGGTGATGCCGGCATTGTTGACCAGCACTTCGACCGGCCCTAGGGCCGCTTCGATGGCCTTCACGCCGGATTGGCAGGCGGCGAAATCGGCGACATCGAACTTGAACGTCCGGATCTTGGTCTTGTCGGCAAAGGCGCGCGCCCGCTCGTCGTTGCCATGATAGGCCGCGGCCACCTTGTAGCCGGCGCCGGCGAGCGCCACCGAAATCGCCTCGCCGATGCCGCGCGTTCCGCCCGTGACCACTGCCACCCGTGTCATGCGATCCTCCCTGATCGATCGAATGCGCCCGCCGCTTACGCGGCTTCGGCGTTAGTCTATCTCAGAAACAGCCGGCCTTCGGTTTGGATTCAGCGCTCGACGCACATGGCGATGCCCATGCCGCCGCCGATGCAAAGGGTGGCGAGACCCTTCTTGGCGTTGCGCCGCCCCATTTCGTGCAAAAGCGTCACCAGCACCCGGGCACCCGAAGCGCCGATGGGATGGCCGAGCGCGATGGCGCCGCCGTTGACGTTCACTTTGCTCATGTCCCAGCCGAGTTCCTTGTTGACGGCGCAGGCCTGGGCGGCAAAGGCCTCGTTGGCCTCGATGAGGTCGAGATCCTCCTTCTTCCAGCCGGCCCTGGCGAGCGCCGCGCGGCTGGCGGGGATCGGCCCCGAGCCCATGATGGCCGGATCGACCCCGGCCGTCGCCCAGGAGACGATGCGGGCAAGGGGTGCAAGCCCGCGCTCCGCGGCCTGCTTGGCCGACATCAGCACCACCGCGGCGCCGCCGTCGTTGATGCCCGAGGCATTGCCGGCCGTGACCGTGCCGCCCTCGCGCAGGAATGACGGCCGGAGCTTCGCCAGTTGTTCCACCGTGGTGCCATGGCGGGGATGCTCGTCGGTGTCCACCACAACGTCGCCCTTGCGGCTCGCCACCGTCACCGGAACGATCTCGTCCTTGAAGCGGCCGGCCTTCTGGGCGGCTTCGGCCTTCTGCTGGGAAGCCGCCGCGAAGGCATCCTGCTCGGCCCGGGTGATCTGCCACTTCTGCGCCACGTTCTCGGCGGTATTTCCCATGTGATAGCCGTTGAAGGCGTCCCACAGGCCGTCCTTGATCATGGTGTCGACCATCTCGGCATTGCCCATTTTGGTGCCGTTGCGCAGGTGCATGCAGTGAGGCGCCTGGCTCATGCTCTCCTGGCCGCCGGCGACGACGATGGCATTGTCCCCGGCGCGGATCGCCTGGTATCCCAGCGCCACCGCGCGCAGGCCGGAGCCGCACAGCTGGTTGATGAGATAGGCCGTCTTCTCCACCGGGATGCCGGCCCCGATCGCCGCCTGGCGGGCCGGGTTCTGGCCCTCTCCCGCGGCCAGTATCTGGCCCAGGATGACTTCGTCCACTTCGCCCGGCTCGACCTTGGCTCGGGCGAGCGCCGCGGTCACGGCAACTTTGCCCAGTGTGTGAGCGGGCAGGCTGGAAAGCGAACCGTTGAAGGCGCCGACGGGGGTGCGCGCGGCGCCGACGATGACCACGTCGGTCATGGCTTTCTCCTCTTGGCTTTGCCCGGCTGGGCCTGGGGAACAGAATGTAGTGACGGGCTTGCTGCAGCGCAAGAAAGCCAGCTTGCGACGGGCCGCCACACCTCGCCTTCGGCCCGGCCGCCGGCCATCATGCCGATGTGGCCGGTGGGCGGACGCAAGACCTGGACGTTCGGCAATGCCTTCGCCAAGGCAAGGGCCGAGCCCGGCGGGACAATTCGGTCCTGATGGGGAATCACGGCAAGGGAAGGCAGCGCCAGCCGAGTCGGGTCGACAAGGTGGCCAGCGACGCGCCATTGGCCGCGCCCGGTCCGGTTCTCCCCATACCATCCGACAACGCACTCGCGCGCCACAGCCGCCGCCATGGGCACGCCGTCGTTCAGCCAGTCTTCCAGGGCGACGAATTGGCGTGCCCGCTCGGAAGCGGGATCCAGGCGGGCAAAATCCAGGAACTTGCGCAGGGCCAGGCCGGGATCGAGGCTGGCGAAGAGCGCCTGGATCGCATCGACAGGCAGTTCCGCCAGCAAGTCCAGCAAGGGTTCGAGGTATGGCGCCAGGGCGCCCAGCAGGAGCGCCTGCTCGGGCCGTTCGGCGTGGAAATCCCAGGGTGTGGCGAGCAAGGCAAGACCGGCCAGGTCGCCGACCCTGAGACGAGCCAGGCCCAGGGCCAAGAGCCCGCCCATGCAATAACCGAGGACGACCGGCTTCCGCCCGGTCGCCGCGCGAACCTGGTCCAGCGCCCCGGAGAGGCGTCCGGCTATGTAGTCATCGAGGGAGAAACTCCGTTCGGTCTCGCCCGGCGCGTCCCAATCGACGAGGAAGGGGCGAAAGCCCTCGCCGGCCAGGAAGCGCATGAAGCTGCGGCCCTCGGCCAGATCGAGGATATAGGCGCGGTTGATGAGGGAAGGCACGACGAGGACAGGCAGTCCATCGCCGGCCGTGCCGTAGTCGAGCAGGCGGGTCGATCCTTCCTGCCAGAGCACCGGGACTTGGCTGGCATGACGCCGGTAGGCATGGCGCCGGTAGGCAGCGAGGCCGTCCAGAAATGTGGCCAGGCGTTGGGCCGCTTCGGCCGCGACGGCCGCGGCGATTTCCTCAGGTTTTGCCCTTGCCAGCTCGACGGCGAGGTCGTTCGCTTTTTCCCTCAGCTCTCCCTTCCAGGCGGGCAAGCCGCTCTTCAACAGCGGCAAGGCGGCGAGCGAGGTCGTCCAGGCGAGCGTCGCCGCCGCCAGGTGGAGCGGCAACGGGCGCGGCCCCTGGCGGTGGATCTCCTCGCTCGGCGCTGTCGGATCGGAAGCCATGGGTGAACCCAGCCTGCATCGTGGTGAGCCACCGGCCGATCTGGCGGGCCAGTTCGGCATCCCCCGCCAGGGCCGTCGCCTGGTCCTGCCAGAGATCCAGATAACGGCGGGCAAGCGCGTCCAGGTCCGGCGGCTGCGGCATGGCCGGACTATAGCCAAAGCGGTTCCGGCCCGCCGCAAGATTTCCGTTGCAACGCAGCGGCGACCGGACGGGAAAATCGGGGCACGGCGGGCTCTTGCCACCCGGTGCCCCGGAACTGCTATGCTGCGCTGCGTTCAGGAACGATTTGCCGTACTGGTCCGAACCCAGGTTCCTGGGCGGTCCGACAGCAGCCAAGGAAGCCGTCATGGCCGAGCCTTCGCCGGCGCCCGAAAAGGCGCCCATCGTCATCAAGAAATACGCCAACCGGCGCCTCTACAACACGGCGACCAGCAGCTACGTCACCCTCGACTATCTGTGCCAGATGGTGAAGGACGGGGCGGATTTCGTGGTCTACGACGCCAAGTCGGGCGAGGACATCACCCGCTCGGTCCTGACCCAGATCATCGTCGAGGAGGAATCCAAGGGCCAGAACCTGCTGCCGATCAATTTCCTGCGCCAGCTCATCAGCTTCTACGGCGACAACCTCCAGTTCCTCCTGCCCCGCTACCTGGAGCAGAGCATGGAGGCCTTCGCCCATAACCAGGAGCAGATGCGCAACTACCTGAAGGACAGCCTCGGGGGCATGTTCCCCTTCGGGCGGTTCGAGGAGCTGGGCAAGCAGAACATCGCCTTCCTCGAGCAGGCGATGCGGATGTGGAACCCCTTCAAGCCCCCCGGCGGCCCGGTTGCCGCCGGCGACAAGGGACCCGGGCCGGCCAAGCCGACGGCAGAGAACCAGAACCTGGACAGCCTGAAGGCCCAGATGGATGCCATCCAGCGCCAGGTCGAGGCATTGAGCCGGCAGAAGAAGGAAAGCTAGGCTTTCCGAATCCCCGCCCTCAACGAAGAGGCGGGGAAAATCCGGTCCCTCAGAGCAACGCCCTGGCGATATAGGGAAGGCTCTCGTCCATCCGGTAGTCGACCGAGCTATGGTCGTCGGGGAATTCCTCGTAGCGATGGGGAATCTCAAGGTTCAGCAGAGCGCGATGCAGGCGCCGGGCGCCGAACTGCAGGTGGAACTGGTCGTGGTCGCCGCAGTCGATATAGAGCGCCTTCAGGCTGCGCAGGCTGTCGAGGGAAGCGCCCACGAGGTTGACCGGATCCTGGGCCTGCCAATTGGCCCAGCGCTCGGGGATCAATTCTGCCGTGTCCGGGTCGGCCGGCAGGCGGATGCCCAGGAACTGGCTCGGGTCGGGATCGTAGCTCGCGGCCATGGCGAGGAAGTTCAGCACCGTCAGGTCGGAATCCCCGGGCTTCACCGCCGCCTCGAAATAGTGGATGAAGCGCTCAATGGAGCCGCCATGCTTGCGGGCAAGCGCCGTCAGCACCTTGGGAAGATCGGCCAGGTAGCACAGCTCGAAGCCCATATCGCCCGAATGGCAGGCCGCGGCGGCCCAGAAATCGCCGTGGCGCATGGCGTGAACGATGGCGCCGTAGCCGCCCGAGGACTTGCCGAAAACCCCGCGCCGCCCCGGCCCGCCCACGCCTAGTTCTTCCTCGATGCGCGGAACGACCTCCTGCAACAGGTAGTCGTCGTACCGGCCGATGGCGGCGCTGTTGATGTACTGGTTGCCGCCCAGCCGGCTGAAGCAATCGGGAAAGGCCACGGCAACGGGCGGCAGATGCCCTTCGCCGATCAGTCGGTCCAGACGTTCGGGGACGTTCTCGCCGAAGTTCTTCCAATTGACATGGGACTGGCCCGAGCCGGTGAAACCCACGAGATCGACCAGCAGGGGAATGGGCTCGCCAGGGCGGAATCCCGGCGGCAGATAGACATGGAGATCCCGACGGCTCGGATCCCCGAGCAGGTTGCCCGCGAGCACATGGCTGTCGATTTCCAGGCGGCGAACCTCGCCCTGGGGCAGGCTCCTGTTCTTGCGCATGATGAAACCCTTCGACGCCTAGGCCACGAAGATGAAGACTAGCCCAGTTCTGCGGGCTCGGGCAAAGTCCCGGCCCATGTCGGACTGCGATGCGGTCGTAATCGGCGCCGGGGCGGCCGGGCTTGCGGCGGCCAGGACTCTGGTCGACGCCGGCCATTCGGTGCGCGTCCTGGAGGCGCGCAACCGCGTCGGCGGACGCGCCCATACCGACACGGCGACATTGGGCGTTCCGGTCGATCTCGGTTGCGCCTGGCTGCACAACGCCGAGGTCAATCCGTTGGTGCCGATCGGCAAGCGCCTCGGTTTCCACGTCATCGAGCAGGAACCGCGCTGGCGCCGGCAGGTCGCCACGGGGACGAAGTCCGAGGCCGAGCGCGATGCGCTCGACGAGGCGATCGACGGCTATTTCGCCACGCTCAGTGCCGCCGGTGCCGCGGGCAAGGACGTCTCGGCGGCAACGCTGCTGCCGCCAAACGGGCTCGGCCGGCCCCTCTTCGACGCCATCGTCAGCTGGATCTATGCGGTGGATATCGAGGAACTGTCCACGCTCGACGAGGCAAATTTCGAAGAGAGTCACCACAACTGGCCGATCCGCGAAGGTTACGGCAGCCTGGTGGCGGCCCATGGCGTGGGCCTGCCGGTCACCCTCTCCACGCCCGCGACCCGCATCGACTGGAGCGGGAAGCGGGTGAAAGTCGAGTCCGGTGCCGGTACGCTCAGCGCCAGCGCCGTCATCGTCACCGTGCCGCCGAACCTGCTGGCGGCCGAGGCCCTTCGCTTCCACCCGCGTCTGCCGGATGCCAAGCGCACGGCGATCGAGAATCTGCCCTTGGGCGTGGTCAACCGCGTGGCCTTCCGCTTTTCCGGCGATCCGTTCGGCCTTCCGGCGGACAGTTTCGTCGTCGGCCATGGCGACCGACGGCAGACCTGCAGTCTTCAGATCCGTCCCTTCGACTATCCGATCGTCATCGGCTATTTCGGCGGCGCCTATGCCCGGGAGCTGGAGGAGCAGAACGGCCTGGCCGAGGGAGCGCGGGCGGCGATCGTCAATGCCTTCGGCAGCAAGGCCGTCGAGGGCCTCAGTCAGCCCGTCGCCTCGTCCTGGTTCCGCGATCCGTGGTCGCGGGGCGCTTACTCCGCCGCCCGGCCCGGTCACGGCGATTGCAGGGCGGATCTCGCCTCACCGATCGACGACCGTCTTTTCTTTGCCGGCGAGGCGACGTCGCTGAATTACGGCGCGACCTGCCACGGCGCCCACCTGTCCGGCATCGCCGCCGGCAAGGCGGCGATCAAGGCCTTGGCAAAGGCGTGAAGCGCTACATCCCTGCCGCGAAGCGCGGATAGACCTCGGCGAGATCGGCGCGCACGGGGCCGCGGATGAGGCGAAGCTCCGCCTCGGTCGGCGGCGGCGTCGCGGCGATCACGGGGGCGCGGTCGAACTCGAAGCCCGTGGCCGCCTCGACCTCCGCGAGACTGTGGCCCGGATGAATCGAATCCAGCCGGAAGCGTCCGTCGAAGGCGAAGCGGGCGAGACCCGTCACCAGCGCCTTCGGCCCTCCCCGGCGCATGACATTGCCCGCGCTTCCGCCCGGCGCGCTGATGAAGCCGACCCGCTGCACCAGGCTCCTGCGGCTGTGCTCCTCGCGGAAGAGCACGATCTTCGGCACCAGGAAATAGAGATAGGCCGAACCGAAAGAACCCGGGAAGCGCACCGTCGGCCGGCCCGGATCGCCGATGGCGAGAAGGTTGATGTTGGCCTCGCCGTCGATCTGCCCGCCACTGAGAAAGAAGGCGTCGATCCGCCCCTCGGCCGCGCAATCGAACAGCTCGCGCCCGCCTTCGCCGAAGGGGTTGAACCGACGGCTGCCGAGGATCGTCGCCCGGGTCGGCCCCATGGCCTGGGCGAGCAGCGCCGCGCCGGCGGGAAGCGGCGACAGCGCGCCCGCCACCACATGGCCGAGGCCGGCGACTTCCCGGGCCAACAGCGTGATCATCAGCTCGGTGCCGCTATAGCTGGGCATATTCGCCGAGGTAGTTGCGGAACCCTTCCTCGGTCCGCGCCGCCGCCGCGTAGAGAGCCATATGGGCATCGTCGGTCCCGTAGAGCTCGGCGAGACCAAGAGGCCAGGCGCCTTGGGGCGCTTCGGCAATGGCGGTGACATAGAGGGACGAAAGAGTCCCCGCGGCACTTGCCTCGTCGGCGAGCAGATCTTCCTCCTGGATACGCTCGACGGTGACCAAGGTCCGGCGCGCCGCGTGGGCCATGGTCACGAGCTCGCGGCGCCGGCCGATCCACAGATTGCCTTTCCGGTCGGCCAAGGGCGCGTGGAACAGCGCCACGTCCGGCAAGATCGCCGGCAATACCAGGATCGGGTCGCCTTCGGCGAAGGGATTGTCGACCACGCGCCAGTCGGGGCGTCGGCCCACGAGGTCGCTGCCGATGATACCGCGCAGCGGAATGAAGGGGATGCCCTTCTCGGCCGCCTGGAGGGCGGCATGGATGGCCGGGCAGGTCGTGTCCTTGATGGCCAGCTCGCCGGCCTTGAGGGCAGCGACAAAGCGCGGCGCCGAACCCGCCTCGCCGAGCGCGATGCCGGCAGTCTCGATCTCGGCGACGCAGCCCGCGCCGATCAGAAGGTCGGCCTGGAGCCCCGCCGTCGGCACGGACAGAAGCTTGAGCCCTCGGGCGCCGCGCCGAATGAGTGCCCGGGTCGCGGCCATGGCCACGCCACTGTAGTCAGGCGGGATCGCCAGATGGGCGCCGTCAGGGATGCCGGCCGCCAGGGATTCGAGAGAGAGGAAGTCGGTCATGGGCTCGCTATGCCCGCGCTCAACCAAACGCCCGCTTCAGCGCCGCCGCACCCGCGTCCAGCGCCTGCATCGCCTTGCCGACCGTCCGGCTGTAGTGGAGGAAGCCGTGCAGCACGCCTTCATAGATGACGAGCTCGTTGGTCACGCCGGCCCCGGTCAGCAATTGCGCCAGCGACCGGCTGTCGTCCAGTAGGGGGTCGAGGGCCGAGGCGGCAATGAAGGCCGGCGGCAGGCCGCGGAGATCCGCCGAGAGGTTGTCGAAGCGCGGATCGGCGAGGTCGCTCGCATCGCGCCGAAGCCAGCCCCTGTAACGATCCATGGCGGTCCGGCTGAGACCGTCGGTGTCGTTGCCGAAGGCCCGGGCCGAGGCCGAATCCGTCAACCCGAAGACGCCGTAATAGAGGAGTTGAATCTTGACCGCGCTACGCTCGGCCGCGCTGAGCGCGAGGCAGGTGGCAACGGAAAGATTGGCCCCGGCGGAATCGCCGCCGACCGCCAGACGACCCGGGTCGATCCCGAGCGCCGAGGATTCCTTAGCAACATGCCGCAAGGAAGCCAGGGCGTCGTCCCAGGCGGCCGGGAACTTGTGCTCGGGCGCGAGGCGATAGTCGACGCCGATGACGGCCGCGCCCGACTTCAAGGCGAGGAGCCGCATGATGCGGTCATGGGTGTCGAGATTGCCCAGCGCCCAGCCACCGCCATGGAAATAGACCAGTGCCGGAAGCCGGGACGCACGGCTCGGCCGGTAGAGCCGGCAGGCAAGCGGACCGCCGGGCCCCGGCATGGTCAGGTTCTCGACGCCCGCGAGCTCCGGCTTGACGGCATTCCAGAAGGCCCGCTCATGGGCATAGGCCGCGCGCAAGGCAACGGGGTCCTCGGCTGCCACCGGCCCCAGCTCGGCATAAAGCCGCTGGCTCTCAGCAACAGCCGCGGCCATTTCGGGATCGAGCAAAGGAAGGATATCGATCTTGCCGGTCATGACATTCGCGGGGAAACCACCTGTGGGAGCTTGTCGTTCGGGCGCGATGCTAACACAATGCCGCGACTTGGGCGCCGACCCAGGCTGGAGATGGAGCCATGATCGAACTGGTCATCGAGCGTTGGCGCAATCTCGACGGCTCCGAGCATTTTCTCTGGTCGATCTGGCAGGAGGGCAAGCGGGTCGAGATGAGCGGGCGGCTCGCCAGTGCCGCGAAGGCCGAAGCCGAGGGGCGCGGCTGGTGCGAGACGAACTTCGCCCGCGCCCCCGATCGCATCACCCAGCTGTAACTGTCCTTCTACGAAGCGGATGACGTCGCGTGGCGGGGCAGCCCGTCGGCGAGGTGGATCCAGGCCAACTGCTCGGCGACGTGGACATGGGCTTGGGGTTTCAGGCTCAGCGGATCCTCGAGGCTCGGCACATGGATATGGATTTCATCCGGCCAGCGCTCGCCCTCATAGGTGATGGGCGAGCCGCAGCGGGCGCAGAACGTGCGCCGGACCCCGGGCGAGGAGGCGTAGCGGCTCGGCTCGCCGGCCAGCAGCCGGAAATTCTCGCGCCTGAAGCCGGCAAAGGTAGCAAAGGCGGCCGAATTCGCTCTGCGGCAGCTTTCGCAGTGGCAATGAGCGACCCAGATGGGATCGCCCTGGACGGCGTAACGAATAGCGCCGCAGAGGCAATGCCCTTCCCGTTCTCCGGCTGCGACCAACCGACCCTCCTCAAGCTCATCGACAGGATGAAAAAGATTACGCCCGGTGGGATGGGCTGCCAAGCCGGCTGCACGCAAAGCTGATAGGCTCCCGCAAGATATGTCCGACATTTCCATCGAGTTCGCGTGGTACGACCTGCCGCTGATCGCCGTCATCATCGGCTGGCCGGGGTTGCTCCTGGGTGCAGTCGCCGGGTTTTTCGTCTGGCGGAAGCATCGCGCCGCCGGCGCGGCGCTGGGCGCCGTCGGCGGCACGTCCCTCTGGCTCGGGCTCAGCTACCTGTTCGCCTGAAGTCAGGCCAGAGGCTCGCTCGCCACCACCGTGCCTCCGGCCGCAGGTTTGAAATGCAGCCGCCGGCGATGAAACCGTTCCAGGCTTTGCCGGTGGGCGACGCTGACCAGGGTCGTCTCGGGCAGGCGCTTCTCCAGGAGACCGTAGAGATAGGCCTCGGTGTCCGGATCGAGGGACGACGTCGCCTCGTCCAGGAACAGCCAGTCGGGACGCTGAAGCAGCGCGCGGGCGAAGGCCAGGCGCTGCTGCTCGCCGGGCGAAAGCCGCCGATCCCAATGATGAAACTCATCCAGCTGGCCGGCGTAATCGGGAAGCCTGCAGGTCTTCAGGGCCTCGGCGATGTCGGCATCGCTGAAGCTGCCGGGTGCTGCCGGGAAGGTGACGGCGTGGCGCAGGCTGCCGATGGGCACATAAGGCTTCTGGGGCAGGAACAGCAAACGCTTCAGGCGCGGTAGCAGGATTTGGCCGGCGCCATAGGGCCAGATGCCGGCGATGGCGCGCAGGAGCGTGCTCTTGCCCGAGCCGGATGGCCCGCTGACCAGCAGCCTGTCGCCCGGGGCGACAGCGGCTTCGATACCGCTGATCAGCGTACGCCCATCGGGCAGGCCGAGATCGAGCTTCTCGATCTCGAGGTCGTTGCCTTGGGCCTCACCCATCGCGATGCCGGCGCCATCGGCGCCCGCGGCCTCGGCCTTGGCGATCGCCTGGTCGAAGCTGATCAAGCGATCGACGCTGGCCTTCCAGTCGGCGAGGTCGGTGTAGACGTTGATGAACCAGGAAAGCGCGTTCTGCACCTGGCCGAAGGCGTCCGCGGTCTGGGTCAATACACCGAGCGTGATGATGCCGGAGAAGTAGTGAGGCGAGGCAACGACATAGGGGAAGACGCCGGCGAGCGTGGCGTAGAAATTGGTGAACCAGTTGAGCCGCTTGTTCAGCAGCATGACCTGGTACCAGTTGGCGACCACCTGGGAGAAGCGATCCCAGAGCCGGGTTTTCTCGTCGGTCTCTCCGCGGTAGAGCGCCACACCTTCCGCGTTCTCGCGCAGGCGAATCAGGGAGAAGCGGAAATCGGCCTCGAAGCGCTGCTGTTGGAAGCGAAGGGCGGCCAGACGCCTGCCGATGACTTGGGTGAGCCAGCTGCCACCGCCGGCATAGAGAACGGCGACCCACAGCATATAGCCTGGGATCGAGACGTCCGATCCGCCGATAGCGAAACTGAAGGCGCCGGAGAGCCGCCAGAGAATGGTCAGAAACGACAGCAGGGTCGTCGCCTGATTGATGAAGTTGATGCTGAGGCTCAGACTCTGGTTGGCAAAATTGTTGAGATCCTCCTGGATGCGCTGATCGGGGTTGTCGGTGCCCCGGCTGGTGAGCTCCATCCGGTAATAGACGCGATTGGCCAGCCAGTTGCCGAGATACCTGTCCGTCAACCAGCGCCGCCAGCGGATGACCAGCATCTGCATCAGGTACGCGCGGTAGACATCGATCACGATGGAGATTGTCGCCAAAGGACAGAAGATCAGCATCTCACGCCAGAATCTGGCGATGTTCTTGTCCTGGATGGCGTTGAAAAAATCCGCGTTCCAGTTGTTGTACCAGACGCTGGTGGCGACATCGCCGAAGTTGAGCGCAACAATCACGCAGAGCAGACCGCGCGCGATCCAGCGCTCCTCCGCATTCCAATAGGGTTTGGCGAGGCGCCATAATCCGGCGAGAAAGCCGCGGTTGGCGGCGCCGATGAAGGATGCTGGCATGTCGGCCTCTTGGTGTTTCGCGTGTCGGTGAAGGGGGAAACTAGGGCCCGGCTGGCCCGGATGTTAGCTTCGCCGCCGCCAAGCGCAATGTTACGAAGTGTTAGGAATCGCATTACCCTGGCGTGACGGCCGCGCGGCGGTCGTGCTAAGCAGGAGGCCGCGCGAGAGGCCGCCATTGTCCCGCCGGAGGGCAGCACCGATGAAGCTCGCCAAGCTGGTGAACCCGTATCAGA
>Ga0265313_10000256_pt1 | contig 57887 bp, 62 predicted proteins | sample 4123metaG_FD_203122 | JGI IMG/M metagenome (GOLD analysis project Ga0265313, IMG submission 203122) | Rhizosphere microbial communities from Carex aquatilis grown in University of Washington, Seatle, WA, United States - 4-1-23 metaG | ecosystem: Host-associated > Plants > Roots > Rhizosphere >... | reverse complement strand
CCCCCCTCCCGCTCCCCTATCCTCGCCGCCCGTTCGAGGATGCCCGCAATGCCCGACCTGCTGATCGCCGACACGGCCCGCTTCGTCCACGACACGATCGATGGCGAGACCCTGCTGCTCGACAATGAGACGGGGCATCTGCTGCTGATCGGCGGCTTCGGGGCGTCGCTGTGGCCGCGGCTCGTCGAGGGTGCTGCCGTCGAGCCGCTTCTCGCCGATGTCGCCGCGCGCTTCGGCCCGGCGGCGGGCGAGGCGTGCCGGGCCTTCCTCGAGACCCTGGCCGAGGCCGAGGTCGTCGTTCCCGCCGACGCGGCCGACACTGGCGAGAATGCGTTCGCCTGGCCGGAAAGCTTCGAGGCGCCGGTGTTCGAGCGCTACGACGACATCGCCAATATCATTGCCATGGACCCCATCCACGAGGTCGACGAGAGCACCGGGTGGCCGAAGCCCCGCGTCGTCGGCCGCGAATAGGCGCGCGCCGGCTCGTCTCTCCCGGCCGGCTGCCGCCATGAAGGCCGCCATCGCCCCCGCGACCGCCAAGGCCGCCATTGCTACCGTCGTCATCGGGGCCGATTACCGCAAAGTCTACGACCGGATCTTCCGCCCCTCGGTCAAGCGCTACGCGGCCCGCCACGGCTATGACCTGCTGCTGTTCGAGGACTATCTCCCGGGCTATGGCTTTCGCGGGCCCGCCGCCATGAGCGCCATGAAAATGCTGCTGCCCTGGCAGGAGAGGGCGATGGCCTATGATCGCCTCATGGTGCTCGATGCGGACATCCTGGTTCATCGCGGCGCGCCGGCGTTCCACATGCTCGAGATCGGCGAGGGCATCGGCGCCGTCGACGAATGGTCGCAGCCGACGCCGGCCGAACGCCTGGCGTATCAGCGCCGGGCCGGCCTGGAGATGAGCCCAGGCGCGTACTACGCCCGCGCCGGCCTCGCCTTCGACAGCGAGATCGTCGTCAATGGCGGCATGTTCATTTGCGAGCCGAGGCGCCACGGCGCCTTCTTCCGCGACCTAGCCCAACGGCACGTCGCGCAGCTTGCCGCCCTTCCCCGCGGTTCTGCCTATGAACAGCCGGTCCTCAACTACGCGCTTCAGACCGCCGGCCTGCTCCGCCTCCTGCCCGCTGCCTGGAACCGGATCTGGCCGCTCCACCGGCCCTTCGCCCAGGCGGGCGCCACCGGGCGGATCGCGGCCTTCCGCGGCTTCAGGTCGGTCTATGACCAGAGCTTCATGCTGCACATGGCGGCGGGCCAGGATTTCGACTTCGCCCTCATGGTCAGGAACCGGTGATGGCAAACCCGTCGCGGCATCGGCCCGGGGATGCGCCCGCTCTGCCATGACCGCGTTCGCCACCCCCGTCGTGCTGTTCGTCTTCAACCGGCCGGCGAAGCTCGCGCGCCTGCTCGCGGTGCTGGAGAGGGTGCGGCCCGCCCTGTTGCTGGTGGTCGCCGACGGGCCGCGCGCGGATCATCCGGGCGATGCGGAGGCTTGCGAAGCGGTGCGCGCCCTGGTCGAGCGTCCGGCCTGGCCCTGCGAGGTCCGCCGGCATTATGCCGCGGCGAACCTGGGCTGCGATGCGTGCATCGCCGCGGGCATCGACTGGGCGTTCGAGCAGGTCGAGGAGGCGATCTTCATCGAGGACGACCTGCTGCCCGACCCGAGCTTCTTCGCCTGGTGTGCCGCCATGCTGGCGCGCTATCGCGGCGTCCCCGGAGCGCGGACCAACCCCGTGCTGCAGGTCGCCGGCCGGAATGAGCTCGGGCAGTGGGAAGGGACCGGCGGCGACCATCATCTGGTCCATCGGGCGAGCCAGTGGGGCTGGGCCAGCTGGCGGTCGGCCTGGCGGTCCTTCAGCCGGATCGACCTGCCGGGCGACGCCGCCGCGATCGCGGGCCAAGCCGCCGCGGGCCGTCTCGATCCGCTCGTGGCCGATCACTTCGTTATGCTCAACCGCCTCGCCGAGGCGGGCGAGGGCAAGGCCTGGGACTACCAGTGGACCCTGCGCCAGGCCCTGGTCGGCGCCCTCACCGTGGTCCCGCCGGTCAACCTGGTCGCCAATGCCGGCTTCGGCGCCGGGGCCACCCACACCCGTTTCGCCCCGGACCTTCGCGGCCTGTTGCCGGTCTTCAAGGCGCCCGCGCCGGTGCCGGGGTTCAGGGCCGAGCCCGATCCCCGCCTCGACCGCTGGTCCCTGCTGCTCGATCTCATGGCGACATATCGCGATCCCGGCATGCTTGCCCGCTTGGCGCGGGCGCGGGGCCGGCTGCGCGACCATCGCCTCAGCCATCACCTGGCGCCCTTCGCCATGCCGGCCGAGGCGCTCGCGGCGCTCAGGCACCTGCGCCGGTTCGCCACCGACCCGGCCGCCCTCGATCCGCTCATCGGCCTGCTTCAGGGCGAACCGCGATGACGCCCCTCGCCCCGCCGGCCGTCGCCGTCGTCATGCCGGTGCTGAACGCGGCACCGTTTATCGCCGCGGCGATCGCGAGCGTGCTCGGCCAGCTGCCGCCGGAGAGCGAAATGCTGGTCGTCGATGGCGGATCCGAGGACGGCAGCCAGGCCGTCGCGGCGGGATTTTCCGGCGTGCAAGTCCTGATGCAGTCGGGCCGCGGCATGGCCGCCGCGCGCAACCAGGGCCTCGCCGCCGCCCGGGCGGACATCATCGGCTTCTGCGACGGCGACGACCGGTGGAGCGCCGATGCTCTTGTCCAGCGCATGGAATGGCTCGCGACCCATCCGGACTGCGATGCCGTGATCGGCCAGGTGGTTCTCGAGGCGCTGCCGGGCGAGCCGGTGACGCCCCAGCAGGGCACGCGCCTGGGCAAGCGGCTGCCGGGTTTCACCCCCGGCGCGCTGCTCGCCCGCCGGCATGTGTTCGAGGCGATCGGCCCCTTCGACGAGGCGCTGACCATCGCCGCCGACAGCGACTGGTTCGTGCGCCTGGTGCAGTCGGACCTCGGCCTCGCCGTGCTGCCGGTCGTGGTGCTGCACAAGGGCGCGCGGGCCGCCGCCCTGTCGAGCGAGCTTGCGACCTATCGCCGGGAGCTGCTCCGGATCGGGCGGCGCCATGTGAAGCACCGGCAGGCCATCGCCGGCCGAGGATGAGGCAGCTCCACATCATCCCGCGCTTCATCGGCGGCGGGCCGGAACGATCGCTGCTCGCCTTCATCGAGCGCGACCGGCGCCTCGGCCGCGACTGGCGGCATGAGGTGATCGTCCTCGACGCGCCGGTCGCGCCCCGGCTGTTCCTCCAGGCGCGGCGCCTCGGCGTGACCATCGCGATCCGCCCGGCGCCGGATGCGCTGCTGCGCGCGGTCGAGGCGGCCGATGCGGTGCTGCTGCATTACTGGAACCATCCGGCGCTCTTGGCCTTTCTGCGCGAGGTCACCCTGCCGCCCTGCCGCCTGCTGCTCTGGGCCCATGTGCTGGGCAGCCGCGCGCCGCAAGTCCTGTTCGCCGATCTGGGGCGCTATGCCGACCGCATCGTCCTCACCAGCGAGGCGAGCTTCGCCAGCGCCGCGGCGGCGAGCGCGGCGGCGCTCGGCCGGCGCGCCGATCACGTGCTGAGCGTCATCGATCCGGCGCGCCTCGCGGGCTTCGCGCCGCGGCCCCATGACGGGATCTCGGTCGGCTACCTCGGCCTGGTCAATCCAAGCAAGATGCATCCGCGCTTCGCCGAGCTCAGCCTGGCGGCGCGCGCGCCGGGGCTTCGCTTCGTGGTCTGCGGCGGGGGCGGCGGCGAGGCGGCCTTGCGCGACCGGTTCGAAGCCCTCGGGGCGGCGGCGCGGGTCGAGATCCGCGGTCCCGTGGAAGACGTGGCCGGGGCGCTGGCCGGGTTCGACATCTTCGGCTATCCGCTCGCCGAGGACAGCTATGCGACCAGCGAGCTCGCCCTGCAGGAGGCCATGTGGGTCGGCGTGGCGCCGGTGGTCTTCGCCCATGGCGGCGTCGGCAAGCTGGTGGAGCATGAGCGGACCGGCCTGGTGGCCGAAGACGAGGCCGGCTATCCGGCCGCCCTCGACCGGCTGGCGGGGGACGCTCGCTTGCGCCGGCGCCTGGGCGAGGAGGCCCGGCGCTTCGCCCGCTCGGCCTTCGATCCGGAACGCTGGTCCGGGGTCCGCGACCGGATCCTCGGCGAGCTGACGGCATCGCCGCGCCGGCATCGCGAGCCCTTGCCGGGCGCCGGCGAAGGGGCGGCCGCCGGGTTCGTCCGGGTGCTGGGCGAGGAAGCCGGGCCGTTTGCCGTCAGCCTTGGCGGCAGTCCGCTTCACGGGCCGGCCGCCGTCGCCGCCGCCGACCGCGCAATCGCCGCGGCCTCGCCCCTGCTGGCCCGGGGCGAGGGCGGGATCGTTCATTACCGGAACACCTATCCTGAGGACCCCTATCTCCGGTACTGGAGCGCGCTGGTCAGCGCCGCCGCCGGCGCCATGCCCCTGGCCGAGGCCGAGTTCAGCGCCGCCGCGGCCCTAGGCCTGCCGCCCGGCCGGTCGCTGGAGCCCGGCTTCAGCGGGGGTGACTAAGAGGGCAGAGCCGCGGGCCCGAAGAGCGTCAGTCCAGGGGCTGGATCATGCGGCCGAGGCGCTGGCCGCCGAAGATGTGGACGTGGAGGTGCGGGACCTCCTGATGAGAATGGGGGCCGTGGTTGGCGAGGATGCGATAGCCGCTGCCGGCGAGGCCGAGGTCGCGGGCCACCTTGCCGACGGCGCGCACGAGGGCCACGATCTCGCGCTCCGAGGCGCGCTGGCTGAAATCCTCCATGGAGACATAGGCGCCCTTGGGGATCACCAGGACATGGACCTTGGCCTGGGGATGGATGTCATGGAAGGCGAGGGTGTCGGCGTCCTCATAGACCTTCTTGCAGGGGATCTCACCGCGCAGGATCCGGGCGAAGATATTGTTCGGGTCGTAAGTCGTGCTGGGGGTCATGGCGGGCGGCTCCGGCGGCCAGAGAGGCCTATGCTTCCTTGCGGTTCTTCTTTTCCTCGATGCCCGAGACGCCCGAGCGCTGGGAGAGGGTCGCCCAGACCTCGGCGGGCTTGAGGTTGCGGTCGGCCCAGAGCACCAGGAGATGGTAAAGCAGGTCGGCCGATTCCGCCGCCAGATCCTTCTTCTTGCCCTTGAGGCCCTCGATGATCGTCTCGACCGCTTCCTCGCCGACCTTCTGGGCGATCTTCTCCGTCCCCTTGGCGAAAAGGCGCGCGGTGCCCGACCGGGCCGGATCGGCCCCCTTACGGCTTTCGATCACCTTGTAAAGGCGGTCAAGGACGGTGGCGTCCGCCGGCCGGGTGACTTCCTGCCCCATGGGCTGCCCCTAGATTTCGACTGATTCTATCTTACCGCACACAAGCTGTTGGGGTAAGGGCCAATCACGGTATTAGGTAGCAAACGCACCCAGATGTGATCGGGGGCCTCTTGTGCAATCTTGCACATGTGCTTCCCGCTCAAAGCGGTACGAGTGGCCCCAACAGCCTAATTCAGGGAATCGTCATGGCCGACGTCAGCGCCGCGGACTTCCGGCGGCTCGCCACGACCGTCGAAGAGCTAAGCGTGCAGGTCGTTGCCCTCACGGCGCTCATGGGCGCCATGGTGACCAAGGTCAGCGTCGATTTCGAGCGTCTTGAAGATTGCGTGCAATTCGCCGCGAACAGACTGCGGCCTAGCCGACGCCCGCTGCTGTTCGCGAAGGCGGCCCTGGTTCTGGAAGACTTCGAGGTCATGCAGAAGACGCTCCGAATCGAAACTCGGAAGATTCGGAAAATGCGGGACCGCGAGAAACCTCGCAAGGCTCCGCACCGAGGTACAGCGGCATCAGGCGGCAAACGCCCCTGAATGTGATTTCAAAGCCCTGAGGGGCACTCAGAATTCGGTTCGGGCTGCAGGCAGACGCCTCTCGTACTCAAGTGGAAATGGACAGCGACCCAAGAGAGGAGCGCAACAAGGACAACAAACACCACGATGCCCGCAATTATCGTCGAGGGGCGTTTTGGGGGCTCTAGGTCCATTCGCCAGTCGCCTCCAAAGCGGAGGCGCTTCCGGAGCTCAAGGTTGTTTTATCTTCCTAACATGCCAGCAATATACGCATAGAAAACCGCCAGATGCCATCAGCTGTTCCTGCTACCTAATACAGCGATCCCACGGCATCAGGCGGCAAACGCACCTGCATGTGAATTCCGGGACGCTTGGGGCGCCTACTCGTCATCGGATTCCCGGGGCCGTGCCGGCTGCGGAAGCTTTTCGCCGGTTAGAATTTTCCCGATTTCCTCGTCGGTGACGCCTTGGGCACGAAGCTGCGCCAAGCCCATGTAGCCGAGCGCCTTCAGCTTCGCGTCCAGTTCTTCCAGGGACAGTTTTCTCCAAGGCATGCCTCAATATGCCATGCGCATCGCCAAGCGTGAACGGCGCGCTGCACACAGATTTCCGGCATCGAACAGAAAATATGCGGTATCAGGCAGCAAACGCAGCTGAATGTGATTCCAGCAACAGATTGGCGATCCGCAACAGGGGCTAGGTCAAAGCAGGCCCCGACCTGCGCGTCGCGGCAAGGCAGGATCCCGTCAGAATTGGCCGATATAGTCGGCCGCTGCCATGATCGACCTTCCCCCCAAAAAGCCCGGCGCCGCGCGCGTTCGCGTCTGGGATCTTCCGACCCGGCTTTTTCATTGGTGCCTGGTGGGCCTGGTGAGCTTCGCCCTGGTCACGGGCCTGCTGGCGCCCAAACCGTGGGTCGGCGCCCATATGCTGGCCGGCTACGGCATCGCCGGATTGCTGATCTTTCGCGCCGTCTGGGCCCGCTATGGCTCCGAATACAGCCGGCTCGCCAGCTTCGCCTATAGGCCGCGCGAGGCGATCAGGCACATGCGCGGTCTGTTGAAGCTGCGCTCCACCCACTACCTGGGCCACAACCCCAGCGGGGCGATGATGATCTTCGCCCTCGTCGGCCTGCTCGGCCTTCTGGTGGTCACGGGGTTCGTGGTGCAGGGCGGCCTAGAAAAGCAGGGGCCGCTGGCGAGCTTCCTCACCTATGACGTCGGCCTCTTCACCCGCCATATCCACAAGCTGTTCGCCCTGCTCCTGCTCTGCCTCATCGGCCTGCATCTTGCCGGCGTGTTTGCGGGAAGCCGGCTTTTGCAGGAGCCCCTGATCGGGCCGATGATCACCGGCTGGAAGCCGGGCATTGCGCCAGCGCCTCCCAGCCCCGCCAGGCCGCTGCCGGCATTGCTGTGGCTCGGGATCCTGGCGGCGGTCATCGGAGGCGTGGTGCCCGAGCTGTCGCGCCGGCCGCCGCTCGGCCTGCCGCCGATGCCGGCCAATCCGACCATGATCGCCGAATGCGGCGCCTGCCATTCGCCGTTCCATCCGAGCCTGCTGCCGCGCGCGTCCTGGGCCTTGCTGATGGCGGGCCTCGGCGACCACTTCGGCGAGGATGCCAGCCTGCCCGCGGCCGAGCGGGACGGGATCGCGGCCTATCTCTCCCGCTACGCGGCCGAGGCCTGGGATACGCAAGCCGCGCATCTCTTCGCCGTCGTTTCGCCGGACGACCCGATCAGCATCACCGCGACGCCGGGCTGGCAGCGCATCCATCGCCGCCTCGACCCGGCCTCATTCCGTCTGCGCTCGGTTGGCAGTAAGATCAATTGCAGCGCCTGTCACAAGGATGCCGCCACCGGTCGCTTCGATCCTCAGGCTATCGCCATCCCGCAAGGTTGACCCATGAAGCTCCGCGTTGCTCTCGCCGTCGCGTTCATCGCTTCCACCGCCGCGGCGGCATCGACCAATCCGGCCCGGGACGCGATCCTCGCCGCCCTCATGACGCAGGCCAAGCAGGAGGACCCGACGTTCACGAGCTTCTCCGCCGATCGCGGCGCCGCCTTGTGGCTTGCGGATCATACGGGCGGCAAGGTCGAGACGCCCTCCTGCACCACATGCCACACCAAGGATCCGACCGCCTGGGGCCAGACGCGCGCGTTGAAGCCCATCGCGCCCATGGCCGTGTCGCGCACGCCGGACCGGTTCACGGATCCAGCAAAAGTCGACAAATGGTTCGTGCGAAACTGCAAGACTGTTCTCGGCCGGCTCTGCACCGCGGTCGAGAAGGGCGACGTGATCACCTATCTCTCCGGAAAGTGAGTAATCCGATGGCACGCTTCGCAATGGCGCTCGGCGCCCTATTGCTTTTCGCCAGACCCGCTCTCGCGGACGGCGGCTTCCAGGTGCCGGCCGGGGCCGAGGCCGAGACGATTCAGGAATGCGGCGCCTGCCATACCGTCCTGCGCCCGCTGACCCACAAGATGATCGAGTGGCGGGCGATCATGGACGACCTGTCCGATCACATGGGAGAGGACGCGACACTGCCCGAGAAGACCCGGGCCGATATCGAGGCCTATCTGATCGCCAACGCCAGCGACGGACCGAATACCCGGCACCAATAGTGAATGCGCCGTTCCGTCTGTGGGCCGGCATCAGATATTGCATGACGCCGTAGCCGGGCAGCCGGACGTGCGGCGGATTTCGGTGGCCCCATCCTTCGACAAGCTCAGGATGAGGGCGGTTTGCTTGACCCTCATGCTGAGCTTGTCGAAGCATGAGCTCGCCGAAGCATGGGTGGGTCGGACTGACCTGCTACCGCCAGATGCCGTTCGGTGATTTTGCTGCCTGGCGCCGGCCTGTCACGCCATCCTGACCGGAATCCCCGCTTGCGCCAGCCTGACCTTGGCTTCGGCGATGGAATGCTGGCCGAAATGGAAGATCGAGGCGGCGAGCACGGCGCTGGCGTGGCCATCGCGGATGCCGGCCACCAGGTCGTCCAAGGTCCCCACCCCACCCGAGGCGATGACCGGCACGCTGAGGGCGTCGGCGATCATGCGGGTCAGGGGCAGGTCGTAGCCGGCCCTGGTGCCGTCCCGGTCCATGGAAGTGAGCAGGATCTCGCCGGCGCCGAGCCCGGTCATCCTTCGGGCCCAGGCGAGCGTGTCGAGGCCGGTGGCCTTGCGCCCGCCATGGGTGAAGACTTCCCACCGGCCGGGCGCGGCCTGTTTGGCGTCGATGGCGACGACCACGCATTGGCTGCCGAATTTCTCCGCCGCCCGGCGCACCAGATCGGGATCGGCCACGGCGGCGGTGTTGAGGGAGACCTTGTCGGCGCCGGCCAGCAGCAGCCGGCGGATATCCTCCACCGAGCGCACGCCGCCGCCCACGGTGAGCGGCATGAAGCAGCGCTCTGCCGTGCGGGCGACGACATCCAGGATGATGTCGCGATTTTCTGCGCTGGCGCCGATGTCGAGAAAGCAGAGCTCGTCGGCGCCGGCCTTGTCGTAGACCGCGGCCTGCTCCACCGGGTCGCCGGCATCGCGCAGCGCGACGAAATTGACGCCCTTCACCACCCGGCCCTCGGCGACGTCGAGGCAAGGTATGACTCTGGCCTTCAGCATCGCGCTACGCGCTCGGGGGCCTTCAGCATTGGGCCAGCGCCTGGGCGAGATCGAGCGTGCCGTCATAGAGGGCGCGCCCGACGATGGCGCCGGCCGCCCCGGCGGCCTTGAGAGCCGCGAGATCGCCGAGGCCCGAAACGCCGCCCGAGGCGATGACCGGGATGGACGTGGCCTGGGCGAGGCGCGCCGTCGCCGCGACGTTGGCGCCTTCCATGACGCCGTCGCGCTCCACGTCGGTGAAGACGATGGCCGCCACGCCGGCGTCGGCGAAGCGCGCGGCGAGATCGAGGGTGGAGAGGTCGCTGGTTTCGGCCCAGCCTTCGACGGCGACCTTGTCCGCGCGGGCATCGATGCCGACCGCGATGCAGCCCGGATGACGCCGGCAGGCCTCTCGCACCAGCGCCGGGTTCTTCAGCGCCGCGGTGCCGAGCACGACCCGGGCGACGCCGGCGGCAAGCCAGCCGTCGACGGCGGCGTGGTCGCGGATGCCGCCGCCGAGCTGGCAGGGAATGGCGACGGCGGCGAGGATGGCCTCGACCGCGCTGCGGTTCACGGATTTGCCGGCGAAGGCCCCGTCGAGATCGACGACGTGGAGCCATTCGGCCCCCGCCGCGGCGAAGCGCCGGGCCTGGTCGGCGGGATCCTGATTGAAGATCGTGGCGGCCGCCATGTCGCCGCGCCGAAGCCGGACGCAGGCGCCCTCTTTCAGGTCAATGGCCGGGTAGAGAATCAAGGCCGATGAGGGGCCGCCTCAGCGCCGGCGGAACGGCTGGCGCCGGCCCGGACCGACGGGGGCGCGCTCGTCCTTGTGGCGGAAGCTGATGCGGCCGCGGGTCAGATCGTAGGGCGTCATCTCGAGCTTCACCCGGTCGCCGATGATGACGCGAATCCGGTTGCGCTTCATCTTGCCGGAGACATAGGCGAGCGCGCCATGGCCGTTGTCGAGCTGGACCTTGTATTGGCCGCCGACCAGCACGTCGGTCACGGTGCCTTCGACTTCGATAACGTCCTCTTTCACGGGCACATCCTTGAGACTGGCGGCATTTCAGACGGGGCAACGACAGACGGGGAGGGGTATGTCGTACCTCGCCGGGCCCAATGCAAGGAAATAATCCACCGGGAACGGGTCAAGCGGACGGCCTCATCCTTCGACAGGCTCAGGATGAGGGCGATTTGCCTGACCCTCATGGTGAGCTTGTCGAACCATGAGCTCGTCGAAACATGAGCTTGTCGAAGCATGGGGGTCGAGCCGACGACGGGCCGGCTAAAGCGCCACGCTCAGCAGCACCGCGGCATAGTGGCAGCCGGCGGCCGAGAGCACGCAGGCATGCCAGATGGCGTTCTGGAAGGGCAGGCTGCGCCAGAGATGGAACGCCGTGCCGACGGTATAGAGCAGGCCGCCCGCGGCCAGCAGGATCAGGACCGTCGGATCGAGGGCGGCGACGATGGGCCGGGCCGCGACGACGCCGATCCAGCCCAGCGCCAGATAGATGGCGACCGAGGCGCCCTCCAGACGGCGCGGGAAGGCGAGCTTGGCCGCCGCGCCAGCGAGCGCGATCGACCAGACGAGCGCGGTCAGCAGGATCGACCAGCCGCCGCCGAGGCGCAGCACGGTGAAGGGCGTGTAGGTGCCGGCGATCATGAGGAAGATGGCGGCGTGGTCGAACCGGCGCAGCCATTCCTGCCGCGGCGAGGGCGCGGAAAGGTTATAGGCGGCCGAGCAACAGAGCATGGCCATCAGGCAGGCGGCGTAGAGGAGGACCGCGAGGATGCCGTGGCTGCCGTGGCCGCCGACGAAGACGACGAGGAGGGCGATCGCGCCGGCGGCGCCGGCGGCGATCCCGATCCAATGGATGGCGCGGTCGAGAGCGAGCTCGCGCTCGTCGTAGAGGCGGCCGCGCCGAACGGCGGTGCCGATTTCCGAGGCGCTCATTGCGAAACGCTCAGCCCTGGGACGCCCTGGGACATGCCGCGGATGGCGGCGGGCTCAGGCCTTGATGTCCCGGAACCGCACCAGCTTGCGCCGCGCCTCGTCCCAGAGCGCGAGCCGCGCGCAGGCGAAGCTCTCGGCGAGGCCGAGACGCCGGGCGCGCTGAAACGCCGGGACCGCGTCGAAGGCGGCGCGCAGGCGGTAGTTCGGGATCTTGATGGCGAGATGGTGGATGTGATGGAACCCGATCCGGCCGGTGAGCCAGTGGAGGAAATCCGGCAGGTCGTAGAGGGAGCAGCCTTCGAAGGCCGCGGCCTCGAAATCCCACTGGGCGCCCCGCTCCCAGTAGGTGTCGGCGAACTGATGCTGGACGTAAAAGAGCCATATGCCGATGGAGGCGGCCAGGAGGGCTACCGGCAGGTAGCCGATGACCACGGGCCGCCAGCCGAGCAGCAGGATGATCGCGGCCACCACCCCCGCCAGGACCGCGTCGGTGCCGAGCACGCTGAGCCAGGACTTGATGTTGCCCCGGGGAATCCGGTGCACGATCAGGAACTGGTAGGCGGGGCCGATGCCGAAGAGAACCAGGGGGTTGCGGTAGAGCCGGTAGAGAAAGCGGGAAAGCGCAGGGCGCTCCAGATATTCGCGCACGGTCAAGGTGGTGATGTCGCCGATCCCGCGGCGGTCCAGATTGCCCGAGGTGGCGTGATGGAGCGCGTGGTCGTGCTTCCAGAAGTCATAGGGCGTCAAGGTGGCGACGCCGATGAATCGGCCGAGCCAGTTGTTGGCCCAGCGCGAGCGGAAGAAGGAGCCGTGGCCGCAGTCGTGCTGGATGATGAAGAGGCGCACCAGGAAGGCCGCGGCCGGAACGACGAGAAGCACGACCCACCAGAGGCCCCGGTTGAGGCCCCAGAAAAGCCCGGCGATGAGAAGGAGGAACGGCAGGGCAGTGACGAGAAGCTCGAGCGTCCCGCGACGGCCGTCGGCCCTGGCATATTGGGCGATCAGCTCGCGCCAGCCCGGGGCCTGGGCACGGCAGGCCGTCCGCTCGGCGGTCAAGCGTTCGGCCTCGTCCCGCGGGATCGCATCGTCAATTGTTGCGGAGCCGGGCATCGCAGAGCCGTGACCATCCCCTGCCATCTTGGAAATCAGCGGCCCACCATACGCGCTCCCGGGTCTTCCGCCAACGCCGAAACGGGTCGTGGGTCGATTCGGTGGCCACATCCTTCGCCAAGCTCAGGACGAGGCCGGTTTGTTTGACCCCCATGCTTCGACAAGCTCAGCATGAGGGTCAAACTGACTCGCTACCCCGAAACGCCTCAGCGCCCGCTGCGCCTGTGGAAGGGACGCCCGCCATGGCGCCGCGCGCCGTTGTCGGGCCGGCTCGGCGCCGGGACGTGGGCGCGGGCCGAGGGCAGGGCGAAGCCGTGGTCGTCGACCACGGCAAGGCGCCGGCCTATGAGCTTCTCGATGTCGCGCAGGTAGCTGCGCTCCTCGCCGCCGCAGAAGGAAAGCGCCACGCCGCTGGCGCCCGCCCGCGCGGTGCGCCCGATCCGGTGGACGTAGCTTTCGGGCATGTTGGGCATCTCGTAGTTCACCACATGGGTGACGCCGTCGATGTCGATGCCGCGGGCCGCGATGTCGGTCGCGACCAGCACGCGGGCCCGGCCGCTGCGCAGACTCTCCAGCGCCTTCTGGCGCTGAGGCTGGGACTTGTTGCCGTGGATGGCGACCGCCATGACGCCGCCGCGCTCGAGCTGCTCGGTGACGCGGTTGGCGCCATGCTTGGTCCGGGTGAAGACGATGACGCGCTTCAAGGCCGGATCCTTCAGCACTTCGGCCAGCAGGTCGCGCTTGGAGCCCGCATCGACCAGGTAGACCTTCTGGTCCACCTTGTCGACCGTGGTCGCGGCGGGAGCGACCTCGGCACGAACCGGATCGGCCAGGATCTCCTTGACCAGATGGGCGATATCCGTCGGCATGGTGGCGGAGAAGAACAGGGTCTGGCGCTGTTTCGGCAGCGCCCGGACGATGCGCCGCACGTCGGGCAGGAAGCCCATATCGAGCATCCGGTCGGCCTCGTCGAGGACGAAGATCTCGACCGCATCCAGTTTCACGTGGCCCTGCTGCATCAGGTCGAGAAGCCGGCCCGGCGTGGCGACGAGGATGTCGAGGCCGCGCGCAAGGGCCGAAACCTGCGGACCCTGGCCGACGCCGCCGTAGACGGTGGTGTGGCTCAAGCCCGCATGGCGGCCATAGGCCCGGAAGCTGGCGCCGATCTGGACGGCGAGCTCTCGGGTCGGCGTCAATACCAGCGCGCGGACATGGCGCGAGGCGGTCTTGATCCGCTTGGCGGCCAGACGCTGAAGGATCGGCAAGGCGAAGGACGCGGTCTTGCCCGTGCCGGTCTGGGCGATGCCCAGGAGGTCGCGGCCGGCGAGCAGATGGGGAATGGCGCGAGCCTGTATCGGCGTCGGCGAGACATAACCCTCGGCGGCAAGGGCGCGAAGAAGCGGCTCGGCCACGCCGAGGTCGGTAAAGGAGGTAGTCACGATGTAATGATTCTTTCTAAGCCGGGGTCGGCCCGCATTTTCCATGCGGCCGCCATGCGGCATTCTTGATCCATCCCTCGCGCGCGGCCGGGACGGTTCTGGTTACTGGCGATGGTCTCGGGAATGCCGCAACCGGGCGGCCCGTCGGCGGGTTTCGCCGTTCTGGCCAGGGGCTGCTTCGCGCGATCGCGAGAAATCGTTGCAGGCGTTAAGTGGCGTTTTCCGGTGGATAAGTCAAGCCGAAAGGTGATCGTGGGTCAGTTTGACGCCCATTCGACAAGCTCATGGTTCGACAAGCTCATGGTTCGACAAGCTCATGGTTCGACAAGCTCACCATGAGGATTGTTGATGGGCCTCATCCTGAGCCTGTCGAAGGATGAGGCCACCGAATCGGCCCATCACCCGAAGCGTTTCTTCGCGCCGCAGAAATCGCGACTCACGAGGCGATGGCGGGCAGTTCGAGGGCCCGGTCGGCGTCGGGTTCATGCACCGGAAGCTCGGAGCGGAACTGGATGCGGAAGACGTCGGCGTAGCGGCCGCCTTCACGCAGAAGCTCCTCGTGGCGCCCGGATTCGACGATGCGGCCGGCATCCACGACATGGATGCAATCGGCATGGGTGATGGTGTGCAGCCGGTGGGCGATGACCAGGGTCGTGCGCCCCTGGCAGAGGCGGGCGATCGCATCCTGGACATGGCGTTCGGATTCGCTGTCCAGCGAAGCGGTCGGCTCGTCCAGCAGGATGATCGGCGCGTCCTTGATGAGGGCGCGGGCGACCGAGACGCGCTGGCGCTGGCCGCCCGAGAGCTGCAGGCCATGCTCGCCCACGGGGGTGTCGTAGCCCTGGGCGCATTCCATGATGAAATCATGGGCGAAGGCGGCCTTGGCGGCGGCCACGATCTCGGCCTCGGTGGCGCCCGGCCGGCCATAGGCGATGTTTTCGCGGATCGAGCCGCGGAAGAGGAACACGTCCTGGCCGACATAGGCGATATGCCGGCGGAGCGATGCGCGGGTGACGGCGGCGATGTCCTGGCCGTCGAGCAGGATCTGCCCGCTCTCCGCGTCATAGAGCCGCAGCAACAAGTTGAACACGGTCGACTTGCCGCCGCCCGACGGCCCGACGAGGGCGGTCACCTGGCCGGGTTCGGCGGCGAAGGACATCTGGCGCAGGACCCGCTGGCCGCTGCGATAGGAGAAATCGACGTGGGAGAATTCGATCCGCCCCGGGCCCATGACGAGGGCCGGCTTGTTCTTGTCGACATTCTCCGTCGACGGCGAATCGAGCAGCTTGAACAGCAGGTCGACCCCGAACAGCGAGGTGTTCAGGTCGATGTTGAGGCGGGCGAGGCGCTTCGCCGGCTCATAGGCCAAGAGGAAGGCGGTGGCGAAGGAGGCGAATTCGCCGGGCGAGCCACCGGTCTTCAGCACGCGATAGCCGGCGTAGAGGCCGATCAGGCCGATGGCGAAGCCGCCCAGGGATTCCATCAGCGGGCTGGAGCGGTTCTGGGCCCGGGCGAGCTTGTTGCCGGCCTTCTCGACGCTGTCCACGTCCTGGTAGATGCGGGCCCGCATCTCCTCTTCCAGGTTGAAGGCCTTGATCACCCGGAAGCCCTGGATGGTTTCCTGCAGGGTCTCCAGGATCCGCGCCCCGCCCTCGAACTGGGTCCGGGCGATGTTGCGGACCCGGCGCATCAGCTTGCGCAGCACGAAGATCGCCGGCGGCGCCACGACGAAGGCGATGAGAGAGAGCATCGGGTCTTCCCACACCATCACCGTGACGAGACAGACGACCGACAGCAGGTCGCGGGCAAAGGCGGTGACCAGCATCTGCACCACATTCGTCGGCGCGTTCGCGGCATAGGTCATGCGGGCCATGAAGTCGGTCGAGTGCCGGTCGGCGAAATAGCCGACCCCCTCGCCCAGAAGCTTGTCGAACATCCGCCGCTGGTTTTCGGCCGTGATCCGGTTGCCGAGATAGGCCAGGACCACCGCCTGGCCGTACATCGCCAGGCCCCGGACGGTGAAGATGCCGAAGACGGCGAAGCTCAAGGCGACGATGCCGCTGAAATCCTTGTAGACATAGGCGCGGTCGATCATCACGCCGCCGATCATGGCGCCGATGCCCTGACAGGCCGACGAAACCGCCATCATGACGACGGTCATGACGAAATACTTGAGATGCCGGCGGCCATAATCGGCAAACAGCCGACGGATCAGGACGCCGCTGCTTTCGGGCGCGCCCTTGGAGGTCAGGAACTTGAACATGCGAGGCATGACGCCGGGGGCGAGGGTTCAGGACGCAAGAGAGGCGCCGAACCATCGCCCCGGCAAATCTTCTCCTTGATGTGGATGACCGACGCGCTTTGAATGTGGCCGCAATCCGCCTTGCGGGCTAAGATTCGGAAGCGAGGCATTCCCGCACGAGCAACCCGGCGCTGCAACGGCCGATCATCCGCGAGCCGAGCCCAAGAAGCCAAACATGATGTTTCCTCGCTACCTCGGCCTATCCCTACCACGGCTATGGACGCGCGATATAGTCCATTTTGGCATGAAATCCCACGTCGTCGGGGGCAACGGCGTGATGAACATCGCGCCGCTGGCAGAGGCGCTGCGCGTCACCGGCTCCCCCATCGACCGCACCGTGCTGCTGACCAAGGCCCTGGCGCTCGTCGCCCGCGACCGGCCCGAGATGCGGCAATGCTATATGCCCCTGCCCGTCGGGCATCTCTACCAGCATCCGAACTCGGTGGCGACGATCGCGGTGGAACGAGACTGGCAGGGCGAGCCCGCGGTGTTCATGGACCAGGTCGAGGCGCCGGAAGACCGGCCGCTGGCGGAAATCGATGCCTTGTACCGCGCCATGCTGCAGGCGCCGCTGGAGACCATCGCCGGCTTTCGCCGGCTCATCCGCTTCACCCGCATGCCCCTGCCCGTCCGGCGCGGCTTCTGGCGCCTCGGCCTCTACGGCTCCGGCTCTTTGCATGCGCGCTATTTCGGCACTTTTTCCGTTGCCGCCATTCCGGAGCCGCGCACCGAATACATGCAGCTGACCACGCCGCTCACCTTGAGCGTCATCCATGGCTTCCTCGAGCCCAATGGCGACCTGCCGCTGCAGATCCTCGTCGACCACCGGGTCATCGACGGCATGAACCTGTTCCGGATCGCCCGGGAACTGGAAACGGTGCTGAACGAACGGATCGCCGGCGAATTGCTGCAGGGCGTGCCGGCGCCCCGAACCCCCAGCGAAACGCAGCCCGGCCCGAGCGCCGGCGAAGAAGCGTAAGAAGGCAGGAAGCGACGCCCGCGACGCCGGTTCGCCCTTGCCCGGCGGACCTACGTCAATTTATCGGGGAGGCCGACGAAGAACCGGGCCCGATGCGCGCCGCGACGAAGTCCCGGATCCGGCCAAGGGCGTCCTCGCTTTCCTCCATCCGGTCGCCGAAGGCCTGAAAATTGTGGATCATGTGTTCCCAGACATCGAGGGCGACGTCGGCACCCTCGCGCCGCGCCTTTTCGGCATAGGCCCTGATCATGTCGATCATTATCTCAGCCCCGCCGGCCTGAATGTAGACCGGCGGAAAGCCGGCAAAATCCCCATAGAGCGGTGAAATCTCGGGGTCCTTCGGATCGCGCCCGTGGGTGTACCAGGCGGCCCATTGGGCGACCATGCGCCGGTCGATCAGGTCGAAGGGTTCATTGGCCGCCATGCTTTCCCCACCATTGGCAAGATCGGTCCAGGGCGAAAGGCAGACGGCGGCGGCCGGCATGGGCAGCCCCTCCCGGTGCAAACGCCGCAACAGGCAGAGCACAAGATTGCCCCCGGCGGAATCGCCCATCAGCGCTAGGCGCCTGGGATCCGTTCCGCCTTGCAGCAACCATCGATAGGCCGCCAGCGCATCCTCCTGCTGGGCCGGATAGGGATGCTCGGGCGCCAGGCGATAGGTGGGCACGAAGACGGCGGTGTTGGTCCAGGCCGTCACCAGGACGATCAGCTGGTCGAGAGACTGGACATCGAAGATGAAACCACCGCCGTGGAGGTAGAGGATCGTGCCGTGGGATTTTTCGGGCAGGAACCAGCGGCCCGGCGGCGCCTGGTCACCCGCCGGCCGGACGCGCACCTGCGCCATCAGAGGAATCGCGAACCGCAGGACGTCGAGATATCTGCGCGCCAGCCGCACATGGCCGAGGCCAAGCGCGTGGCCCATCGCCGCGCGCCAGTAGGTGACGCCGGTCTCGAAATAGATCCGCCAGCCGGGGCGCAGGCGCCCGCGCAGGATGCGCCGCGCCAGCGTGCCGACATAGGCCCTGCGGAGATTCGAAAGGGCGTGCAGGCGCAGTACCCATGGGCCTTGGAGCGTGAAGGTCGGGACGTTCCTCATCGCCGACGCGCCGGGCCTTAGGAAATTCCGGACGGCGGCGCCGTCAGATCCTTCCAGAAGAAAAGCCCTGCCACCCACTGGCCGTCCACCCGGGCGTAGCGGGGATGGGTGCCGTAATGGCTGTAGCCCAGGGACTGATAGAGCTGGATCGCCGCCGCCTGGGTCTCGCGCACGTCGAGATTGAGGACGCTGAGGCCCTGGCCGCGCGCCTCATCCTCCACCGCCAGCGCGATGGCCCGGGCAAGACCATGGCCGCGGGCCCAGCTGGCGACGAAGTTGGTCATCATCTGGGCCGAATGGGCGCGCGCCTCGTTGTTGCGTGGGTGGCGGACGAGCTGGGCCGAACCGGCGATGACGCCCTCCAGACGCCCGACGATGAGGCTGCGTTCGGGCACCAGGAGCGCGCCTTTCCAGTAGCTCTCCATCACCTCGCGGGGCGGCGGATTGAGCCAACCGAAGCCGCCGCCCACCCGGATGCCGTCCTCGGCCGCCTCGCAGAGCTCGTGCAGCTCGCGCTGGGAGAGCTTGACCAGCTTTTCGACGGATGTGACGGCGGATGCGACGACCATGGGGGGATCTCGCTGTTCAGGGACGCCGGGATTCAGGGACGCCAGGCGAGGAAATTGGCGAGCAGGCGCAGGCCCGTCGCCTGACTCTTCTCGGGATGGAACTGGACGCCCGCCATGTTGTCCCGGGCAATCGCCGCCGTCAGCGGGCCGGCATAGTCCGTGCTCGCCAGGAGATCGGCGGGATCGCCGAGCTGCAGATGGTAGCTGTGGACGAAATAGCCATGGGCGCCATCGGCGATGCCGGCGAACAGCGGGTGGGCGCGGGCGAGCTTCAACTCGTTCCAGCCCATATGAGGGATCTTCACCGGGCGCGGGGCCAGATGCACCACCTCGCCGGCGATCCAGCCGAGGCCCGGATGCCGGCCATGCTCCAGGCCCGCTTCGGCCATCAGCTGCATGCCGACGCAGATGCCGAGAAAAGGCCGGCCGCCGCGATGCACCAGCTTCTCCAGCATCTCGATCATGCCGGGCAGGCGGCCGAGCCCGGCCAGGCAATCGGCGAAGGCACCCACGCCGGGCAGGACGATGCGCGAGGCAGCCACCAGATCGGCGGCCTCGGCACTGACCTTGACGTCGGCGCCGGCGGCCGCGAGCGCCTTGGCCGCCGAGCGGAGATTGCCCGAGCCGTAGTCGATGACGACGGTGGTCAAGCTGCCGTACCCCTCGAGCCCGCTCAGGAAAGCGAGCCGCCGAGCACGCCCTTGGTCGAGGGCACCGCGTCGGGCTTGCGGGGATCGATGGCGACGGCCGCGCGAAGCGCCCGGGCGAGGCCCTTGTAGCAGCTCTCGATGATGTGATGGTTGTTCTCGCCGTAGAGGTTCTCGACATGGAGGGTGAGGCCGGCCGCTTGCGCGAAGGCCTGGAACCATTCGCGGAACAGCTCCGTATCCATCTCGCCCAGCTTCGGCCTGGTGAAAGCCACCTTCCAGATCAGGTAGGGCCGGTTGGAGGCGTCGAGGGCGACCCGGGTCAGGGTCTCGTCCATGGGGATGAGCGCATCGCCGTAGCGCTGAATGCCGGCGCGGCCGCCGAGGGCCTTCGCCACCGCCTGGCCGATGGCGATGCCCGTATCCTCGGTGGTGTGATGAAAGTCGATGTGCAGGTCGCCCTTCGCCTCCACCTCCAGATCCAGGAGGCTGTGGCGGGCGAGCTGGTCCAGCATATGGTCGAGAAAGCCGATGCCAGTTGCGATCCGCGAACGGCCTTCGCCATCCAGGTTTACGGCCACCCGCACCTCGGTCTCCCTGGTCTTGCGCGTCACCTCGGCTTTGCGCATGGCGGCAGCCCCCGAAAATCGCGGCAGGGTTCTACCAGCATCGCGGGCCGGGCGCCAGAAGGCGACGGCGGGTTGTTGGCCAGTTTGATCCCCATGCTTCGATAAGCTCATGCTTCGACAAGCTCAGCATGAGGATCAAACAAATCGGCCTTATCCTGAGTCTGTCGAAGGATGAGGCCGCCGAATTGACCTGCTACCCACCGGCGATCGCCCTCAGGTTTGGCTGGCCGAGGCCAGGATCGAGATGTCGCCATGATCGATCTCGGCCAGCATGGTGGTGCGGATCGCGGCGATCCGCCGGTTGACCTCTCCCATGGCGAGGCCGGCCTCGAACGCAAGGGTCACCTCGACGAACACGGCGCGGCCCGAGCGGCGGGAGCGCAGCCGGACCAGTTGTCGAAACTCGGCGGCGTGGCGGGCGAGCGCCCGCTCGACCGTGGCACGCACATCCTTGCCGGCCGACCGGTCGAGCAGGTCAGGAATGCAATCGCGCAGGATATCGATCCCGTTCACGACAGTGAAACAGGCGACGAAGACCGCGCCGACGGCATCCGCCCAGGCGACCACGACCTCGTCGGGCGCGAGCGCGGCGGTCGTCAGCGTCACGATCACGAAGCAGGAACAGATCACCTTCACCGTGCGGGCCTTGAACTGGGCCAGCATGACGAGCGAGCTTTCGCCCCGCAGAGCCCGGCGCATGCCGTCCCAGGAGGTCCCGTTCGCGACGACATTGCAGGCGCCGACGATGGCGCCGGCCGCGAGCCAGATGGGGATGCTGACGGGCCGGTCGCCATCGACGATCGCCACGGCGCCGCTGAAAATCCAGGCCGCGCCGACCAGCATGCCGCCGCCGATCAGGAGATTCACCACCTGCTCCAGCTTGCCGGTGCCGAATTCCAGGTCGGTCAGCTGACCGCGGTGCAGCCGGCGCATCAGGAAATAGGCGAAGACCTCGATCGACATCATCAGGGCGCCGCGAATCGATTCGGCGATCACGGTCAAGGATCCGCCGAGCACCCCCGCGGAAATCCACAAGGTGATCATGACGGTGTCGGCGAGCAGGGCGAAGAGCACGGACCGCTCCTCGGCCGCTTCTTCGGACGTGATGGGCCGCGCCGCGCTTTGGCGAACTGTCTGCCTGGTCTTGCGCGTCACCTCGGCCTTGCGCATGAGCGAAGCTGACCCGATCTCGCTTCAGGCGGCCGAGGTCAGGATCGAGATGTCGCCATGCTCGATCTCGGCCAGCATGGTCGCGCGGATCGCCGCGATCCGCCGATCCACCTCGCCCATGGCAAGCCCGGGCTCGAAGGCGAGGGTCGCCTCGACGAACACCGCGCGGCCGGACCGGCGGGAGCGCAGCCGCTCCAGCAGTTGGAATTCGCCGGCGTGGCGAGCGAGCGCCTGCTCGACCGTGGCGCGCACATCCCTGCCGGCCGACCGGTCGAGCAGATCGGGGATACAGTCGCGCAGGATCTGGATCGCGTTCACGACGATGAGGCCAGCGACGAAGACCGAGCCGATGGCATCCGCCCAGGCGACCACGACCTCATCGGGCGCCAGCGCGGCGGTCGTGAGCGTCACGGTCACGACGCAGGAAGCGAGCAGCTTGACGGTCCGGGCCTTGAACTGGGCCAGCATCACGAGCGAGCTTGCGCGGTGCAGGGCGCGACGCATGGCATCCCAGGCGGTGATATTCACCACCAGGTTGGCGGCGATGGAGAGGGCTCCCACCGCGAGCCAGATGGGCGGGCTGACAGGCCGGTCGCCGTCGACGATCGCGACGGCCCCGCTGAAGATCCAGGCCGCGCCCGCAAGCATGCCGCCGCCGATGAACAGATTGGCCACCTGTTCCAGCTTGCCGGTGCCGAACTCGAGGTCGGTCAGCAGACCGCGGTGCAAGCGGCGCATCAGGACATAGGCGAAGGCCTCGATCGAGATCATCAAGATGGCGCGGATCGTCTCCGCGATTACGGTGAGCGAGCCACCCAGCAGTCCCACCACCAGCCAGGTTGCTATGATGCCGCCGTCGGCGAAGAGAGCAAACGAAAGCGACTGCTCTTCAGCCGCCTCATCGGACGTGACCAGCCGCTCGGCGATCTCGACGGCGCTCATAGCCTGAGCCGCGCCAACACGATGTCGAAGAAGCCGACATGGGGAAAGTCGACGGAGGCCGCTTCGCCGATCGGGCAGGCCGCCACGTCCTCAGGGCTTGCCGTCAGGCTCACGAGCACCTGACCGGTGCCGGGCGTGCGGCCCTTGGCAATAGCGGCAAGATCCGCGGTGCCCAAAGTTGCGGCGCCGCCGCGGGTGAGGAGCACCCGGCCCTTGCGGACCTGGCGCTCGCCCTCAAGAACCACGTCGGCCTCGTCGCCCTTGTGAAGAAGTGCCAGCTCCACATCGGAAACGGGCGTATCCACCAGCATGACACTGCAGTCGATCCAGATGGCGATCGGCGAGCCCGGCTGCACCGCCTGCCCCGGAGCGGCGATCAGGCTCCAGACCAGGGCGCCCGGAGGGGCTTCGACCGGCGTCGCCAGGGCCCGCTGATAGCTGCTGAGCGCGGCGCTCACCACGGCCTGATCGGCGGCGATCTCGCTGCGCGCCGTGGCGAGGTCCGATTGGCCGCGGCGGAGTTCCAGGCGACCTTCGTCGAGATTGCGCAAGGCGTCGGCGGCGTCGGTCCCGTCGTCGAGGAGAAACACGTTGTGATCGGCGGCCTGCCGGCGCAGCGTGGCCCGGGCGATGACGCTCTTCATGTCTTCCAGGGTGCGCTGATACTCGACGGCCTGGGCATTGGCGGCATCCGCGGCCGCGAGCGAGGCATTGCCGCTCTGCGCCAGTTTGGCGAGCCGCGCCGCCTGGGCCTGCTCGAGGGCCAGATGCTGGCGGATGAGGGCCATGTTGTTGCCGGCGGCGAGGATCTTCGCATCCAGGTCCTGATCGAAGGCGACGGCGAAGGCGGCAAGCTGGGCCCGGCGCGAATCGACGATCTCGTGGAGGTTTCCCACCAGCTCCTCCAGCGCCGCCAACCGGCCGTTGGCGCCGTCGAGTTCTGCGCGCGCCCGGGCGAGCGGCGTGGCGTCAGCCAGAGGATTCTCCACCGTAGCGATGCGGCCATCCCTGCCGACCCGATCGCCGGGGTAGAGCGGGTGGGCGTCGACATAGCCCTCGATCAGCGAGGCGGCGGGGTTGGTCCAGGTGGTGACGGCGGCATCGCGGACGATGATCGAGCGCAAGTAAGGCCCGGCGATCCAGACGGCATAGACCGCCAGGCAGGCCAGGCTGACCCACACCACCAATCGCCGTGACGCCCCGGCCACCGCCATATCCCGCCCTGTCTGCTTTTCTCCGGGGCCTATCCCGCCGGCCCCGGCAGGCCCGCCGGATATTCCCCCTCGGGCCGGCCAGGACGCAAGCCGCTTGCGACAGCGGGTCGATTTGGTGACCTCATGCCAAGCCTGTCGAGGCATGGGAGCCAAACCGACCGACTACCCGCTTGCTCCGGGCCCCGCGAATGCCTATTTGGGTGGCTATGTCGGAACCCTCCCAGTTTCCCCATTGGCACGGCACCACCATCCTCTCGCTGCGCAAGGCGGGCGAGGTGGTGATCGCCGGCGACGGGCAGGTGAGCTTCGGCGCGACGGTGATGAAATCCAACGCTCGCAAGGTCCGGCGTCTGGGCAAGGGCGAGGTGATCGCCGGCTTCGCCGGGGCCACGGCCGATGCCTTCGCGCTGTTCGAACGGCTGGAAGCGAAGCTGGAGCAGCATACGGGCCAGCTTTCGCGCGCCTGCGTCGAGCTGGCCAAGGACTGGCGCACGGACCGATATCTGCGCCGGCTGGAAGCGATGATGGCGGTGGCCGACAAGACCACCAGCCTAGTCCTGACCGGGACCGGCGACGTGCTGGAGCCGGAAGAGGGCCTGATCGGCATCGGCTCGGGCGGCCCTTACGCGCTGGCCGCGGCGCGCGCCCTCATCGACATCGAGGGCCTCGGCGCCGAAGCCATCGCCCGCAAGGCCATGGGCATTGCCGCCGACATCTGCATCTATACCAACCGCAACATCACCCTCGAGCGGCTAGGAATCTGACGCGCCCATGAACGACGTCGCGACGCCGAAACTCCTGGAAACCGGCGCCTTCAGCCCGCGGGAGATCGTCTCCGAGCTGGACCGCTACATCGTCGGCCAGGGCGAGGCCAAGCGCGCCGTCGCCATCGCGCTGCGCAACCGCTGGCGGCGGCTCCAGCTGACCGAGGCGCTCCGCGAAGAGGTGCAGCCCAAGAACATCCTGATGATCGGCCCGACCGGCGTGGGCAAGACGGAGATCGCCCGGCGGCTCGCCAAGCTTGCTCAGGCGCCCTTCCTCAAGGTCGAGGCGACCAAGTTCACCGAGGTGGGCTATGTCGGGCGGGACGTGGACCAGATCGTGCGCGACCTGGTCGAGATCGCGCTTACCATGACCCGCGAGCGGATGCGCAAGGACGTGGCCGCCAAGGCCGAACTGGCGGCCGAGGAGCGGGTGCTGGACGCGCTCACCGGGGAGAACGCCGGCGCGGAGACCCGGGCGAAGTTCCGCCGCATGCTGCGCGCGGGCGAACTCGACGACCGGGAGATCGAGGTGAAGCTCCAGGAGAGCGCAGCCTTGCCGAGCTTCGAGATCCCCGGCATGCCGGGTGCCAGCGTGGGCATGCTCAATCTGGGCGACATGCTGGGCAAGGCCTTCGGCGGCCGGATGAAGCCGCGCAAGGTCACGGTGGCCGACAGCCATCGGCTGCTGCTGGCCGAGGAGAGCGACAAGCTTCTGGACCAGGAGCGGGTGACGGCCGCCGCCATCCAGGCGGTGGAGCAGAACGGCATCGTCTTCCTCGACGAGATCGACAAGATCTGCGCCAGGGGCGAGCGCGCCGGCGCCGACGTCAGCCGCGAAGGCGTGCAGCGCGACCTGCTGCCTCTCATCGAGGGAACGCAAGTTTCGACCAAGCATGGCCAGGTCAAGACCGACCACATCCTGTTCATCGCCTCGGGCGCCTTTCATCTGGCCAAGCCCTCGGATCTGCTGCCAGAGCTGCAGGGCCGGCTTCCCATCCGGGTCGAGCTGCAGGCGCTCACCCGCGACGACCTGCGCCGGATCCTGACCGAACCGGAGGCGAGCCTGGTGAAGCAATACAAGGCCCTGCTCGCGACCGAGAAGGTCGATCTCGATTTCACGCCCGACGCCATCGACGCGCTGGCCGACCTCGCCGCCGAGATCAATGCCACGGTGGAGAACATCGGCGCCCGGCGCCTGCAGACGGTGCTGGAGCGCCTGCTGGAGGACATCAGCTTCACCGCCGCCGACCGGCCAGGCGAACGCATCGTCATCGATGCCGGCTATGTGCGCGAACGTGTGGCGCCGCTCGCCAAGAATACCGACCTCAGCAAGTTCATCCTCTGACCATGGCCGGGCCGGCCGCCGATCTTTTCTCACTGGCCGGCAAGACCGCGCTGGTCACCGGTTCCAGCCGCGGCCTCGGCTGGAGCATCGCCCGCGGCATGGCGCGGGCCGGCGCCCATGTGGCGATCAACGCGCGAAGCGAATCGGAAGTCGCGGCGCGGGTGAGGGAGCTGGAAGGCGAGGGCCTGTCGGCCAGCGCCCAGGCCTTCGACGTGGCCGACGCCGAGGCCGCAACCAGGGCCGTGGCCGCCATGGAAGCGGCCCACGGGCGCATCGACATCCTGGTGAACAATGCCGGCATCGCCCAGCGCAAGCCGCTCGCCGAGACCAGCGACGCCGACTGGCAGCGGGTCATCGAGATCAACCTCACCGCCTGCTTCCGCCTGGCGCGGCTGGCCTCGCGCGCCATGCTGGCCCAGGGCAGCGGGCGGATCATCATGACCACCTCGGTGCTCGCCATCGTCGGGCGACCGGGGACCTCCGCCTATGCCGCCGCCAAGGCGGGGCTCGTCGCACTTACTCGGACGCTGGCCGCCGAGCTGGGCGCCAAGGGCGTGCTCTGCAACGCGGTCCTGCCGGGCTATTTCGCGACCGAGCTCAACACCGCCCTGATGAACGACCCGCGCTTCGATGCCATGGTCAAGGGCCGCACGCCGCTCCACCGGTGGGGCGATCCCGAAGAGCTGGCGGGCCCGGCGATCTTCCTAGCGAGCCCCGCTGCCTCCTACGTCAACGGCCATGTGCTGGTGGTGGACGGCGGCATGAGCGTGTCGGTGGGGACGGAGATTTAGGGCAGTATCTGACGGCCGCGAAGCGGATCCAAACTCACGCCAGTCCGTCATGCCCGGGCTTGGCCCGGGCATCCGTGACTTTGACTCAAGGCGCGGAAGGAAGGCGTGGATGGCCGGAACAAGTCCGGCCATGACGCGAAAGAAGATCCGGGAGGAGTGGGCGGCATTAGTCTCGCTTCGGCCCCAGCAGGGCGAGAATCTTCTCCAGTGTCTCGCGATCGAGCTTGCCGATCCGCTCCGCCAGGCGGTTGGCGAGCTCGGTCGCCAGCGGGTCGAGGCCGGCGGTATCGACTACGGCCCGGGGATGGGAAAGCTCCGCTAGGCGCCTCAGCTCGTCCACGTCGTCCCAGGCCAGGTTGAAATAGGCCGAGACCTGCTGGACGAAACCGCTGGCCGGACGGCCGCGATGGCCATGCTCGAGGGCCGAGAGATAGGCGGGCGAGACGTGAAGCGACGCGGCCATGGCCTTCAAGGTCCGGCCGCGCTCGCGCCGCAACTCGCGCAGCCGTCGGCCGAAGGGAGTCACAGATCCCGCCGGCGCTTCAGCAGCACATAGAGCGCGCCTTCGCCGCCATGCTGGGGCCGGGCGTAGTCGAAGGCGAGGACCCGGGCGCGGTTGGGCTGCTGGTTCAGCCAGCGCGGCACCTGCTCGCGCAGCACGCCGGGACGCTCCCCCGACCCGCCCTTGCCGGTGATGACGAGCACGCAGCGCTTGCCGTCGTCCTGGGCCCGGGCGAGGAAGCTCGCCAGACGCTCGGCCGCCGCGGCCTGGGTCAGGCCGTGAAGATCCAGGCGGCCCTCGATGGGAAGCTGGCCGCGGGAGAGCCTTTCGGCCGAGCGCCGGTCGAGATCGACCCGTTCGCCATGGCCGAGCTCGCGTGGCGGCACGGCGATCGTTGGCGGCGGCGATGTGGGCGCCATCGCCGGACGCGTGGGTTTCTTGCGCTCCGGCGCGGGCGGTTTCGGGGCCTGGGGTGCCGGCGCGGCGCGCTTGGGCAGGGGTTTCACGCCTTGCATCGCCTTTTGCCAAAGGGCGTCATCGGCGCGCCGGCTCATCGGCCGATGCTCCCCGCTGCGGGAATCATGCCGCGGGGCAGCAGCATGAACAGCCGGCCGGGGGACTGCATGGCGCCAGCCTCCGCTTCGGCCGCAGCGCCGGCACCCCAGTAGAAATCGGCTCGCAGCGGCCCCTTGATGGCGCTGCCGCTGTCCTGGGCCAGGGTCAGGCGCCGTAATGGCCGGCCCATTGCATCGCTGCTGTCGATGTAGATGGGCACATTCATGGGCATGAAAGCGGGGTCGACGGCGAGGCTTCGCCCGGCAGTCAAGGGGACGCCGGCGCTTCCGATCGGCCCGCCGCCTGGGATCTCGCGAAAAAAGATGTAGCGGGGGTTGCTTTCCATGACGCCGCGCGCTTCGGCCGGATGGGCGCGAAGCCAGGCCCGGATCGTCTGCAGAGAAATCTTGTCGGCGGGAATCTCGCCCCGCGCCACCAGGCCGCGGCCGATGGCGACATAGGACCGGCCGTTGCTGCCGGCGACGCCGATGGCCATGACCCCGCCTTCGGCCAGCGCCACTTCGGCCGAGCCCTGGATCGAGACGAAGAACGCATCGATGGGGTCGGCGAGCCAGACCAGCTCCAGCCTGCGGCCGGCAAGGGCGCCGGCGTCGACTTCGGCCCGGCTGTAGGCCGACGCGGCGGGATCCGGCGGCAGGCGATAGAGCGGCACCGGGTAGCCGGGCCGTTTCGCCCGTGCGCCCGCCACTTCGGGCTGGAAGTAGCCTGTGAGGAACGCCCGGTCGCTGCCCGCGCCATCGGAGAGACGCCAAGGTGTGAGCTTGGCCTCGAAGAAGGAGCGCACAGCTTCGTCGCTCGCCGGAAGGGATGCGGCCTGCCGGCAGAACGCGGCCCAGTCGCGGGCATGGCCGGCAAGCACCCCCGGGCCGACAGGGTCATCGGGCGCCATGGCGAGAAGCCTGGCGCAGCTCGCCTTCAGAGCCGGCAGCGACTCGGCGAGGTCATCCCCGGACCAGCCGGGCAGATCAGCGAAAGGAACGGGTGCAAGGACGAGCCTCGCGCCCGGAGCGGAAGGCTGAGGCACATGCGCGTTCACACAAGCCGCAAGCGCCGCGGCGAGGAGCAGCAGCCATCGGCGCCCAAAGGCTTGGCGCAGCAAGGCCCCGCGCCCCCCGCCAAGGAGGATCAGCTTTGGCTGCGGGTTGCGACCAGGGTCCAGTTCGGGTCGCGCGACCGCGTGTTGCGGGAGAAGGTCCAGATGTCGGTGATCGCGGTGACTGCCGTCGGATCGCCCTCGACCGTCTTGCCGTCGGCGTCCTGGGTGACGTTGATCTGATCGGAGACGATCTTGACCGTGACCACGGCGTTGCGGCCCTGGAGATCGGCCTCGATCACGTCGAGGGAGCGGATGCCCACGAGGGTGGTGGCCAGCGTATGGCCGGCTTTGCGCCGCTCCTCGATGGCGCCGTTGAAATTGGCGAAGACCTCGTCGCTCAACAGCGGGCGCAAGGTCGCAGCGTCGCCGGCGGCAAAGGCGTGCAGGATCATCTCGAAGGCTGCCCGGGCGCCGGCCGTGAAATGGGTCTCCTCGAAAGACGGGTCGGCCTCGCGGATATGGCCGATGCCGACGGCAAGCGGGGACGGCGGCTCGGCCCCGATCGCGGGCTTGGCGGCGAGATCGGGCAGCGGTCGTGGCGGCAGGGCGGCCGGTTTGCCCTCGGCCGGCGCGCCGGCGAAGGGATCGCGGCGCTGCTCGGTCCCGGTCCGGCGCCCCAGCACGCTGCGCAGGCGCATGACCAGGAACACGGCCACCGCGGCAAAGAAGATGAGGTCGAGAAACTGAAAGCCGCCGCCCATGGATCCTCGCGATGTCGCGCCGTGACAGTTGCCTTGGGTCGTTTCCCGGGACTCGTCCCTAGGCTTGCCCCCGGACATCCGGATGCGCTAGAGCTGGCCCAATCGGTTCTACATAGGAAATCGTCGGGGAAAGGGCAAGCCAAGGCCTCCGCCATAGCCCCCGACCAGCGCCATGATACTCCTTCGCCACGGACAATCGGAATTCAATGTCGTCTACAGCCGGACGCGAGTCGATCCGGGAATCCCCGACCCGCGCCTGACCGAGGACGGCCGGCGCCAGGCCGCGGATGCGGCAGCGAAGCTTCAGCCCCATGGCCTCGAACGGCTGATTTGCAGCCCCTATACCCGGGCGCTCGAGACCGCGACCATCGTGGCCGACGCGCTTGGCCTCGCCGTCGAGATCGAGCCCCTGGTGCGCGAGCATTGCCTGTTCCATTGCGACATCGGCTCTCCGCGCAGCGCGCTGGAGAGCCGCTGGCCGGCGGTGGATTTCGCCATGCTGGAAGAGCGCTGGTGGCCCAATCTGGACGAAAGCGAAGCGACGCTTGCCGCCCGGGGCCAGGATTTCCGCCGCCGCATGGCCGGACGGGACGACTGGGAACGGACTGCCGTCATCACCCATTGGGGCTTCATCCGGGCGCTCACCGGCCTCACGGTGCCCAACGGCCACCTCCTGCGCTTCGATCCCCATTCCGGGACCGCCGTCGATCTGGCGCAGCCAAGCGTTCCGTGATAGCCAGGGCCGCGTTTTCGCCAAAGCCCGACGTCGCCCGCCGCTAGAAAGGCCTTCCGATGACCGACACGCCCGTCGACGCCACTCAGCTGCCGCCCGCGCCCTTCAAGCTGCTGGCCCAATACCTGAAGGACTTCTCCTATGAGAACCCGGGCGCGCCGGCGGTGCTCGTCGGGCGGGGCGAGGTGCCGCGCGGTCAGCTCAATCTCGACGTCCGCGCCCGGACCATCGCGCCGATGCAATACGAGGTAAGCCTGGTTCTGGGCATCAGCGCCCAGCGGGAGAACGAGACCGTCTATATCGCCGAGATCGAATATGCCGGCCTGTTCGATGTGACCGGCGTGGCCGAGGAGCATGTCACGCCGCTGCTCATGATCGAGGCGCCCCGGACCCTGTTCCCCTTTGCCCGGGAGATCCTGGCCAAGGCAACGCGGGATGGCGGCTATCCCCCGGTGCTGCTGAACCCCATCGACTTCGTGGCCGTGTACCGCGAGCAGATGCAGCGCCGCGCCGGCGCCGCCCCCGAAATCCCCGCTGCCAACGCCTGAGGCGTAAGCGAAGGCAGGATCGCCACGGAGGCACGAAGGCCTCCCCGATCAGTCGCTCCAGACCGGCTGCTTGATGTTCTGCAAGAGCGCCTCGTGGGCGGCCAGTTCCTCAGGCAAGGGCGCGTGGGGCCGGGCCGGGCGCATCGGCCCGCCGGCCGCGACCATGGCGGCCGCGGCAAGTGCCTCGCCCTGAGCCAGGTCGAGGCCGGCCTGGCGCCCGCCGATCAGTTCCAGATAGACCGAAGCGAGCAGTTCGGCGTCGAGCAGCGCGCCATGAACCTGACGCGCGGAATTGTCGATGTTGAAGCGCTTGCAGAGGGCGTCCAGGCTCGCCGGCGAACCAGGGAACTTGCGCCGGGCCAGAAGGACCGTATCGACCGCCCCGCCGGCGGGGAGCGGCGCCCGGCCGGCGAGCTTCAGCTCGGCGTTGAGGAAGCCGATGTCGAACTCGGCGTTGTGGATCACCAGCGGCGCGCCGTCGATGAAGGCGAGGAATTCTTCGACCACGTCGGCAAAGCGCGGCTTGTCGGCGAGGAAACGCGCCGTCAGCCCGTGAATCCGGAACGCGTCGTCGGGCATGTCCCGATCGGGATTGAGATAGGTCTGGAAGCGCCGGCCGCTGGGCAGATGGTTGATCAGCTCCAGGCAGGCGATCTCCACCACCCGATGGCCCGAGGAGGGATCGAGGCCGGTGGTCTCGGTATCGAGGATCACTTCGCGCATAGTTTAGTCTCCTGAGAACCGCCTCACCGCCCGGCGCAGGCGATTGAGGCTGAAGCGCCGGCCTAGGCCGGTCGGGATCACCACATCGGCGAGGCGGCGCTTTTCGCCGTCGGGCATCTGGCGGGCCTCCACGCCGCGAAGCCTGGCCTCGGTCATGCCCGGGCGGCCCAGCACGCGCGCCAGCTGCACCCGGCGCGGCGCGCTCACCACGAAGACCGCATCGCAGCGTCCCGCGGCGCCCGTCTCCAACAGGAGCGGGATATCGAGCACGGCGAGCCGGCGGCGCTGGCGCCGGCAACGGGCGAGGAACCGGCCTTCGGCAGCGCGCACCAGAGGATGCAGGATCGCTTCCAGCCGCGCCAGGCCACGGGCGTCGGAGAAGACCCGCCGGCCCAATTCCTGACGATCGACGGCGCCGTTGCGCACGACTCCCGGAAACGCCGCGTCCACGGCCGCAACCGCCGCACCGCCGGCGCCGAGCAGGCGATGGACCTCGCGATCCGCGTCATGAACCGGAATGCCCATACGCCGGAGCACTGCCGCCGCCGTCGACTTGCCCATGCCGACCGAGCCCGTCAGCCCCAGCACCTTCATGGGCCGGCCAAAACGAAGCTGCGCAGTTCCGCCGTCACTTCGGGCTCGACGCCGAACCAGGCGGCGAAGCCCGGCCGCGCCTGGTGGAGCAGCATGCCGATGCCGTCGATGCAAGGATGGCCCCGGGCGCGCGCGGCGGCGAGCAGCGGCGTCTCCAGCGGCGCGTAGACGATGTCGTAAACCGGCGCCTTTCGAGGCAGGCGGGAAAGGTCGATGTCCAGCGGCGGCTGGCCGACCATGCCGAGAGTCGTGCTGTTGACGAGGAGTGCCGCACCCGCAAGCGCGAGGTTGCGATCCTGCCAGGGTACCGGCGCGATGTTGCCGCTGAGCGCCTTGGCAAGCCCGGCCGCGCGATCGGCGGTGCGATTGACCAGCCTCAGCTCGGGAACGCCGGCCTCTATGAGAGCGACCGCGATGGCGCGCGCGGCACCGCCTGCGCCCAGCAGAACGGCCGGACCGGACGCGGATCGCCAGCCGGGCGCGCTCGCCTTCAGATGGGCGAGGAAACCGTAGCCATCGGTGTTGCGCCCCTCGAGCCCGCCGTCGCCGTCGACGACGATGGTATTCACGGCGCCGATGCGCTTGGCTTCCTCGCTCGCCCGATCCACCAGGCCGAGGGCGGCTTCCTTGTGGGGCACCGTGAGGTTCACGCCCCTGAGGCCGAGGACGGGCAGGGCGTTCAGCGCCGCGGCGAGATTCTCCGGCCGCACGGCGAAGGGCAGATAGGCGCCGTCGATGGCATGGCGCTCGAGCCAGAATCCATGCAGGCGCGGCGAGCGCGAATGGGCGACGGGCCAGCCGAAGACGCCGGCGAGCTTCGCCCGGCCGGACAGCGCCGTCATGATGCGATCTCCCCCATTGCGCGAAGGAATTCGAGGAGCGGCAGGAGCGGCAGGCCGAGGATGATGAAATAGTCGCCCTCGATGCGCGCGAAAAGCTGGGCGCCCAGGCCTTCCAGCTGATAGGCGCCGACCGAGGCCGTGGCCGCAGGGCCCGCCCGGTCCAGGTAGGAATCGAGAAACGAATCGCTGAATGCGCGCATGGTGAGGTCCGCCCGGCCGACATGATGCCACAGGCGATGGCCGTCGCGCATGGCGAGAGCGGCGCTATAGAGACTGTGGCGCCGGCCGCGGAGTGCGGATAGCTGCAGGCGCGCCGCCGCAAGGTTGGCCGGCTTGTCGAAACTGCGGCCGTCGCATTCCAGAATCTGATCGGCACCGATCACGAGCCGCCCGGGATGGCGGGACGAAACCCGGCTCGCCTTCAGCTCGGCCAGCGCCTCGGCAATCGCAGCCGGCCCCGCGCCTTCGGCCGCGAGCGAAGCCTTGAGGGCTCCTTCATCCACCGCCGCCGGATCGACGACGAGATCGAGGCCCGCCGCCGTCAACAGGGCGCGTCGGGCCTGGCTGGCCGAGGCGAGGACGATCGTCATGGATGGGAGGAACTCACGACCGGGCGGCAGCCCGCCGGTCTCTCAGCCGGCCGGCGGCCGGCTGCGATGCTCGCCCAGCATCTGGATGATGGTGGCCGCCGTCTCCTCGATGGAGCGGCGCGTGACATCCAGCACCGGCCAGCGGTTTTCGGCGCAGAGCCGGCGCGCCTGGGCCACCTCCTCGCGGACCGCATCGGGATCGACGTAATCCGTCTGCTCATCCTGGGCGAGCAGGCGCAGGCGGTTGCGCCGGATCTGGATGAGCTGTCCCGGATCCTTGGTCAGGCCCACCACCAGAGGACGGCGAGCCGCCAGAAGCTCGTCGGGCACCGGACAGCCGGGCACGATCGGCACATTGGCCGCCTTGATGCCGCGATTGGCGAGATAGATGCAGGTCGGCGTCTTGGAGGTGCGCGACACGCCGATCAGGATCACGTCGGCATCATTGTAGCTGCGCGCCGACTGGCCGTCGTCATGGACGAGCGCGAAGGTCATGGCGTCGATGCGGGCGAAGTATTGGGCATCGAGCTCATGCTGCAGGCCTGGCTGGCCCGACGCCTGGAGGCCGAGAAAGCTGGCCAGGGCAAGAATGACCGGGTCCAGCACGGCGATGCAGGGCGTCTGCAGATCGCGGCAGCCTTCCCGCAGACGCTCGCGCAGATCGGGATTGACCAGGGTAAAGAGGACGATGCCGGGATGGTCCTTCACATCGGCCAGAACCCTATCCATCTGTCCGACGGTGCGGATCAGCGGCCAGACATGCTCCACGGCATCGATGCCCTCGAACTGCACCAGGCAGGCTCGGGCGACGCTGTGAAGCGTCTCGCCGGTGGCGTCGGAGACGAGGTGAAGATGGAAGCGCCGGACTTCGTCACTCATCTGTACATTGTCCCTGTGGGCGAATTGTCGATAACCCGGGCTTTCGAGGGAAACGGCCAAACGCTCCGAACCAGGGCTCGTTTCCTACCCATCCTATGCGTACCGGACGGGATCGGTCCCCAGCCCCTCAATAGTGGGGACAACTCTCGACGCCCGCCGATCCATCCCCGCTATCTCCGCCTTGCGCCGCGCCGAAATCCGCGATATCCGCTCCTTATCCACGAACTCGAACCAAGCCGATGCTCCTTGCTCTATATCCCATGGCCTGGCTGTGGACGAGACATAATCCCCGATTCCCCAGCCCCATCTACTACTTCAACCCTTCTATAGATTCTTAGATAGTAGAAAGGGGTCGGCTGAAAACCCGGTCAGGCGCGAAACAATGTCAGCAAAACCTCTCCTCAGCGCCCTCACCGGACAGGCTGGCAGTCCGGTCCCGATCTGGCTGATGCGCCAGGCGGGGCGCTATCTGCCGGAATATCGGCAAACGCGGGCCAAGGCGGCGAGCTTCCTCGAGTTCTGCTTCACGCCGGATCTGGCAGTGGAAGCGAGCCTGCAGCCGATCCGGCGCTTCGGATTGGACGGGGCGATCCTGTTCAGCGACATCCTGGTGCTGCCCCATGCGCTTGGGCGCAAGGTCGAGTTCGTGGAAGGCAAGGGCCCGCTGCTCGAACCGCTGAGGCGTATGGAAGAGCTGGATCGCCTGACGCCCCAGGCCGTGCGGGAAACGCTGGCCCCGGTGTTCGAGACCTTGCGCCGGCTGCGCCGCGAGCTGGCTCCGGAGGTGACGCTCATCGGCTTCGCCGGCGCGCCCTGGACCGTCGCCTGTTACATGGTGGAAGGCGCAGGCGGCAGCGATTTCCAGAGCGTGCGGCGTTTTGCCTACCACGCGCCGGACGTGTTCGCCCGTCTCATCGATGTCTTGAGCGATGCCACGATCGATTATCTCTCGGCGCAGGTCGAGGCCGGCGCCGAAGTGCTGCAGATCTTCGACAGCTGGGCGGGCTCGCTCGCCGAAGCGGAGCTTCGCCGCTGGTCGCTGGCGCCATTGACCCGAATCGTCGCCGCGCTCAAGCGCAAGCACCCGAGTGTCCCGGTAATCCTTTTTCCCCGCGGCGCCGGCGTCCTCTATCGGGAATTCGCGCGGGCCAGCGGAGCGGCGGCCCTCAGTCTCGACAGCAGCCTGCCTCTGGCCTGGGCAGCGGAGGAGCTGCAGCGCCACACCGCCTTGCAAGGCAATCTCGATCCCCTGCTCCTGGTCGAAGGCGGCGAGGCCATGCGCCAGGAAGCCGCGCGGATCTTGCGGGTGCTGGGCAAGGGGCCTTTCGTCTTCAATCTCGGCCACGGCATCCTGCCCGATACGCCGCCCGAACATGTGGCCGAGCTGGTCGGTCTGGTGCGCGGCTGGAAGGCGCCGGCGGCAGCATGAAGCGTCTCGCCGTCGTCCTCGCCAATCTCGGCGGGCCCGACGCGCCGCAGGCCGTCGCGCCGTTCCTCGCCAACCTGTTCAGCGATCCGGCGATCATCCGGTTGCCTAATCCCTGGCGGGCAATCCTGGCCCGCATCATCGCGCGCCGTCGCGCAAACGCGGCGCAGGCGATCTACGCCAAGCTCGGCGGCGGTTCGCCGCTGCTGGCCAACACGCGCGCCCAGGCCGAGGCTCTCGAAATGGCCTTGCAGGAACCTAGCTGGGAGACTCGGGTCTTCGTCGCCATGCGCTACTGGCATCCCTTCTCGGACGAGGCAGCAGTGGCGGTGGCACGGTTTCAGCCGGATCAAATCCTGCTTCTGCCCCTCTATCCGCAATACTCGACGACGACGACCGCATCGTCGTTTGCGGCCTGGCGGACGGCCGCAGCCAAGGCAGGGATCACGACGCCGAGCCGGTTGGTCTGCTGCTATCCGACGGAGGCCGGATTCATTGCCGCGCTCGCGGAACTGACGAAGACGGGTATCGATGACCTGCGCTCGCGCCAGGTCGGAACGCCAGTGGTGATCTTCACCGCCCATGGTCTGCCGGAGCGCATCGCCAGGACGGGAGATCCCTATGTCGAGCAGGTGGATGCCAGCTGCCGGGCGCTCGCCGCGGCGCTCGGCCTCGGCCAGGAGGATTGGGAGCTGGGATTCCAGAGCCGAGTGGGACCGCTGGCCTGGATCGGGCCAGGAACCGACGAGCTGATCGTCGCGGCCGCGGAGGCGAAGAAGGCGATCCTGGTGGTGCCGGTTTCCTTCGTCTCCGAGCATTCGGAAACTCTGGTCGAGCTCGACATGGACTATGGCAAGCTGGCGGCCGATCATGGCGCCGCCGCCTATGTCCGCGTGGCCACGGTCGGGACCCATCCGGCCTTCATCGCCGGGCTGGCGCGGATGGTGCGTGAGGCTGTGACTGCGGCGCGGCCGATCATGGCGTTCGGCGCCGGCTGCTCGGCGAGCGCCACGGCTTGCGCCATGCGAGCGCCGGCAACCGAAGCAAGGACCAAGAACGGCTGATGGATCTCTATGGCTGGCTTAAGGCGCTCCACATCATCGCCGTCATCGCCTGGATGGCGGGGATGCTTTATTTGCCGCGGCTCTACGTCTACCACGCCGCGGCGAAGCCCGGTTCCGAGCTTTCGGAGACGTTCAAGGTGATGGAGCGTCGCCTGCTTCGCGGGATCATCAATCCGGCGATGATCGCGGCCTGGGCCTTCGGACTTTCTCTCGCCTTCCTCGGCCATCATTGGGGCGAGGCCTGGTTCCACGCCAAACTGGCGCTGCTGCTTCTGATGCAGCTCGTCCACGCTGGCTATGCGCGCTGGCGCCGGCAGTTCGCCATCGATGCCAACCGGCACGGCCAGGGCTTCTATCGCGTCGCCAACGAGATCCCGACTCTGCTGCTGATCGCCATCGTGCTGCTGGCGGTGCTGAAGCCGTTCTGAAAAACAGTGGCGGCTTTTCTTGTCCGAAAGTTCATTTGACAAGGCATGGACCCTCGGATACTGGATGATCGCTGCCCGGTTCGGGCGGACCCTTCTCGCGACCCGCTGCATCCCGTCCTCCGGTGATCTGGCCTCCGGTGATCCCGGTCTAACAAGGCCGAATCCTCCGCACCATCTCAGCAGCAGATCTGTTTTTCCCTCGCTACCTCTCGGAATCCAATGAACCTTCAAGAACTGAAACGCAAATCCCCCTCGGATCTTCTGGCTTTCGCCGAAGATCTGCAGATCGAGAACGCCAGCAACCTGCGCCGCCAGGACATGATGTTCGCCATCCTGAAGCGCCTGGCGGACAACGACACCGCCATCTTCGGCGACGGGGTGCTGGAAATCCTGCAGGACGGCTTCGGCTTCCTGCGCTCGCCGGAATCCAATTACCTGCCGGGACCGGATGACATTTATGTGAGCCCGAGCCAGGTGCGCCGCTTCGGCCTCAGGACCGGCGACACGGTGGAAGGCCAGATCCGGTCGCCGAAGGAAGGCGAGCGCTATTTCGCGCTGCTCAAGGTCAACACCATCAACTTCGACCAGCCGGACAAGATCCGCCATCGCATCAATTTCGACAACCTGACGCCGCTCTATCCCGAGCGCCGGCTCACCATCGAGCTCGAGGATCCGACCAAGAAGGATCTGACGACCCGGGTCATCGACCTGATCTCGCCCCTGGGCAAGGGCCAGCGCGGCCTGATCGTGGCGCCGCCGCGAACCGGCAAGACGGTGATGCTGCAGAACATCGCCCATGCCGTCGCCAAGAACCATCCCGAGTGCTACCTGATCGTGCTGCTCATCGACGAGCGCCCCGAGGAAGTGACCGACATGGCGCGCTCGGTGAAGGGCGAGGTGGTGAGCTCCACCTTCGACGAACCGGCGGTGCGCCACGTCCAGGTCGCCGAGATGGTGATCGAGAAGGCCAAGCGCCTGGTCGAGCACAAGCGCGACGTGGTCATCCTGCTCGATTCCATCACCCGGCTCGCGCGTGCCTACAACACCGTGGTGCCGAGCTCCGGCAAGGTCTTGACCGGCGGCGTGGACGCCAACGCGCTGCAGCGCCCGAAGCGCTTCTTCGGCGCGGCGCGCAACATCGAGGAAGGCGGTTCGCTCACCATCATCGCGACCGCGCTCGTCGATACCGGCAGCCGCATGGACGAAGTGATCTTCGAAGAGTTCAAGGGCACCGGCAATTCGGAAATCATCCTCGACCGCAAGCTCTCCGACAAGCGCACCTTCCCGGCCATCGACATCACCAAGTCGGGCACCCGCAAGGAGGAACTGCTGGTGGACAAGGGCACCCTCAGCAAGATGTGGGTGCTGCGGCGCATCCTCATGCCCATGGGCGTGGTCGACGCCATGGAGTTTCTGGTCGACAAGCTGAAGCATTCCAAGACCAACGCCGACTTCTTCCAATCAATGAACCAGTGATGCGAGCGGCCCTACTGGCCGCTCTGCCGGCATTCATCCTGCCGACCCTGCTCGTCGCAGCCATGCTTGTTGCGGCGTTGGGCCAGGCCAGGGCGGAGGACGCCGTCTCCGCCGATGACCCGGTCCTGATCGGCAAGGCCAACAGCCTCTGCCTGGAGGCGGCACTGGTCGGCGGCGGCATCGACAAGGTGGCGAAGGCCTATTGCAGCTGCATGGGGCCGGTGCTCGCCCGCCACATGACGCCGGAATCCCGCCGGCTGATGCTGAGCGAGACCCACGACTACGTCCAGCCGGCCTATGACGATCCGCAGGCGCTCTACGATGACGCGCTGAAGAGCTGCCCGGCGGCCAAGCCCTGAGATACAACGGGGCCTGAAAGGCAAGTTCCAGTCGGCGATGGCGCGGCCCATCGGCGGGCGCTAGCATGACCGCCCGGTAGCCTAGGCCTTCGAGGGGTACCAGCGATGCAGTGCGGCGCCTGCGGTCGCGATAACCGTCAGGGACGCAAGTTCTGCGCCTATTGCGGCGCTGGGCTGGGCTGGGCCTGCACCCATTGCAGCTTCGTCAATGACCCGGGCGAGGGTTTCTGCGGCGGCTGCGGCAAGCCGCCATCGACGCCAGCGCCAAGCCCCGCGCCAACCGGCGAAGCGGAGACCGGCGGCGAGCGCCGGCAGGTGGCCGTGCTGTTCGCCGATCTCTGCGGCTTCACGGCGCTGTCGCGCCGGCTCGACGCCGAGGACCTGCGCCACCTGGTCGAGAGCTTCTACGCCCGCGCCGATGCGGTGATCGCGGCCTATGGCGGCACGGTCGACAAGCATATTGGCGATGCGGTGATGGCGCTCTTCGGCGCGCCGGTCGCCCATGGCGATGATGCTTTGCGGGCGCTCGGCGCGGCGCTGGACATCGCGGCCGCCACGGGCGAGATCGCCGGCCCCGACGGCGCGCCGCTCGCCGCCCATGTGGGCATCGCCATGGGCGAAGTGGTCGCCGGCGGCATCGGACGCGGCTACACGGTGCTGGGCGATGCGGTCAATCTCGCCTCGCGCCTGGTCCATCTCGCGGGGCCGGGGCAAACGGTCATGGCCGAGGCGCTGAAGCGCCAGCTCGAAGGCCAAGTCCGCGCCGTCGCCCTCACGCCCACGAAACTGAAGGGCTTCGCCGAGCCGGTCACGGCCTGGCGGGTCGAAAGCCTGGAGCACGCACGCCGGCCCCTCAGCCCCTATGTCGGGCGCGAAACCGACCGGCTGCTGCTGACCAATCTGTTGGAGGCCTCGGCCAAGACCGGCCGAGGGCGGATCGTCGTGTTGCGCGGCGAAGCCGGGATCGGCAAGAGCCGCCTGATCGAGGAGACCATGGCTGCGGCCCAAGGGCGCGGCTTCGCGATCCACAAGGCCCTGGTGCTGGACTTCGGTGCCGGCAGGGGGCTCGACGCCCGCGGCATGCTGATCCGCAGCCTCCTCGGGCTGTCGCCCGCTAGCGGCGATGCGGAGCGCCGCGCGGCCGGGGAACAGGCGATCGCTTCCGGACTTCTCGACGGCGATGAGCGCCGGTTCCTGCACGAGCTTTTGGACCTGCCGATCGAGGGCGAAGAGCTTGCCCTCATCCAGGCGATGGACGAAGCGACGCGGCAGGCCCGGCGGCGGGCTTTGCTCGTTCGCCTGCTGGGCCGCCTGGCGCGCGGCCGGCCGGTGTTCGTGGCGATCGAGGACCTGCATTGGGCCGGTGCCGGGTTGCTGGAGGATCTGGCGGCGCTTGGCGCCGCGACCGCGGACTCGGCCTTGCTGCTCGCCCTTTCGACCCGGCCCGAGGGCGATCCGCTCGACCGGGCCTGGCGCTCCAAGCTGGGGCCGGCCGCGGTCAGCACCATCGACCTGGCGCCATTGTCGGCTGTGGAGTCGGCGGCCCTGGCGACGGGCTATCTGAAAAGCGGCGATGAGCGGATCGCGGCCTGCATCCAGCGCGCCGGGGGCAATCCTTTTTTCCTGGAGCAGCTTCTGCGCCATACGGGCGAGGTGGCGAGCGCTTTGGTTCCCGCTTCAGTGCAGAGCCTGGTGCTGGGCCGAGCCGACCGCCTGCTCCCCGAAGAGAAGCGGGCACTCCAGGCAGCCTCGGTGCTGGGCCAGCGCATGACCCTGGCAGCGCTGCGCCACCTGGTCGGCAACCCGCAATACGGGGCAGAGCGGCTGATCGATCAGCAGTTCATACGCCGGGAAGGCAGCGAGCTCGCCTTCGTCCACGCCCTGGTGCGCGACGGCGTCTATGCCTCGCTGCTCAAGACCCGGCGCCGCGAGCTGCATCGCGCCGCCGCCCTCTGGTATGGCGAGCGCGACCTGGCGCTGGGCGCCCAGCATCTGGAATTGGCCGAGGCGGAGGAAGCGCCGGCCGCCTTCCTGGCCGCGGCCGAAGCAGCGGCGGCGGCCTATCGGTTCGACCAGGCCCTCGACCTCGCGAGCCGCGGCCTCGCGTTGGTCCGCGATCCGGCGACCCGCGTCGGCCTCGCTTCTCTCAAGGGCGAGCTGCTGCAAGGCCTCGGCCGCACCGCCGAAGCGGTCGCGATCCTGGAGACGGCGGCGGCGGAAGCGGAAGCCGGCCGGCCGCGCCTGCGCGCCTGGCGCGCGCTTGCCCAAAGTCTCACGGTGCTCGACCGCCTCGACGAGGCGCTCGCCCTGCTTGGCCAGGCGGAGCTGGAGGCCAAGGCCCACGGCCTCACCCGCGATCTGTCGCGGATTCATACGCTGAAGGGCGACGTGCATTTTCCCAGGGGCGAGATCGACCAGTGCCTCACCGAACACAGCGAGGCGCTGCGACTGGCCGAGGCCGCAGGCGCCATGGAGGAACAGGCCCGGGCGCTGGGCGGGCTCGCCGACGCCTATTACATGCGCGGCCGGTTCCGCACCGCCGGCAAGACCTTCCTGCGTTGCGTGGAGATCAGCGCCGCGCATGGGTTCCGGCGCAGCGAGGCAGCGAACATGCCGATGCTGGGGATGATGTCGATGCTGGAAATCCAGTTCGACACGGCGCTCGAGCGGACAAGACGCGCGATCGCGCTCGCCGAGCAGATCGGCCATCCCCGCGCGGCCATGATCGGCTATCACGGGCTCAACTTCGTCAATCTGGAGCTCGGCAATTTCGAGCCGGCTCTGGAGGCCGGCGTCGCCGGGACCCGGATCGCGCGTGCGCTCGGTGCCCGGCGGTTCGTCGGCGAGGGCCTCATCCTCCAGGCCATCAGCGAATATTTCCTCGGCCACGGCAGCGCCATGGATACGATCCGCGAGGCGATCGAGGTCTCGCGCGAATGGCCGGCCTTTATCCTGCCTTACGGACTTGCGGCCGCGGCGATGATCACGCGCGATCCCGCCGAACGCGCCGCAGCACTGGCCGAAGGCGAGGCGACGATCGCCGCCGGCGCCGTCCGCCACAACATCATCTTCTTCAATCGCATGGCCATCGAGGCCTGCCTGATGGCGCGGGACTGGGCGGGAGTGGAGCGCTACGCCGACGCGCTGGAAAAAGGCATGGCGGAAGAACCGACCCCGGTGACCGATTTCACGATCGCCCGAGCCCGGGCCCTCGCGGCGGCCGGGCGCGGGCGCAAGGACGCGGCGGAACTGAAACGCCTCATCGCCCAAGCAAGCGCGGTCAACTGGCGCCTCGTCCTGCCGGCGCTGGAGGACGCGCTCACCGCGACGTAAGGCTCAGGGCAGCAGCACGGTCGAGCCGGTCGTCTTGCGCGCCTCGAGGTCGCGATGGGCCTTGGCGGCATCCTTCAGCGGATAGGTCTGGTGGATTTCGATCTTGACCGCGCCGCTCCTGACCACCTCGAACAAGGCATTGGCCGAGGCGAGCAGATCTTCCCGGGTCGCGGTGTAGGCCATGAGGGAAGGCCGGGTGAAGAAAAGCGAACCCTTGGCGGAGAGGATGCCGGGCTCGAAGGCCGGCACCGGGCCCGAGGCGTTGCCGAAGCTGACGAACATGCCGCGCGGCGCCAGGCTGTCGAGAGAGGCCTGGAAGGTATCCTTGCCGACGCCGTCATAGACCACGGGCACGCCCTTGCCGCCGGTCAGCTCCCGCACCCGCTTGGCCACGTCCTCCGTCCGGGAATTGATGACATGGGTGGCGCCGTGCGCCTTGGCCAATGCCATCTTCTCCGGGCTGCCCGCGGTGCCGATGATGGTGACGCCCAGATGCTTCAGCCATTGGCAGGCGATGAGGCCGATGCCGCCGGCCGCGGCGTGGAGCAGCACCGTCTGGCCGGCCTTCACCGGGAAGGTGCGGCGGATGAGGTACTCGACGGTCATGCCCTGGAGCATCATCCCCGCGGCCTGGCGATCCTCGATGCCGGCGGGAAGACTGACCAGGCGCTCGGCCGGATAGAGCCGCCATTCGGCATAGGCGCCGATGGGGCCGGAGCAGTACGCGACGCGTTCGCCGGTTTTGAGGCCTTTCACGTTCGCCCCGAGCTTCTCCACCACCGCCGCGCCCTCGAGGCCTATGCCCGAGGGAAGCGGAACCGGATAGAGCCCGCTGCGGTGATAGGTGTCGATGTAGTTGAGGCCGATGGCGGTCTGGCGCAGCAGCACCTGGCCCTCGCCGGGCTCGCCCACGTCGATCTCTTCCCAACGCAGCTTGTCGGGACCGCCGGTCTCGTGAAATCGGATGGCATGGCAGCGCATGTCGGCCTCCTGGTCTGAACGCAGTCTCTGGCTACAACAGCAGCACGCCCTCGAGCACGAGGAGCGCCTGCTTGGTTTCCGTGCCCTTGCCACCGCTATAGCCCACGAGGGTGCCGCCGGCACCCATCACGCGATGGCAGGGAATGAAGATCGGGATCGGATTGCGCCCGCAGGCGCCGCCCACGTCCCTGGCGTTGCCGCCGATGGCCTCGGCGATCTCGCCATAGGTCCGGGTCTGGCCATAGGGGATTTCCAGCATGGCCTGCCAGACCTTGCGGTCGAACTCGCTGCCCTCCGGCGCGAGGGGCAATTCGAAATGCCGGAGCCCGCAGAAGAAGTAGCCGTCGAGCTGGGCCTTGGCGGCGGCGAGGATCGGCGAGTCCGTCTCGCGCTTCGGCATCTTCCAGGACACCGAGACGATGGCACCGGCGCGCTCATGGATCGCGAGCGGACCGATGGGCGAATCGAAGCCGATGGCGGCGGTCGTCGCTGTCTCAGACATGGGCGAGCGCCTTGTCGAGGCCCTGGGGATCGAGGATCGGAAGGGAGCAGGTCATGCCGCTGCAGACATAGGCAGTGGCGCGGCCCTTCACCTGGCCCTTGCCGGCGGCCGGATGGCCCTCGGGCAGGCTCTCCTCAGGCGCGATGCGCGTCAGCACGATGCGGCTCGGAGCATGGCGGCGCACGGCCTCGAGCATGGCGCGGCTGTCGGCCGCCTCGCCGACGATGACGACCTGGAGCGCTTCCTGGAGGAATGCGCCGGCATTGAGGAAGCTCGCCAACGGGAAGAAATTGCGTCCGATCTCGCCGGCGAAGGCGCCGTAGGTCGCTTCCGCCCGATCGCGGTAGACGCCTTTGCCGGTCAGATAATAGAGCCGGGCGAGCGCCTCGATAACCGCGGCATTGCCGGACGGGGTGGCGTGATCGGTCGCCGTCTTGTTGCGCAGGATGACGTCGAGAGTGTCGTCGGCGGTGAAGAAATAGCCGCCGCCCTCCCGGTCCCAGTAATGGGTATCGAGGATGGCGAGCCATCGTTCGGCGACGGCGATGTAGTCGCGCTCGCCGGTTGCCTCGGCCAGCGCAAGCGCGGCGCGGGACATGTGGGCGTAGTCGTCGAGGGTCGCGGGATGGCGGGCGAGGCCGGCGCGCCAGCTGTGCACGAGCCGGCCGCCGACGGTCATGTGGGCGACGACGAAGGCGAAAGCTTCCCTGGCGGCGTCGAGCCAGGTCTTCTCGCCGAAGACCGCCCCGGCGCGGGCGAGCGCCGTGATCATCATGCCGTTCCAGTCGGCGAGCACCTTGTCGTCCCAACCCGGACGCACGCGCCCCGCGCGAAGCGCGAACAGGATGGCGCGGGATCGCGCGAGCTTCGCTTCCGTCTCGGCATCCATCAGCGCCGGGCGCTGGCTGCGGTTGAGGATCGTGTGACCTTCCCAATTGCCGTCGGGCGTCACGTCGTAATGGGTCATGAACAGTTCGGCATCGGGCCCGAGCGCGTTTTCGATTTCCGCGGCGCGCCAGACGTAGAAGCGGCCCTCCTCGCCCTCGCTGTCGGCATCGAGCGCGCTGGCGAACGCGCGCGCGCCATCGGCGGCAGGTGCGGCGCGCATTTCCCGCAACAGCCAGCCCACGGTCTCGTGGATGCGCTGCCCGTAGAGCGGCTCTCGGTTTTCCTGCCAGGCGAGCGTCAGCAGCTCCAGCAACGCTGCATTGTCGTAGAGCATCTTCTCGAAATGGGGCACCAGCCAGGCGGCATCGGTGGCGTAGCGCGCGAAACCGCCGCCCAGGTGATCGTAGATGCCGCCCTGACACATGCGATGCAGAGTGAGATGCACGGCCTCGTGGAAGCCCTTGTCTCCGGTACGGACCCCGGCGCGCCACAGCAGCTCGAAGATCGGCGCCTGGGGAAACTTCGGCGCCCCGCCGATACCGCCGTTCAGGAGATCCACCTCCTGGAGCAGGCGCGCGGCAATGCGCTCCAGCACTTCCGGGGCCACCGGCGAACCGGCCTGGGGCTTGGCGAGATCGGCCAGCGCCGCCTTGAGGGCGGAGACATTCTTTTCCACCCGGTCGGGATTTCGATGATAGGTCTCGGCGATGGTGGTCAGCACCTGGCGGAAGCCAGGCCGGCCCCAGCGATCCTCCGGCGGGAAATAGGTGCCGCCCCAGAACGGCTCCGCCGCCGGGGTCAGGAACATGGTGAGTGGCCAGCCGCCCTGCTGGCCCAGGAGCGAGAGGGCAGCCTGATAGATGGCGTCGAGATCGGGCCGCTCCTCCCGGTCGACCTTGATGTTGACGAACAGGCGGTTCATCAGGCCGGCGATCTCGTCGTTCTCGAAACTCTCATGGGCCATGACGTGGCACCAGTGGCAGGCGGCGTAACCGACGGACAACAGGATTGGCTTGTCTTCGCGCCTGGCCTCCGCCAGAGCGTCCGCACCCCAGGCCTGCCAATGGACCGGATTCGCCTTGTGCTGCAGCAGATAGGGGCTGGTCTCCTCGGCGAGGCGATTGCGCGTCATCGGATTCCTTTCGAGGGGCCACGCATAGAAGCTGGCGCCGGCATTCGACTCAACCTAAAACGTCATGTGGGTGCCGCAAGGTAGGAGTGCATCGAGATGAAAGTCAAAATCGACATCGACTGCACGCCCGAAGAGGCGCGAAGCTTCTTCGGCTTGCCGGATCTGAAACCGCTGCATGAGCAGATGACGGCGATGATGGGCGAGCATATGAAGACGGCGATGGGCGCCATGGATCCAGAAACGATGATGAAGGCCTGGATGCCGGGCGGGGCCTTCTGGCAGCCCTTCGGCGACGGCAAAAAGAAATAGATCGGATTCCCGACAGCATGCCCGACAGCATCGATCAGCGTTCCCGGGCCGGCGATCCGCCGCCCTTCTACGAAGCCCATGTCTTTTGCTGCATCAACGAGCGACCGGCGGGCCATCCGCGCGGCTGCTGCAAGGCCAAGGGGTCCGAGAAACTGCGCGACTATATGAAGGCGCGCGCCAAGGAGCTCGGCCTCGCCCGGGTCAGGATCAACAGCAGCGGATGCCTCGACCGCTGCGAACTGGGGCCGACCCTGGTCATCTATCCCGAGGGCGTCTGGTACAACGTCACCACCCGCGAGGAGGTGGACGAGGTGCTGCAGAAGCATCTCGTGGAAGGCGGTCGCGCGGCGCGGCTGATGCTGAACCCCGAAGACAAGATGCCGCCGGCGCGGTGAGCGCCGCGGGCGAAGGGCCGACGATCTTCGCGCTCTCGAGCGCAGCAGGTCGCGCGGCGATCGCCGTGCTCAGGGTCTCCGGCCCGCGCGCCGACGCGGCGATCCGTGCGCTTACGGGAAGAGAGCCGCCGAAACCCCGCTTCGCCGCCTTGCGCAGGATCGCGAGCGCCGGCGAGCGGATCGACGATGCCCTGGTCCTGTGGTTTCCAGCGCCGGCAACGGAAACCGGCGAGGACATGGCGGAATTCCACCTCCATGGCGGGCGGGCCGTGGTGGCGGCGGCACTCCAGGCGCTGGCCAAGGTTCCGGGGCTCCGGCCGGCGGGGCCGGGGGAATTCACCCGCCAGGCCTTCGACAACGGCAAGCTGGATCTCACCCAGGCCGAGGCCATCGCGGACCTGGTGGAAGCCGAAACCGCGGCCCAGCGCCGTCAGGCTCTGCGCCAGCTCGATGGCGCCTTCGGCCGGCAATGCGAAGCCTGGCGCGGCGAATTGCTCGCCGCCCTGGCCCGGGCGGAGGCCATGGTGGACTTCCCTGACGAGGATCTTCCGGCAGGGATCATCGAGCGAGTTCACCTCCAGATATTGCGGTTACAAAAAAAGATCACGCTATTACTCGATGATCACCGGGGAGAGAGCTTGCGGGAAGGCATTTCCATCGCCATTTTGGGTGCGCCCAATGCGGGAAAATCCAGCCTTCTGAACTTCCTCGCCCGGCGCGAAGCGGCCATCGTCTCGGCCAGGGCCGGCACCACCCGGGACGTGATCGAAGTCCACCTGGACCTGGCGGGCTATCCGGTGATCCTGGCCGACACGGCGGGCCTCAGGGATTCGGGCGACGAGATCGAGGCCGAGGGCGTGCGCCGCGCCCGGGCGCGAGCCGCCGCAGCCGACCTGAAGCTGGTCCTGTTCGACGGCGCCGCCTGGCCGGCCATCGACGGGGAATCAGCCGCCCTCCTGGACGAACGCGCGATCCCGCTGATAAGCAAAGCGGATGTCGCGAGGGATCTGCCCGAGGAACCCATGATCGCCGGCCGGGCCGCCCGGGCGATATCCGTTGTCACCGGGGCCGGAACCGAGGCCCTGCTGAAAGAAATCGAGGCCTGGGTGGTTGGCGACCTGGCGCCCGGCGAAGCTCCGGCCCTGACCCGGACTCGCCACCGCCTGGCCCTGGAAGACTGCGCCGCCGCCCTGGCGCGCGCCGGCGCCGCCACCTTGCCCGAGCTCTTGACCGAGGACCTTCGACTGGCCGCCAGGGCGCTCGGCCGCATCACCGGACGGGTGGACGTCGAGGAGGTGCTGGACGCGATTTTCAGGGAGTTCTGTATTGGGAAGTAAGCGTATGGAATACCAAAGAAATCGGCCTCGCCCGAGGGGGAGCGAGGCCAGTGTGAAATCAGATTAAGAGTTTGGCCCCCGAGCCGGAGCCCGAAAGGCAACATAACCGTAATCCCCTGGCATTCTTCGTCAATTTACAGATTGGTAATTAACTTTCGGGCAATGGGTGCCATCTGCCCGGCTTGTTTCACGTGAAACATGGGTGGTGGGTCGACCCGGTGGCTTCATCCTCGGACAGCCTCATCCTTCGACAAGCTCGGGATGAGGCGGGTTTGTTTGACCCTAGTGCTGAGCCTGTCGAAGCACGGGGATCGAACTGATCCACTACAGAAGCGGGCTCGCCTTTGACGACGGTTGGCCCGGCAGATAGATTGCGCCGCCATGGAGAATTTCGACGTCATCGTGGTGGGTGGAGGCCATGCCGGCTGCGAGGCCGCTGCCGCCGCGGCGCGGCGCGGGGCGCGCACGGTCCTGGTCACGCAGTCGCAGGCCAAGATCGGCGAGATGTCCTGCAACCCTGCGATCGGCGGTCTGGGCAAGGGTCATCTGGTCCGGGAGATCGACGCCCTGGATGGGGTCATGGCCCGGGCCACGGACCGGGCCGGGATCCAATACCGTATGCTGAACCGCAGCAAGGGGCCGGCGGTCCGCGGACCCCGGGCCCAGGCGGACCGGAAGCTCTACCGCCAGTCCATGCAGGCGATCCTGGCCGAGGTTCCGGGCCTCGAGATCCGCGCCGGATCGGTCGAGGACCTGCTGATCGGCGCCGACGGCAGGATCGCCGGCGTTCGCCTCGCCGGGGGCGGATTGCTCCGGTCGCCAGCCGTGGTGCTGACCACGGGCACATTCCTCAACGGCCTCATTCATATCGGGGAGGAAACGACCCCCGCCGGACGGATGGGCGAAGCGCCGTCCCTGGGGCTTTCCCGATGCCTGAAGCGCCTCGGCCTTGCCCTCGGCCGGCTCAAGACCGGGACGCCACCCAGGCTGGACGGACGGACCATCGACTGGGCGGCCCTGGAGCGCCAAGCGGGCGACGACCCGCCGGAACCCATGTCCACCATGACGGCGCGGATCGAAGTGCCCCAGGTCGCCTGCCACATCACAGAGACCACGGCGGCAAGCCACGCCCTGATCCGGGCCAATCTCGGCCGTTCCGCCATCTATGGCGGACGAATCGAGAGCCGGGGCCCGCGCTATTGTCCTTCCATCGAGGACAAGGTGGTCCGCTTCGCCGATAAGGCCCGGCACCAGATTTTCCTTGAGCCGGAAGGGCTTGACGATCCCACGGTCTATCCCAACGGCATCTCGACCTCGCTGCCGCGGGAGGTCCAGCTGGCCTTGCTGCAGACCATTCCCGGTCTGCGCAATGCCGCGATGATCCGGCCGGGCTATGCCATCGAATACGACTTCGTCGACCCCAGGGAACTGGAGGCCACCCTCGAGACCCGGCGCCTGCCGGGGCTGTTCCTGGCCGGCCAGATCAACGGCACCACCGGCTACGAAGAGGCGGCGGCCCAGGGCCTGATGGCCGGGCTCAACGCGGCCGGGGCGGCGGCGGTCCTGGACCGGACCGAGGCCTATATCGGCGTGATGATCGACGATCTGGTGACCAGGGGCGCCGACGAGCCCTATCGCATGTTCACGTCCCGGGCCGAATACCGTCTGCGGCTTCGGGCCGACAACGCCGACCTCAGGCTCACCCCCCGTGGCGAGGCCTGGGGCTGCATCGGCGCCGACCGGTCCCGGAGCTTCGCTGCCAAGGCTGCGGCCCTCGGCGAGGCGCGGTCGCGACTGGCCGGGCTCACGGCCACGCCGCTGGAACTGAAGGCGGCGGGACTCGCGATCGCCCAGGATGGCCAGCGACGCTCGGCCATGGAGCTTCTGGCCCATGGCGGCATCGGGCTGGCCGAGCTCGCCCGCATCTGGCCGGAGCTGGCTGGGATGCGGCCCGACGTGGCCCTGCAGCTGGAAACCGACGGACATTACGCCGGCTACCTGGACCGGCAGGAGGCCGACATCCTGGCCTTCCGACGGGATGAGGCGCTTACCTTGCCACCCGATCTGGACTACGGCGCCGTAGGCGGGCTCTCGGCGGAATGCCGCAGCAAGCTTGCCGCCCAGAGGCCCGCGACCCTCGGACAGGCGGGACGAATCCCAGGCATGACGCCGGCCGCGCTCACGGCCTTGCTGGGTCATGTCCGCCGGGCGCCCAGGCGGGCAAGGGCAAAGGCGGCCCGCTCCGCCTGAACCAGACCGGCTTCGGCCCCGAGGACTTCGTCCGGGCGACGGGTGTTTCACGTGAAACACTTACGCGGCTGGAAGGCTTCGCGGACCTGCTTCGCAAATGGCAGCGATCCATCAACCTGGTGGCCGCAGGCACCCTGCCGGAACTCTGGCGCCGGCATATGCTGGATTCGGCAGCCCTTTTCCCGCTGATACCCGCCGGCGCCCGAACCCTGGTCGACCTCGGCAGCGGCGCCGGGTTTCCGGGGCTCGTGCTGGCCATCATGGGGGTCGCGGAGGTGCATCTCATCGACTCCGACGCCCGCAAATGCGCCTTCCTCACGGAGGCCGCCCGGCGCTTCGCCCCAGGGGCCAAGGCCCATCGGGGCCGCATCGAGGCCATTGCGCCGATCCCGGCCGATGTGGTGACAGCCAGAGCCTTGGCCGAACTGGACGAACTGCTCGGCCACGCCAAGCGGTTCCTGAAGCCGGACGGTGTTTGTTTGTTCCTCAAGGGCGCGCGGGCGGAGGATGAATTGACCCGGGGGCGGCAAAGATGGAGAATGACCGTCGAGACCTTTCCCAACCCCGCGGACGACTCCGGAAAAATATTACGGATCAAGGACTTGAGCCTGTGAACGCGGACGCCGCCCCGGCCCGGATTCTCGCCGTTGCGAACCAGAAGGGGGGCGTGGGCAAGACGACGACGGCGATAAACCTGGCGACGGCACTGGCCGCCTGCGACAAGCGGGTCCTGGTCATCGACATCGACCCCCAGGCGAACGCCACCACCGGCCTCGGCATCGCCAAGGACGGCATCGAGCGTTCCAGCTACGACGTGCTGGTGGACGAGGCGCCCATGGAGGGCGCCATCCTGCCGACCCAGGTGCCCCATCTCTGGCTGGTGCCGGGCGCGGCCGATCTCGCCGGGGCGGAGCTGGAGCTGGCGGCGGCCTTCGGGCGCGAGCATCGCCTGGGCCATGCGCTGGCCGAAATCGTCGGGCGCTTCGACTACGTGCTGATCGACTGCCCGCCCTCCCTCAACCTCTTGACCGTCAACGCGCTCGCCGCGGCGCAAGGGGTGCTGGTGCCATTGCAGTGCGAATACTATGCCTTGGAGGGTCTTTCACAATTGATGAAGACGATCGACTTGGTTCGCAAGAATTTGAATCCAAAGCTACAAATAGAAGGGGTCGTTTTGACCATGTACGACAAGCGCAACAACATCTGCGACATGGTGGCGGCCGACGTGCGCCGGCATTTCGCCGAGCGGGTTTACGACACCGTGATCCCGCGCAACGTGCGCCTGTCCGAGGCGCCCTCCCACGGCAAGCCGGCGCTGCTGTACGACCTGCGCTGCGTCGGCTCGCAAGCCTATATCCAGCTCGCCGGCGAAATCCTGCGCCGGGCCCAGGGTCCCGATGCGCCGCCGCCGAGCATGCCGCCGCAAGTGCCGCCGGACGGCTCGCCCGCGGCGGAGCCCCAGCCATGACCGGCAAGGAGAAGCGCAGCCTCGGGCGCGGACTCTCCGCCCTGCTGGGCGAAGGGGCCGAGACAGCGCCGGCGCGCTCGCCCCGCCATCTGGCCGTGGACAAACTGGAGCCGAGCCCGCTGCAGCCGCGGCGCCGGTTCGACGCCGAGGAACTCGAGTCCCTCGCCGCCTCAATTCGCGCCAACGGCATCCTTCAGCCGCTTCTGGTGCGCCGGCATCCGGCCAAGCCCGACCGCCACGAGATCGTCGCCGGCGAGCGACGCTGGCGAGCGGCGCAGCTCGCCGGCCTGCACGAGGTGCCGGTGCTGGAGCGCGCGCTCACCGACCGCGAAGTCCTGGAAATGGCGCTGGTGGAGAACGTCCAGCGCCGCGATCTCTCGGCGCTGGAAGAGGCCGAGGGCTATCAGCGCCTGATCGCCGAATTCGGCCGCAGCCAGGAAGACCTGGCGCAAGAGATCGGCAAGAGCCGCGTCCATGTCGCCAACACGCTGCGCCTGTTGAAGCTGCCCGATGAAGCGAAGACGATGCTGGCCGAAGGCCGCATCACCGCCGGCCATGGCCGCGCCCTGCTGGCGGCGGCAGATCCCGTGGCACTCGCGCGCCGCGTGGTGGCGGAGGATTTGTCGGTCCGTCGGACCGAGGCCCTGGCGGCTGAGGGAACTACGGCGCGCCGTCCGCCCAAGACGGCCGCGCCCAAGGACGCCGACACCCGCGCGCTCGAGCGCGACCTCGCCCGAGCCCTGGGCCTCGAGGTCGAAATCGCCCATGCCGGCGCGGGCGGGCGCGTCACCATTCGCTACCGGAGTCTCGAACAGCTGGACGAGGTCGTGCGGCGCCTCAACGGATAAGTTCAGCCGCGCTTTCGCTCCGACGCACCGGGCAGGCTCGCGACGTCGAAGAGGGCGCGCTCGGCGACGGCGGATTTGGGCTGTGCGCCGGTCTTGATCGCGAGCTCCGCCCGCTGGAGGCGGGCGAGGCCCTCGGCGATGCTGGCGGCATTCCAGCGCCGGAGCTGGGCGAGGAACCGGTTCTCCAGCTTGAAGAACACGGACGGACGCAGGGATTTCATCGCGCTTCGCGGATCGGCGGCCGCGGCCACCTGGGAGAGGCGCACGAGGTGCCGGCCGGCGGCGAGCAGGATCCGGATCTCCTCGTTGCCTTCGGCGAGCGCGTGGCCGAAGGCGCGATCCAGCGCCGCGCCGTCGCCATCGCCGAGCGCGAAGACGAGGTCGTCGAGGGAGAGCGCCGCGCTGTCGCCCACCACCGCTTCCGCATCGGCAAGAGTGACCCGGCGCCCGACGGGCCCGGCGTAGAGGGCGAGCTTCTCCAGCTCGCCGCGGGTGATCGCCCGATCCTGACCCAGCCGGCCCTGAAGAAAGGCGACGGCCTCGGCCTCGATGCTATGGCCGCGCTCCTTCATCGCCGCCTCGATCAGGCTCTTGAGCGCCGCGCCCTCGTCGAGGTAACAGGCGATGGCCGCCATCTGCGCGCCGCGTTCGAACACCGCGCGCAAGGTCGAGCGGGGGCCGAGCTCGCCCGCCTCCAGGACCAGGAAGGCGGCAGGCGGGGCGGCGGCAAAAAGATCGGCCAGCGGCTGGGCGAGGGCATCGGCCGCGTCCCTCAGGCGAAGCACGCGCCGGCCGCCGGATAGGGAAAGCGCCGCCGTCTCGTCGGTGAGGAGGGCGGGGTCATCCTTGATCTGGCCGAGGCTGAGTTCGGCGACGCGGAAGGGATCGGCCGCGTCGCCGGCGACCGCGGCCACCAGCGCATCGGCCTGTTCGCTCACCTGGCCCCGGTCGGGGCCGTAGAAGAGCACCGCGGCGACGCTCGAGGCGGCCGTGCCGAGGAAGCGGGCCTGATCGCGCGGCGCGATCTTCACGGGCGCGGCCGCGAGCCTCAGCCGCCGAACGGGAAGGCAGGCGCCTTGGGCGTCGAGCTTGGCGTTACCGACGGCGGCGGCGGGCGCTGATCGGGCGGCTGGGCGAGATAGACCGCCACCCGGTTGGCGATTTCGTCGGCAAGCGTCTCCGCGCCGCGCCGATGCGCATCGTTTGCCGACACCACCGAGGCGTACTGGTTGGACAGCTCGTCGTAGGTCGTGGTCGACCGGCTCTGACCGATCATCAGAGCTTGGGAGTTGCCCCGCTGATAGAGGGCGAAATTGGCATAGAGGGTCAGATCGACGCGGGTCGCCGTCTGGTCTTCCTGCACCAGGTACTGCTGCTCCTGCTCGGTCAGCCCGATCACCAGGTCGTACTGGGGATCCGCCGGCTCGCCCCCCGGGTTTATCCGGTCGCGCAGCTCGTTGTACAGGTTCTGGCCCACCCGGTTGGGGATCGGCTGGACATGGACGCTGGCCAGTTCCTGGCCGGCGCCGCCATTGTCGTCGAGCCGGCCGTAGAGAGGATGCCAGCCGCAGGCAGCGAGCAGCAGGGGTAGAGCCGCGGCGAGGAGCGGGCCGAGCGCGCCGCTTCGAGAGCCGCGGATTCCTTGGTTTGGTCGCATTTTCTGCGCCGAACCGGTGCCCACTTCGGCGGAAAATGCTCTAGACCACCACATTGATGATCCTGTTGGGCACAACGATCACCCGGCGGACAGCCTTGCCCGCCATGGCCCGCTGGACATGCTCGTCGGCGAGCGCCGCCTGCTCGGCGGCAGCGCCTGCCAGATCGCGGGGTAGCGACAAGGTCGCCCGGAGCTTGCCGTTCACTTGCACGGCCACGGTCACCGATTCGTCGACGATCAGGGCCGGATCGGCCTCCGGCCAAGGCATCTCCGCCAGCATGACCTGATGTCCCAGGCTTTGCCAGAGCTCCTCGGCGAGATGGGGCATCATGGGTGCCAACAGCCGCGCCAGGGTCTCCAGCGCCTCGCGCCGGACCGAGGCTTCGACCGCGCCTGCCTCCTCGATGGTATTGGCGAACTCGTAAAGGCGGGCGACGGCCCGGTTGAAGCGGAATTTCTCGATGTCCTCGCCGACGCCGGCGATCGTCTTGTGGGTGGCACGGCGCAGCGCCAGCGCGGCGCCCTCGGCGGCATTCGTGTGTGCGCCGGCGGGGGGCAGTCCGGGCAGGGCCGTCACGACCATGCGCCATAGGCGCTGGGAGAATCGCCAGGCGCCTTCCACCCCCGCCTCGGTCCATTCGAGATCGCGCTCCGGCGGGCTGTCGGAGAGCATGAACCAGCGCGCGGTGTCGGCGCCGTAGGTCTCGATGATGCGGTTGGGGTCGACCACGTTCTTTTTCGACTTGCTCATTTTCTCCGACCGGCCGGTCTCCACCGGCCGTCCGTCGGCGGCGAGCAGTCCGCCGTCTGCGCCCTTGTGCACTTCCTCGGGCGTCAACCAGGCGCCGTCGGGGTCGCGATAAGTCTCGTGGCAGACCATGCCCTGGGTGAAGAGCCCGGCAAAAGGCTCCTCGATGTCCAGCAGGCCGACGCGCTTCATCGCCCTGGTGAAGAACCGCGAATAGAGCAGATGCAGGATCGCGTGCTCGACCCCGCCGACATACTGATCGACCGGCAGCCAGTAGTCGGCCTCGTCCGGCTCGAAGGGCCGCGGGCTCTTGGGCGAGCAATAGCGGGCGAAATACCAGGAGGAATCGACGAAGGTGTCGAAGGTGTCGGTCTCGCGGGTGGCGGGCTTGCGACAGCGCGGGCAGGGGACATGCTTCCAGCTCGGGTGATGCTCCAGCGGATTGCCGGGCCGCTCGAAGCTCACGTCCTCGGGCAAGGTGACGGGAAGCGCCTCGCGAGGCACCGGCACGATGCCGCAATCGCCGCAATGAATGACCGGAATTGGGCAGCCCCAATAGCGCTGGCGCGAGACCAGCCAGTCGCGCAGGCGGTAATGCACCTGGCCCTCGCCCGCACCCATCGCCTTCAGCCGGTCGATCGCGGCCCGGATCGCCGCCGGCACCTCGAGCCCGTCGAGAAAGTCCGAATGGACGATCCGCCCCGGCCCGTCATAGGCGACATCCTCGATGGCGAACTGCTTCGGGTCGGCGCCGTCGGGCAGCACCACAACCTTGACCGGCAGATCGTATTTGCGGGCGAAATCGAGATCGCGCTGGTCATGGGCCGGGCAGCCGAAGATGACGCCGGTGCCGTACTCCATGAGCACGAAGTTGGCGACATAGACCGGCAGGCGCCAGGCGGAATCGAACGGATGGACGGCTTCCAGGCGGGTGAGATAGCCCTTCTTTTCCGCGGTCTCGATGGCCTCGGCGGTGGTCGCGGTCTTGCGGCATTCCTCGATGAAGGCGGCGAGCCCCGCATCCTCCTGCGCCAACTCGGCCGCCAGCGGATGGTCGGCGGCCAGCGCCACGAAGGCGGCGCCGAACAGCGTGTCGGGCCGGGTGGTGAAGATCTCGAGGCGGTCCTTGCGGCCATGGAGGCCGAAGAGGGCGCGCGCGCCCTCCGACCGGCCGATCCAGTTCTCCTGCATCAGCCGGACCTTGGCCGGCCAGCGCTCGAGCCGGTCGAGGGCGTGGCGCAGCTCCTCGGCATAGGCGGTGATGCGGAAGAACCATTGGGCGAGCTTGCGCCGCTCCACCGGTGCCCCGGTGCGCCACCCGCGCCCGTCGATCACCTGCTCGTTGGCCAGCACCGTCTGGTCGACGGGGTCCCAGTTGACGCTCGCCTCCTTGCGGTGGACGAGCCCGGCCTCGAGGAAGTCGAGGAACATGGCCTGCTCATGGCGATAGTAGGCGGGATCGCAGGTGGCGATCTCGCGCGCCCAGTCGAGGGAGAGCCCCATGGACTTCAGCTGCTCGCGCATGGTGGCGATGTTGGCGTAGGTCCATTTCGCCGGATGGACCTTCTTCTCCATGGCCGCGTTCTCGGCCGGCAGGCCGAAGGCATCCCAGCCCATGGGATGGAGCACGTTGAATCCCCGGGCGCGCTTGAAGCGGGCGACCACGTCGCCCAGCGTGTAGTTGCGCACGTGGCCCATGTGGATGCGCCCCGAGGGATAGGGGAACATCTCCAGGACATAATATTTCGGGCGCGAGGGATCGGGCGCGACGGCAAAGCAGCCGCGCTCGGCCCAGGCCGTCTGCCACTTGCGCTCCGCTTCCCGGAAATTGTAGCGCGCCGGACCGGCGCCTGCGTCCCGCATCAGCGGGTGCCTATTGCTGGATGCCGGCGATTCGCATCTGGCGCGCGCGCGTCAGAATCGCGTTTTCCAGATCGGTCGCGGTCGTCGCCGACACCGGTGCATCGGTCCATGTGCCGCCCTGGTTCACCTGATGGAAAACCGAGGCGCGCAGCCCGTCGGCGCGCAGCTCGCGCCCCAGGATGTAGACGGTCACCTTGAAGCGCTCGCTCGGGCTGGAGGCCGGCGTGTACCAATCGGTGATGATGACGCCACCGAAGGGATCGGCGGAGGAGAGCGGCATGAAGGCAAGCGTATCGAGGGACGCCCGCCAGAGCAGGCTGTTGACCCCTATGATGCCGGCCGACGCGTCGGCCTTGGCCGACTGGTCGCCGCCCATGAAGAGGCCCTTGCCTCCGAAGATGCTCTCCGGGTCCTCGTAGCGCGGCTTGGTGTCGCCGGGCAGCCGGTCTTGCGGATATTTCTGGTCGATGGGCACGTCGCCGCAGGCGGCAAGGAGCCCGCTGGCCGCGAAGCACAGTGCGGCCAGGACTACGGCCAGCCGCCCACGTCTGCGGCTGTCGAGCGGACTTGCATGCACGAGGCGCGCCTCTCCTCAGAGCCCGATCGTCTCACGGCCATTCGGCTTGAGACGTGACTCAGGCTCTAGTCTTAACATGTAGAGCAAGATTCACGGGGCGGCTTGAGCGAAGCCGACCCGATCTTGCTCCAGGTGGGGCGTCGACCGCCCCTCTTGCGACGGAAGTAAGCAAAACTCACAGGGCGGGTCAAGTTATCAAGCCGGCCAAGTTTCACCTGAGCGCCACGCCGCGCCGCGAAGCGCTGAATTCGCGTTGCCAGGGACCGTGCCATGCCATATCAAGCATCAGCCATGCCAAACTGGCGGCCCGGCCCGAAGCGGGGCAGGGCGACGGTTTTTTCTAGAGCAAGATGCGCGTCTCAAGGGCGTCTGGCTGGAGCACAGAAGGACGATGGGCAAGATCATCTGGCTCGCCTCCTATCCCAAATCCGGGAACACCTGGCTGCGCGCGTTCCTCCACAATCTGCTGCGCAATCCCAAGGACGCCTACGACCTCAATAAGATGTCGGACTTCACCCTCGGCGATTCCACCGGAATCCTGTATCAGAAGTTCTTGCGCAAGCCGGTCAGGGAGATGACGCCGGAAGAGATCTCGGTGATCCGGCCCAAGGTGCAGAAGATGCTGACCGAGGCGATGCCGGACAACATCTTCGTCAAGACCCACAACGCACTGGTGAGCCATATCGACCGGCCGCTC